>Ga0123355_10003657_pt1 | contig 22158 bp, 15 predicted proteins | sample TergutEmb28metaG_3_FD_89872 | JGI IMG/M metagenome (GOLD analysis project Ga0123355, IMG submission 89872) | Embiratermes neotenicus P1 segment gut microbial communities from Petit-Saut dam, French Guiana - Emb289 P1 | ecosystem: Host-associated > Arthropoda: Insects > Digestive system > Gut ... | reverse complement strand
GTGATTGCAAGCCAGTTTGCAAAAGTTCGCATCATACCGCGTTCGATTATGGCAATTCCGTCTTCATCTGTTTCGTAGAAACGGCTTGTTACAGCATCGTAGATTCTCGCGCCTACGGCTGGTAGCCCCGTTGTCATATCGTTTACCCATATTAGCGCGGTGTCATCTGCTACTATTTGCACCGCTAAATCTGTAATTTGAATTATCATTTGGTCGTGTGCATCGCCAAATGTCGCGCTTACCAGATAAAATCCGTTGGGAAGATTTTCTAGAAGTCGCGCTGTTTCAAAACCGTAGTCTGTTTCTTCTGGCTCTAGCGTAAATACATGCGTTAATTCGGTAGTATCAATAAGACTATCCCGCCACGCGTAACGCGACCAACGCGGAGTATTCAAAAATTTGCGAACTGCATAAACAGCATCTTCGTTATTCTCCAACATGTACACATCTATAACAACTGATGCATCAGTAAACTCCGTCCCCCGATTAGCCACAAAATGAATCTCTGGCGACGCAAAAGATGGGAACTCCGCATAAGTACGGAAAAAATGAATCCTATCAGGAATACGCACAGGCTGACGAGCAGGTCTTTCCACAGGAACAGGCCGCGCCGCTGTTTCAAATGTGAACACCCTATCCGCAGTAATAGCCTCGTTAGTGCCATTCAACCTAACCCCAGCCCTAAGCGTAACCGTATAAAGCTGCTGGTACGCCAGCCGCGAAGTTGGCATAAACACAGTAGTAGTCCCACGCGTAATAAACCGCCCAGCCACATGCGGATAAATGCTAAAATAATCATCAATAGGTGTATGTGCCGCGCTAGAAAATGTAAACTCAATACCCGTATCAACAGGAACATTCACAGTTTCATCAGCAGGCAATGTAGATGTAATTTGAAATCTAATAGTAGTCTGAAACGCCCAAGTTATATCTGGCAGAGAATCCCTCTCCAACCGAAATATGTACAAGGAGTTATGCGAAAACGGCGCGACAGGCGTAACCCAAAAAGTATTAGCACTTTCCCGCGTAACATAAGGCAACCGCTCCCCATCAATAGAAACAACAGGAAGACCCGCCCCAACAGGAATATCAACAGGCGTAGTAAGCAAAAACGAACTACCAACATCAACCCCAGTAGTACCAAACAATTCTGGAACAAGAACATACCCACCCCGTTCTTGCGTAACCACAATCGCAGTACTCGAAGCCGCATTAACATCAACAACCCAATCAAACGGCACAACACCAACAACCATAACCAGCATCAAAACAAACACAATAATCCTTTTCACCAAAATCACCCTTCGCCAAAAATTTTTACTGGTCAAATTCTAACACACATATTTTTACCATTCAAATTACAAAAAAAAGACTATTGTTTTTACGACTGCGCATTGGGAGAAAAAATACAGTTTCCTAGGCAAAAAAAAACAAGCCTCTTTTTGAGGGGCTTGTTATCTGTTGTGTTTTTAAACATCTTCAGCAGCAACGGCCTCTACTTCAAAAACTTCGGCAAGATTCACCATACAACCTTCCAAAACATGCACGGGAATTGTGTCAGTATCGCCATAAGGTTTTATAAAGTAGTTTCCGTCCCTAAGTATATGCACATTTACAATTCGTTCTATCGGGTCTACAATCCAATATTCACTAACACCCGCCTCTAGGTAAACATTGAACTTTCTCACTTTGTCATATCCCCGCGTAGATTCGGATAAGATTTCAATTACCATATCGGGCGTACCAAGGCAGTGTTTCCCGTTTTCTATTTTTGCCATGTCGCAAATTACTACAAGGTCGGGTTGCACTACTGTATTGTCAGTAGTATTATAATTTATCCGCACATCGAAGGGCGCGGCAAGCACCTCGCATTTCTTTCCGCGCAAAAACGTCCCAATTTGAATACTCAAAGCCATACTTATTTTCTGATGTACCCTTGACGGTGCGCTCATTTGAATAGCCTCCCCATTAATCAGCTCGTACCGCGGATAATCTGGCCATGTTGCATAATCTGCGTAAGTGTACTGATGTGTTGATGTAAATTCCCTAGCTGGTAACGCGCTCATTAAAATCACTCCTTTTTAATTAGTTTATTGCAAAGCCCCGTCACAAAAACAAAACGATTCATCACATGTCACATGAAAGAATCCTCACTAGGATACGCGTAAACAACAAAAACCATCATCACTTCCCAGTAAAAAACGAGGTTGCCTTCTGCCAAAAACTCTTCTTCTCGGCAGGATTTTTCGGGGAGTACAGGGAATATCTATTATTTTCAAACTTATACATAAGTCTATGGCGCATAAGAATCCAATAAAACGCCTCTTTTACGCGGAAGGGTTCTATATCGCCATCAACATAACCTTTTTCGATTGTTTCGTTGGTTTTTGGGTCTGAAATTTGCTCGATTCGTGGTTTTTTACCTAGGCTGGACACCGCGAAGCAGTTTACATGTTTGAAACAACTTTGGGCGTTATTTAATAAACTATCTTCACCAAGATAGGAGAGCAATTCCCGCACCTCTTGATTCAAGCCCTTGATACTGCGCATATTAATCGCACCACTATGCAATTCGTCTTTAAAAAGATGCTGAATCCGATTTTCTGGCTTATCATTAAAGAAGTCGATATTTACGAATTTCAGCAAGTCGCATTTAGAAAGCACCATTGCCAGCGGAATCGAAGACTTATTAACATCAAAGCCCAAGAAATAATTGTAAAGCGTGTTAAAAATCTGCTGATTGGAATTTTCTTCGGGAATAGCCTCAATAAGCGCGGAGTCTGAAAAACGGAATAAATCCGAAAGACGTGTGAAATTGGTAGGGTCGGTAAGGAAAATCAGCCCCGACGAATCCTTTATGTTAAACCCGTTCTTGCGAATGGAAGCCTCGTCGCGCAAGTCCTCACCAGCAATATCGTAGAAAATAATATCAATTGAATTTTCTTCAACCGTGCCATCTTCATTTTTGAATTTGTACCAATAATTAAAAGAGTACGGCGGTAATTTTCTTCGTTTTGTGGAATTAATTAACTCATGGTCTCGCAAAAGTGGCTTCTGGTAATTCTCATAAAAAGTATCGCGCACCTGCTTCGACCCAATAAAAGTCAACTTTGACGGGAAATCCAAATTATTCTCCAACTCCGAAATAAGCACGGTGAAGTAAACCGACTTACCCACACGCGCATCACCCAGAATGGAAACCAACAAAGTATCGCGTGCGCCATAACCCGTTGGGAGGTCGTTATGGCAATTGGGGCAGAGGCGTTTATCGGCAACAATTTTTTTGCCCACAGAATTTTTATAAGTTATGCGTTGCGCAAAACCAAATTTATCAAATTCCTCTTGCTCGAAGGAAACGGCATCATTGTCCTTGACTTCAATTGCAGGAGGATGCATTGCAAGGCTTCGGGCCTCGCGCTCATCAAGATGCAAAATATCGATATTATAGTCGAATAGTTTCTCGTCCACTTGAATTTCTTCTTTTTGTTTTTTCTTTTTGCCAGTGGCTACAGGCGCGGTATTTGCCGATGCTGACGCAGTAGGGCTTGGCGTAGGCAAGCGAAAATCCGCCTCATTGGGGTGGAAGCGGTGGCAGCAAAACGGACAGATTACATTTTCGGATTTTTTCATTATCAATCCCGCCTTAAATCGAACAGATGGCAAAATTTTTCATCAAACAAAAATTTTACGGTCTGGTCTTTTTTTATATAAAAATGATACATGCCCGACATAACACCTGCGTCAAGCGGATATTCGCCAACTGTGCGGCCTTGCTCATGAATGGCGTATTTTAAAATTTTGCAAATTTGCGGAATATCCGATTCATCGCTAACCTTAACACGCAAAGACACTTTTTGATACTGGCTCAACGGAACAGGTTTGCACGCAACCGATGTAGTCACGGTAGTTTTTCTAAAAAGCCAGTCCGTGACATGAGTGGGCTTACAAATAGTTATGCCCTTGTTATCGTTAAAATACGCAAGCGCGACAAGATACTTCCGCTTGCCCTGCGAAACCTTTGCAGAAAATCGCGCCTGTAAATCACGCGAAACAACTTCATGCGGCACACCGTCGCGAATCAACGCCTCAACATCGGGAATCTGCGGCTCTGCCGAAGCTTCGTCACAATCCCATTTAAACACTAACATTAGTTTAACCACAGGACTAGAAGGCCATTCCCATGTAAGAACGGCATTATTTCTTTCGTCCATGCGCCACTCGAAATTCCGCAAAGCCATGGACGCGTTGCTCTCCTGCGCCACAGTGTACTCAAGTTTTTTAATCATCGCTCACCATATAATAAAGGTCGTCCAAGTCGAATGCACCCGCGTGATACAGCACAGCCACGCGATTCGCGCCCTCGTTGGCGAAAATATTCATGCGCCCAAGCCCGCGCCCTTCGTAATGCTTTTTAACATCATGTGCCGCCGCATGTTCGGGTGACAATTCTGCGGGCATAAAAAGATTAGCTTCGGTATAAAGGCTTGCATACCCCGTTTTTAGCCGAATGTTTAAATTTTTGTACTGCGAAACCCAATCACTCAAAGCCGCCGCAATATCATCACCACTTACCAATTCTTTTAGAATATCAGTAATGGGACGGTTGAACTCTGGCTCTGCAAGAATTGTATTTTCAACATAATCTGAAAGCCGCGTTTTAAAGTCTGCAAACTTGCCGCTATACAGAGAATTGGTCATATCTGCGGCTAAATCCTTAATCTCTGATTCATGATTAACTGCATATTCTTTAAACTGCCTGCGAAAGTAATCCATCACGGTTTTGCTATTCGATTCGGTATTAAACTGCTGATTCCCACGTTTTCGCGTCCTCTTATTAAACGCGCTGAAAGCCTCATCAAGTTCGCTAATTTGCGTATTGCATTCCGCAATAGCCTCTTGAACTTCCTCGCGATAACTTTGAATTTTTTCGCCAAACTGGGCAATATAATTCTGCCTGTTTTCAAATGTTTGAATTTTTTCGCTAAGATGCTGCATTTCAAATTGTCTACGCAGATACTCCGCGACCAAAACATACGGAAATAAATTCTGCGTATGAATGGGAGAAAGCTTCCGCGTTGCAGATTCGGGCGTTCCTTTTCGCAAAACAGGCTTCTTATCTGCCCACACTTTGTACTTTTCTTGCGCGAGTAATAACTCACCTTTCGCGGCTTCCACCGCTTCCAATGCGGTTTGATTGTAATATCCCTTCGCGTGGCGCGAAAGTTCATACAAATTTGCCGTTGTCGGGAAAGTGAAAATATCATCATTGATGGGGGCTTCTGCTTTGATTGTTCCCTCCGCGTCAACAGGCGGCGCATCGTTTTTAAGCAATCCCAACCGTGCCCCAAACAACCGAACTAACCATTGTCCTCGCGTAAGCGGGTCGTTTAGATTTACATCTGGAACGGCTAACCCACATAAGTATTCAAGGCTTCTAGCGAATTTCTTTGGGGGAAATTCTGGCTCGGACAATGGAGTGGCTTCGCCATCTTCACCCGTTTCGCCATACATAAAGATTTCCGCCATAATCAACGCTTTCAGCGCGTCGCGTGGCACTGACAAAATCACGCTACCCGCCGTCAAAAATTTCCCGTGCCGTTTGGCGCAATTCTCCAAGAAAAAAAATTCATTATACCTAGCAGCATCAGCTTCTGCTATGAAAACATTTGGCTCGCAGTCTTTGAACACTGTCAAAAGTGCAGCAGTTTGCGCGGCAAGTTCTGGCGGCGCGAAAGTGTTTGTACTTGTCAAATTTGACAACAAATACACGTGTCGCCCTTCGCTTTGCAGTTCGCAAAGCATATCCATGACGTTTTTTCTGTCTGTGGAAGTTAGTAAATTTGCATCATCAAGCAAGCAGTACACATCGGCTAAAATTCCAGACGGGTACAATGTTGAGAAATATTTTTCTGTACATGAAATTAAACTAGGCAAAGAAAGCGCGGTTTCGTTCGCATAGATAAAAAAATTCACGCGCACAATATCGGCATTACCAATCTCAGATTTTAAAAACGTCTGCCAAACGCGCCCAACTTCTGACTTAACAAAAGCATCATCAAAATTTGAAGATACAGAAATATACTCCGCACCCTTTGTATAATAACCAAGTGCGTCCGAAAGCGTTGGCTTAAAGTCCGAACACTGCCCCAGCGTGATATACACCACGGGATTACTAAAATTACACATACTCATGACAAAACCTTTTTCTCTTGAATAAAGACTTCAAGCATAGTGCGATAGAAAACTCTTTTTAACATGCCGTCACGCTCGTCATTGTAGGTTTTCTCCAGAAGCTCCAGTTTCTCTTTGTAGCTTGATATAAAGCCGTCAAGTTTTTCCAATATTTGAACGAATTGCGCATCTGTAGCTTGATTTTCTAGGGCTTGTGCGTGTTTTTGCAGATAGTCGGCAGTGTCATCGTCAAGGTTTAGATACGCCGAAAATACATCATAATCTACAAACTGGTCGGTGATATTCTGCATTGTGTACAAAATATTGTCCGTGCCGTCCACGATGTAACGATAACTTTTGCGATTTTTGAAAATCACGTCCATGTACAGCATTTGCGCGAAATGGCTGTATTTTACTTCGCTTAGGTCGATTTTTTTTAGTTCGCTACGCAGATTTGCTATATATTCGCGAATTGCTATCTCATGCTTAATGCGTTCGCTAAACCCATGCATGTAGATGAACACGCCTTTTGCATACTCAATATCGGGCATGTCAGTTTCGTGCAGATACTCCGTGTCGAATAACGGCGTTTGGAATTTCTCACGGGCAGGGTCGGATAGAAATTCGTTTAACTCGCTGATTGCGGCGCGGGCTTGCGAAGCGTTTAAGGCTTTTTCGATTATGGCATTCTCGATATTTTGGAAACGCTTGCTTAGGTCTACTTGGTCGCCGTAATAGCCGTAGTAACTGCGGGTGCGTTCTTCCAAGCGGATAATTTTATACTCAAGTGCTTGGTCGAAGATTTCGCGAAGACGTTTGTTTTTTGCACGTTCGCGGGTGTTTTCGTAATCTGTTGTCCAAAGTTTGTCGTAGTTGGGGGACGGTAGTTCCTTCCAATTGCGTTCGGGGCATTCGTATAGATGAAGCCCTGCGATTTTATTCAATGACGTTTCGTAGACGGTTTCGTACTCGTTAAGTTCCGTGTAGCAGTACAGCGCGACTGCTATTTTTAAGTTTAGCATGTACAGTCGTGTACTCATCTTGCTGGATTTTACATTGGAAACGCGCCCAGACATGTTTAACTGCCGCACAACTCCGCGAATTTGCGGCGCGTTGTATGGCACAGAAAGATACGCATACGGCGGAAACACAATATGCAACCCACTGGGAACGTGATTAATCGGAAACATAACCTTCGCGCTATCGTGAAGGCTGTTGATTTTTCCTGTCACATATTCCTCAAGGCTTTCGCCTTCGGCGTTTGCCATCATCGACATATAGTAGTCCATTGATTTGTGAACCACATTTTGGAATTGTTGCGTTATGAACTCGTTCAAATTATCCACCAATTGTGTGCCACTTGGGGCGTTCCACGTAGTAATCATATCTTTTAGCAGACGCTTTAGGGCTTGCTTGTAGTCCAACGCCTTTTTAGAATCCTCATCTTTTTCAAAGGCTTCGCAAAATTCCCTTGCACCCGCTAGTGAGCGCGTGAAATTATCATGCTGAATATCCGAGTTTTGCGCGTTTTTGAATTTATCAAAAAGTTCTTTGTAGGCGTTTAGGATTTCGCATAGGGTGTCAACTGTTTGGTCTGAAAATTTATTTAGCTTGGATAGTACAGATTCATAAATATAGTCGATTGCGTCGTACATTAGATTTTTGCCGCACGCACGCAGGTAATTCTCATTCGCTTCGATTATATTTGATGTTGTGGATTTTTTTCCGAGGTTAAATATTGACTTGCTTAGAAGCTTTGCCATAGTCGCTTGGCGGCTTATTTCCATTGCGGCTATGCTATCGCGGTGTTCACGCTTTTGCTGAATATCGCGTTTACGAATGGTATCTATGCCTCGCATTACTGATGCTTCGTGCAAGTCGGAAAGTAGCCGCAATGTGTAATACGGGCCTCTTTCTAGGTCGTAGAAATTTTGGTATAGGGTGTTGTTTTGGTCTGCGAGGGCTTCTGTGAACTGGGATATTATCGTTTCTGCGACTGTGTTGTAATGGTCTTTCATGCGGTTTAGTTCGCTTTTTACTGCGTCCTCTATGATTTCGGGGCGTTGTTGCAAAACCAAATGGTCGTATTGCTGAAAACTGCGCGTTTTGGGTTTGTCGGCGGTTAGCACACGCTCCAAAGTTGGAAGGTCGATTTTAAAGGCTTCCATTGTTAGCTTGGAATCCTCTATTGTTGGGTTTTTGTCGCTTATCGGGTCAAGTTCAGCAAACATTTTTGATGTGAGATAGTTTAGCAAATACTCAACAGGAAGCAACGCGCTGGACGCGCCAACCGTGTTGTAAATATAATTTACGGGCTGCTTCTGGATATGCGTCATCAAAAACGCAGAACGGTTGTTCTCGATATTGGAGAGATAGGAACTTATTGTGTAACTTTGCCCGTCGGTTACTTCTTCGCTTGCTATGAAATTTATTACTGTTTCGGCGGCTACGTTCATGCAGTAATTTTTTGCGGCGGGGACTAGCTTGCCGTTTTCGTCCTTCGCGCTTACTAGATGGCATAGGTCGTATGGTGGTTCTGAAGATTTTACGTCTAGGTCGGCGAAAGTTTGCTCGAAGGTGTCGCCGTTGCGTTCGATGTTCATTAAGTAGTCAAGTTCTTTTAGCGCGGCAAACCCGTTTGCTTTGATGTTTAACGCCGCCGAGCCATCTATCATGCTGTCAGACAAGGTTACATCTGGTAGGAATACCATTCCTATGTTTTCGGTTTCAAAGCCTTTTTGTTCGGCTATTTTGCGCACGATGTATGGCACGTCTATGAAAACACCGCTTCCTGTTCCGCCAGCGCAACCTGTTAATATGAAGACATATAGTAGGTCGTTTGAATTACGATTTACGGTTAAACGATTGATTTTTTCAGTAAGCAAACTGATTACGCGGGTGCTGTTAATTGTAAGAAGAAGCCGTCCTGCTTGACGGATTCCACCTGCACCGTGTTTCACCTGTTGCAGTCTAAGATTTCCCGCAATCCAATTTTGCGTTGAGTTTTTAAACACGGTTTCGCGATTTTTGTATATGGACGTTAGGTTTGCGTTGTCCAACAGCAAAAATTCATCTTCTGTGAAAGATGTTCCCATGTAGTTCATGTTTAACATGTTGTCGTCGGAGTCTAACGCCATGTATTCTATTTGTGCGGGTTTGTCTAGTTTGCGCCCACCTGCGGATACACCTTGCTTAAAATGCTTGCTTATCGACCGCTTCACACGAATTAGAGCCTCTGCGCCTGTTCCGCCGAGGCCTAGTATTAGAATTGGTTTGTCTATTGCGTCTGTTCTTGTGCCTTGCGTGGATATTCCGCCGCCGTATTCGCTGTCCAGTGCTTGCAGTTCAGCCTTCGTTTCTGCCGACAACTTCATGTTATAACCTCACAGTCGTTAATGGCTTCGAGACGTGCTAGTTTTCGTATGCTCTGTAAGTTACTTCTAAACGTGGGGATTCACCCGCTATGAAAAATAATAATTGCTGCCCGTCTTCCCAGACGATTTTGCTTTTGCCTATAACATTGCCGTCGCTGTCTGCAATGTTGCAGTTTGAGCCGCGTTTGGTTACGTAGATTATTGGACTAACTCCCTGCAAGCCAGGGGCAAGCTGAATATCCCAGATTGGTATTCGCGATTGAACAAGTTTATCAACTTTTTCGCCGCCTAGGCTGTTGCTTAGAAATTCCATCAAGGACATTTGCCCTGCGAAGGTGCTTAAATCGGGGGCTTCTAGGGCGGTGTAATTGCCGTCTGAAAGACGTGCGCGAAGTTCTAAATGCCCTGTGAATACGCGTTGTTTCATGCGACTGACCACAATCAAGCGTATGAGCAATACGGCAATTACTAGGGCTATGGCGATTCCGATTAGTATGAATGCTATCGGGCTTCCTGTGTCTATATCTTCGTATTGTGGCGGTGGGGGAGTTGCTTCTGTTATTGGTTCGGGGGTTTGTTCTGGTTCGGGTGGTAATGCGGCTAATTCTGCTAGAACTTCGGGGTCAAATGTAATTGGGAAAAATGTAGTTGTTTGGCTAAAAGCTGGGTGGGTTATGCCTATGTTTATTCGTACATCTTGCGGCGGGTCTAGCTGAAACTCTAGCGTAAATGCGGTAGCGGTGTTCACCATTGGGAAGGTTGCTACATGGTTTTGTTCCATATCGTAAACGGACATTTCCGCTACGGATTCGCGGAAAAGAGTTTGAAGTTGCGAGGCTGGTAGCGGCGAAATAAACCCAGCTTGCACCATAATAGGCTGGTTTGGGTCGAAGAAAACACCGTCATCATCGACATTGGGCTGGGTTACAGACCACGACACGCTTACATTGTAATTGTAGATTAGATTGACCGTGATTCTATCTTCGGGCAGACCGCGTACACTTAAAAGCCAATCGCCAACCATGGGCGAAAGCACTTTTATCATAGAGTAACGGTTTGCATATGTTAGTGTGTACAATTCGCCATCGAATGGGACTTCGCGACCAGAAGGGTCAAAAAGACGCACGCTTGCAATGGGGCGCGAGGATAGCATTATTATATTAGCTTCTGAAACAAATGGGCTGGGGATTGGAATGACTACCTCGGCGTAGGTATCGCCTTCCGCTACAATTGTTGTAACTTCCGTGAGGGAAGAACGTATGTGGCTTGCGAAAATTTCATTAAAAACCTGCGGAAGCGCGTCGGCTTCCTCCGCTATGAAGTAACTAGCGTTAGTGCGATTTGCTATTTCCTGTAAAAAGTCTATGTTCAACGCGCCGTCATAATTCAAACCTATTGTGTAAATTGGCACATTTCCTACGTTGTCTACTGCCCACCAAGCATCTTCGTAGGAGAGTTCTGTGGTGCGGCCATCTAGTTGAGTACCAAGGTCAATTCTTCCGTCGGTGAATAGGATTATTATTGGGCTGTTGGTTGCAATTGGGTCTTCGTTTATCATTTCGGCGGCGGTGCGTAGGGCTAGACCAATATCCGTCCAGCCGTGGTACACGAAATTCGAGATTTCCTGCCGAATTTCATCACGCACAGAAATTTCCCCAATTGGTGTAAGTGGACGCACTGTATGCAAATTGCCCGAAAACTCAACAATTCCTAGGCGCGAGTTTCTGGTTTCCATCATATCCATAAATAATGACGCGGCTTCTAAGGTAATCCGTTCGGGGTCAGAGGTACGCATTGAACCGCTTGTATCAATTACCAAAATTGCATCAATACCCTCAGTAGCATCGGCGGCGGAAATTTTTGACGTGGTTCCTTCAATAAACATAGCGAAAATAACAAAAAACATAAGCACAAAAAATAACCGTATTCCGCGTTGCGAATGACGAGTGGCAAACATCTACATCTTTCCTTCCAAATTTCATACAAAATTACTAAATTTTTGGCTTGTATCATTGTAATATGATTGGCATTTTTTGTCTAGCCCCTTGGTATAGCATTTCCAGTTTGACTTAGCGCGTGTTAGCCTGTTTGTTTTTGATGTCATTTAGTTTGAAAATGCCCGAGAATCCAGTATTCTCGGGCATTTGTTTTTTAGGTTATTGGCGAAAGGCGATTGTGTCGCTGTTAGTTGAAGTCCGCGGGGTTTAAAATTCCTTCAAAATGTTTGAATGGAACAAAAACTTGACCGTTTTCACTAAACGCTAGGTGAGGAATTTCGATTGTTTCGCCATTGGTTGTGAATTGCGCGTTGCCGTCCCATACTGAGAAGTTTGTAAAAGTACCGTCCATCACCATATAACCTTCGGGGTTAAACCAAATTTTAGTGTTATCTTGACCAACCATGGATTCAACTTCGCGGTGTGTGAGCAAGGAAGGTTGAATATCCGCACCAAATGCCAGTTAGAAATTCAAGCTTCCATTGCTGTTGCTGGAAATAAGCAAGTCATACCTACTGAAATAAAGTTGACGTGCTTCCAAGAAAGCGTCAATATTTCCGTTAAATTCAGCAAAGCTTGGGGGATTTTGTATTTGTATTTGCATTGGCCAAGTTAGCCACAAATATTCCGCATCAGATGACCATGCGCCTAACAATGCGGGGTCGGTGTTTGCGTTGTAATATATCCTTTCATCAGAATTAGTGTTGGCTGGCGAATGATTGGATTGCGCCTGTACCGCAAACAATCCACTGGCAGCCAGCATTGAAAACATAATTACACAGGCGACAAGTATACCCGCCTTTTTTTTGCTCATATCCATGATGGACAAAATCCGTTTTTTCATGATATTTCTACCTCCATAGAAATTAGTTGACAAAGCTGTTTTGAAACTGTTTTGCGCAACGTCTATTATTATTCCGCCGTAAAATTGACGGGTGTTCATGTTTGCGTCGCGCAAAACTTCTGCGTCGCATGACGCTTCGCACAAGACATTAATTGCTCGGTTCATCATGTATACAACAGGATTAAACCAATGCAACGCTGTTGCCGCCATTACTAAGCACTTGTACAGTAAGTCTCTCCGCTTATAATGCACAAGCTCATGTTTGAGAATGAAAAGTAATTTGTCTTGTGGCAGGTCAATTGTGGGCAGCAGTATTTTGGGCTTGATTAACCCAATCATCATAGGGCTTCCCGCGAATGTACATAAATAAATTGGAATCCGTCGCATTATCCCCATCTCTGTTTTAAGATTTCCAAGCAACGACAATACCTGTTCGTCTGTGATTTCTATGCTCCAACGCCGCACGGCTTTTGCAAAACGATAATGTTTTATGCAATGCAGGGCAATGAACGCCATTGCTCCCATTAACCAAACCACGAATCCAATCTGCCACAATGAAATACTTAGTGTCGTATCAGCAATTATCGCATTCTCGATAAATGGTTGCGATTGGGTGTCGAGGTCTAATGTTTCGCCGATTAGCATAACGGATACTGGTGCATTCGCTGGAACTTCTACGCTAACAAGTGCGCCGTCCCATTGTGGTCTGAAAGGAATAATTAAACCAAGAATGATAATCAGCCAAACGTAATACCGCCCTTTTTCAGAATATCTTTTTGAAAGAAACGGCGTACTAGCCATATACAAAAGCGCGAGTACCGACATTGTAACGGAGCAAATTAACAATGCAATCAAAAAGTTTTGCACACTATTCCCCCCGACTGTTTAGTAACTTCCGTAATCCATTTATATCCTCGTCAGTTAGTGCATCGTTGTTGTACATAGTGGTGACAAGATTTAGAAATGAATTATTGTGAAACTGATTCAGAAAATTACCCGTTTCAAATTTAAGATAATCTTCGCGGTTTACCAGTGGGTAATAGGTACGCTCCTTGCCGATTTTTTCTGTTCGCAAGAAACCACGCTCCACAAGCCGCAGCAAAAGTGTAATTGCCGTTTGCACTTTCCAACCTTCATTGTTACCATGCTGTTTCATTACAATGTTGGCTGTAATAGGTGGCTCATTAGCCCAAACAACCTCCATGATGTCAAACTCCGCGTCCGGTAGTTTTTTCATCTTCTCCACAACCTAGCCTCCTTTTAAAAATTTTGTTATACACGCGTCTATATTTAAACTATACAAACGTCTAAAATAAATGTCAACAAGAATTTTTTAAATGCGGCTGTGCCGCCCGCTTGCTTTTTCGTTGACAAAATCATATAATGAAATTGTATCGGTTTCGTTTTTTGGGGAGGTTATCTACATGTTTGAAAGCCTAAGAAGTAAAATGATTTTTCCTATAATTGTGGTTTTATTGTTGCTGGTTGCGTTTATGATTATATTTGTGCGTTTTTCCGCGCACAATTTGGCGGCAACGCTTACTGCTGAACGCATTGATGCGGTGTCGTCTTCGGCTATTACTTATCTGGGGCGCATAGAAGAAGGTAATCGCATGAATACGCTGGTTGTTTCGCAAAGCCAAGACCTTGCATGGTTTGTTCGCATGTGGAATGTTGGCACTGCCAACCCAACCCAGCATCGTGCATTGTTTTCTAGTTATTTGAATAGTTATTTGCGCGAAGGTGGTCAAACTCCTTTTCTTAGGGATGTAACTTCTTTTATGGTGACAGACGCTAGAGGAAATATAATTATCCACTCGCATGAGGTTGATAGTTATGGCGATTCAGGGCTTGATACGTCTGTGGTCTATGCTGCGCATCATAATGGCAGAATTTCTACAGCTTATGTATCTGACACTGTGATGCCTATGGGGCTTTATACATCTGCGCCTATTTTTGATATGGACGGAGTAACACTTTTGGGAACAATCACTGGGGTCTTGGATTTTGATGTGGTTGGGTTTGCGGATTACATAGCAAATACTTTCAATGCAGAAGCTTCCATTTACGCCCGTGATTTCTCTGTGGAGCATGAAATCGTGTACCATGTGGCTATTACTTCCTTGCGCGACAGTTACGAGAATCGTTTGATTGGGACACCTGCAAATGACGCAATGGTTAGGCGCGTTATAGACGGCGGAGAACATGTTCCTATCGAAGTTCGGATTAATCGCACGCCGTACAATGCGTACTTCTTCCCGCTAAGCGGCGGGGACGGTACGCCTGTTGGTATGTTTTTTATTGGGTTTTCTAATGAGCAAACGGTTTCGGCTACTAATGCTATGCAAACCGTTTTGTTAATTATCGGCTTTTTAGGGCTTGCGGTTGCGGTTGTGGTTACGCTTTCTGTTATGCTTAAACTGCTTACGCCGCTTTCTCGGCTTGCGTCTGATGCCCGCGAGGTGGCAAAAGGTAACACCGCAATTAATTTCCGCACGAATAAGAAAGACGAAATAGGTCAAGTATCAGACGCTTTCGCCGCAGTGGTGCAAAACCTTAATATTTTAAAAGAAGACATGCAAAAAGGCGAAACAGAAATTAAAAATGGAAATCTTCTGTATCGCTTGGGGGATTCCCGTTTGCAAGGCGGCTTTGAAGAAATTTTATCTACAATCAACGTAGCACTGGACGCGAGTAATACCATCTTCGAGATGCTTACCGAACCAGTTCTAATTGTTGACTGCGAAATGAAATTACTATATGCAAACAAGGCAATACGAACCCATGTGGGCGAAGACCGCAATTATTCTGGTACGCATATAAATGATTTTCTGCACGGGAATGTTGCCGACCATCACGCTATTCAGAAGGCATTCAGCACGGGAAATCCTGTGCGGGAAGCAGAAATTCAATTGCAATTAAATCCAAGCACCGCATTTGACTTGCAAATGAGTTGCATTCCCTTCAAGGCAGACGACAAAGTTGCAGGAATGGTGCTATTGCTAACCGACATGTCCAACGTAATGCAAATGAAACGTCTAGGCGAAAAACGCAGTGCATACCGCGCCCTTCGCACAGAAAAAGTAACCGAAACAATAATCTCCGCCTTCGAGAAGGGCAACTTAGATATTGAAATAGTAAAAAGCGAATTTGACGAGGACACAAAAGAAATTGCCGTCCGTCAAGATTCTATCGACCTAGTGGTTAAAAACGCAACAGACACCGTAAAAGGTTATGTAGATGAAATTACCGCAACCCTTCAAGCCATTGCAAATAACGATTTCGCAGTGGAAATACAACGCGAGTTTCTGGGGGATTTTGGTTCTATTAAGGAATCCATTCAAATGATTACGGAATCCGTTTCCGCGTTGGTTGCGGAAATTCAAGCTTCGTCGGTGCAGGTGGAAACTGGCGCGTCAGAGATTTCCAATGCCGCTTCTGGACTGATGTCAACATTTGAAGAACAAGCAACCGCAATTTCAGATATTCGCGCCGCGATTGCATCTCTAACCGAAAAAACCCGCAAAACCGCCGAAGACGCAAGCGAGGCAAACAATCTCTCCATGATGGTGCAAGAAGCCGCAAGCCAAGGCAACACCCACATGCACGACATGCACGAGGCCATGGACGAAATTAAACAATCATCAAGTGAAATAGCAAAAATCGTAGGCATAATAGAAAACATTGCCTTCCAAACAAACCTATTAGCCCTAAACGCTTCTGTAGAAGCCGCTCGCGCAGGCGTACACGGAAGGGGCTTTGCAGTAGTAGCAGACGAGGTAAGAAACCTAGCAAGACGCAGTGCCGCCGCCGCAAAAGAAACTTCCGAAATGTTAGCAAAGTCTCTAACCCGCGTAGAAGTAGGCGCGTCAAAGACCCAATTAACCTCTGATGCCCTAAGCAACATAGCAGAAATAACCGCCAACGTAGCCAACGTAGTAGCCAACATTGCTCAAGTTTCCAACGAACAGGCAAACGAAATAGGCACAATCCAACTAAGCATGGAAACAGTTTACCAAGGTCAAGTAAACAGTGCCAACAATGTAGAAGGCAACGCGTCCGTAAGCGAAAAACTATCCAGCCGCGCCAGCATGTTACGTTCGCTAATTGGGCAGTTCAAGATTAAATAGCAACGAGCGACACAGTCGCGTTTCGCCGATAACCTGTATTGCAAAGCTACATGTACGTCTCGAAGCCAGATATGGTTTTCTAATCTGAAAAAGCGGCACAGCCGCATTTCGCCGATTGTCAAATAGAGCGGCAAGGAGAGGATAAAATATAATGAAATTTAAGAAAACATTTATTGTTGGTTTAGTATTAGGGCTTGTGCTGGGGTCTGTGATGATTGCAAGTGCTATGTCGGTAGCTACTGATGATACAGTAGTCAATATAACCGAATATGGTGAATACACTCAAGCTAATGGCGATACTATCCCTACAATCAGAGAAGATGATAGCTTTGAAATATCACACCTAGAATCAGGTAGTGCGATACTGCTTGGTAGAGTTGAACTCGAATCTGGTATGCTACTTCATAACCATTTTTCTGCTGAGGTGCATGGAGGACACATTATCATAGGCATCAGTACTTCCCCTTACCTCATTGAAGATGCAAACATTCCACTTGCAATGCAGGATTGGATTGACAAAGGAGGCTGGCTTGCTATAACTTTTAATCCAACAAGACCTCCTTTTACGTTTACTAGCAATGAGGATATAGTTGCTTATGTATACCTAATTAATTGTTACAACTATCATCAAGGTGCTATTGAAAACATTAGAGGTAGAGTGTGGATAACTGAAAGCGAAATTTCAAGTGATTAATGGATTTTTTCCATAGTGGTAACACGCCGTAATCTAAAAAACCAGCCTTTTGTTAATACAAAGTGGCTGGTTTTTTGTTTGCATTTTCATAGTAGCAACACGCCCTATAACCATTCAATAGTGCCAGATGGTTTTGGTGTAATATCGTAAACAACGCGGCTTATTTCTGGGATTTCGCTTGTGATGCGGGACACTGCGCGCTCTAGGGTTTTGAAGGGAACGCGGGTTGCGGAACATGCCATAAAGTCATCAGTGGTGATGGCGCGTAGGGCTACTACTCTGTCGTATGTGCGGGTGTCGCCTTTTACGCCTACGGATAGAGTATCTGTGATTACTGCAAAATACTGGCTTGGACGGGTTGCCATTGTTTCTATTTCCTCGCGGAAGATTGCATCAGCTTGGCGAAGAGTGTCAAGTTTTTCTACAGTGATTTCACCTATAACGCGCAAGGCAAGCCCTGGCCCGGGGAAGGGCTGGCGATTTACCAACGCAGGGGGAAGTTTCAGCCGTCGCCCCATATCGCGTACTTCGTTTTTGAAAAGCATTGACAGCGGCTCAATTATTTGGTCGAACCCTAATTTTTCGGGCAAGCCGCCTACATTGTGATGGCTTTTAATAGTAGTGCCGTATGCCCCGCCAGATTCTACAATATCGGGATAAATTGTGCCTTGCGCTAGGAATGGGATTTTGCCAAGCTTCTTGGCCTCTTCTTCAAAGACGCGAATGAACTCCTCGCCTATTATTTTGCGTTTTTTTTCTGGGTCAACAACGCCTTTTAGTTTTTTCAAAAAACGGTCGGCGGCGTTTACGCGAATGAAATTCAAATCCCTGTTGGCGAAAGCTTCCTCTATTTCGTTGCCTTCGTTTAGGCGCATTAGGCCGTGGTCTACGAAAATGCATGTAAGCTGTTCGGGAATCGCTTTTGCCAACAGCGCGGCACACACAGAAGAATCTACCCCACCCGATAGCGCGAGCAAAACTTTTTTATCGCCAACGGTTTGGCGTATTACATTAATTTGCGTGTCGATGTAATCTTTCAATTTGTACTGACCTTTTGCGTGACATATATCGAATAGGAAATTGCGCATGATTAGCCGCCCGTCCTTGGTGTGCGAGGATTCGGGGTGAAATTGCACGCCATACATTGTTTGGTTCTCAAAAGCGGCAATCCCGTTTTCGGCGGTAGCAGTTTGGGAAAATCCCTTTGGAAGAGATTTTACTACTACCACATCAGAATTATTAGCCCACGCAGAGAACGCCAACGGCAAGCCCTTAAATAACAGCGAATCAGATGTTACCTCCACATTGACCAGTTCGCCTTCCGCGCTTTTGGTGGCTTTTCCTACTTTGCCGCCTAGCATATGGCACATTAATTGCATTCCGTAATCAATGCCCAAAACTGGGCGACCTATTTCAAATATTTTCGGGTCGCATTTCATAGCATTGGGCGCGGTTACGCTGTTCGCGCCGCCTGTTAATACAATGCCTATGGGGTCGATTTCCAGAATCTTCTCCAGCGGAATATTTGCAGGTAGAATTTCCGCATACACATTCGAGCTGCGAATCATTCTAGCCACCAATTCCTTGTATGGCCCACCGAAGTCCAGCACCAGAACTACTTCTTTTTTTGTCTCTTTCACGCTCATATAACAATCGTCCCCTCGAATACTTTTTCACAGCTTCCTGTCATGTATACGGCTTCGTCTGTGTATTTTACGGTTAGTACGCCGCCTTTTAACTGCACTTGAATATCCGTGTCTTTGTCGCAATAACCCATCAAAACCGCCGCTACTGCCACCGCACACGCGCCTGTACCGCAAGCCATTGTTTCGCCAGAGCCGCGTTCCCACACACGCATTCTGATATTGTTGCGGCTTACAATATGCGCAACCTCAAAATTCACGCGCTTTGGAAAAATTTTCGCGTATTCCATCATTGGGCCAACAACTGGTAAATCAAAATGGTCTATGTCGTCGTGGAAAATTACCGCGTGGGGATTCCCCATGTTCACGCAAGTAATTTCATATTTCTGCCCTTCGACATTTACGCTACGCCCGATTATGCTTTCGCCAACCAAGTCCACGGGGATTTCTTCGGGCTTCAAAAACGCATGTCCCATGTCCACCCGAACGGCGTTCACCATGCCATCGAAAACAACAAGCTCTAGCTTCTTTATTCCGCTCAAAGTCTCAACTTCCAAATGTGACTTTGCCGCACGTCCACTTTCATACAGATACTTACCAACGCATCTAATCGCATTGCCACACATGCCGCTTTCGCTTCCGTCTGTGTTGAACATTCGCATTTTAGCGTCGCCCACTTCCGACGGCAGAATCATTACAATTCCATCACCACCAACGCCCTTATGTCTATCAGTCAACCTACGTGCAAGACTTTCGGGTTCTGCAATCTCTGTTTCAAAACAGTCGAAAAATACATAGTCGTTTCCGCAACCATGCATTTTTACAAAATGAAAAGTGCCAAGCCCCTCCCGTCCGTCTAAATTCACGGATTCATTGGATGCTTGACACGCTGATGTTTTATTATTCATTGTTTCCCGTCCTTCCATTAACGCGTTGCCACTCTTTCGGGCAATAATCGCTTACTTGGAAGGTACTATAAATTACGAATACCGTCAACTGTTTTTAAAATCGTGAGGTAAACTTTTTTATGAGTTACTGGCTTCGAGACGTATGCGTAGCTTGCAACGCATGTCATCGGCGAAATGCGGCTTTGCCGCTATTTATGTGACTTACGCGACAACGCCCAGCGTTGAGTGGAGTCTTTTATAGTGTCCTTGCATATTTTTAGAGTAGCATGGAAACTTACTTGCCCGTCAGAAAATTCTTTGAAGTTACGGGCTATTGCTGCGTCTTCCATTGTCATTAAGCTATCTAGTAGCGCGGTTATTCCTAGGCGCATGAAAATAGCGCGTACTTCAAAGCATTCTTTTATGAATGCGTCGCGGTCTTCGTCGCTGTGAACTAGAAAGGCTGGCGTATAATTACCTAGGTCGCGCCTGTAGTTATTATAGAAATCCGTTAGCGCGTCGAAGTAATCTTGAGTGTTGTAAAAAAATCGCGTGCTAACGGTTATATCAAATTTGCCAGATGAGGCAAGTTTTTTTAAATCGTATGTTTTGCCTTTCATTGCCGCCCCCCTTGATGGAATTTTTTATTGGAAACCGCATATGCGGCTTGCAATGCAGGTTGTCGGCAGAATATGGTTGTGCCGCTTTTTTTATTATACCACTAAGATAGCATGTGTGGGGGTATTTTTTACAATTTTTGAATACTATTTCGTCCAACGTGTACATATAGTAAAGCATGTGTGTTGATTCGGGAGTTTTGAACGGAGGAAGTTTAATGGGTGATTTGACTACAATATTGCCTTCATATTTCGGATTTTCTGGGAAAAAAGCTACGCGGGAACGGGGTTCTTATCTATTGCAAACCGCCAACGCAATTTTTAAGATACATAAAACCAACAGCAGTGCGCGTGAAATTATAGCAAGATATAATTTGCTAAAACGACTAGAAGAAGCAGGATTTTCATGCACCGACGGAATCATGCCAACTACTTCGGGTACGCCATTTGTCACCCTAGGGCGTGATACTTTTGTGATGGCGCGACATATCGCTGGGCGCGACCCCGATTTAAACAGCATCAAAGATATGCAGTTGGTTTTGGAAAGTTTGGCGCGTTTTCATAACGCCGCCAAAGGATTTGGTGACGTACCCCCTACCCCACCACTTACAGAGGTTTTCGCAAAACAATCCGCTGTGCTTGCGAATGCAGTAAAACAAGTAAATCGCCGTCCACGACTTTCGGATTTCGATGTGCTTATGTTAAAACATGCTGATTTCTATGCCACCCGTGCCACTCGCGCCGCAGAAACCCTAGCCGCTACTGATTACGAAACGCTTCACGCCAACGCATTGGCAAGTTATAGCATATGCCATAACAACCTAAAAGAAGAAAGTCTCCCCATTTTCGAGGAAGCCTGTTTTATAACCCGCTTCGATGAAGCAACCATCGACCTGCAACTTACCGACATTGCTTCTGTTTTGCGTCGTTACGCCCGCAAAAGTAATCGCGAAATTCCCGCCGATAGGCTTTTGGAAATGTACAACAAAATATCTCCCCTGCCCTCTTCCGCAAAGGAGATTATTCACGCGCAGTTATCATTTCCATGGCCTTTCATGAAAACAATTACGCAATTCTACAGCAAAAAACGCAACTTCACACCAGCAGGAATAACTTCCCGCATGACAGATATTTTAGAAGAACAACAAATTTACGACGCTTATGTAAATGACACGTTACAATTATAACACCAATGCCTTATCCGCCATAAAATCGTAGTGAATTTGCGCGGATTTTTGTCGCAAGACAAGGAGGCAGTGACGCGGCGTGCCAGCGGCACGCAAGGAGCAACCGACGCAGGCTTGCGGCAAAAAGACCGCAAAGGCACTACGGTTTTATGGCGGATAAGGCACTAGGGAGTGTTGCCATTCTGTAATGGCAACACTCCCTAGTTTATTTAATCTGCTTGCTCGCGTATCTTCTTTTCGATTTCATCTGTTAAATCTTTGTTCATAAAATCTATTGCGCCTAGGCGTATTCCCTGTAACTTTTCGTTGGGATTCTCCCTGTCCGTAATCAAAATTACAGGAACATTACGTGTTTCGTCCATATATTTTAATGCAGACATCACTTCAAACCCTGTCATATCGGGCATATGCACGTCTAATAAGATTACACTGGGGCGTGTATTCATTGCCATAGTAATTGCAGAATATCCGCTATTAGCTGTAAACACTTGATACTTGTCTTGCAATATGTCAACCATTAAGCTAATAAACTTTGGCTCGTCGTCCACAATGAGCACCGTGCTTGTACGCATTAGGCATCACCTGCCTGCCTGCCTGCCTGCCTGCCTGCCTGC
>Ga0123355_10003656_pt1 | contig 22163 bp, 26 predicted proteins | sample TergutEmb28metaG_3_FD_89872 | JGI IMG/M metagenome (GOLD analysis project Ga0123355, IMG submission 89872) | Embiratermes neotenicus P1 segment gut microbial communities from Petit-Saut dam, French Guiana - Emb289 P1 | ecosystem: Host-associated > Arthropoda: Insects > Digestive system > Gut ... | reverse complement strand
TGAGGGTACAAAGTACGACACGCTCAACTTCTACTTTGAACGGCTCACCGGGCGGGACATGATAGCCGTTGAAAACGAAATGCAAGCCAACAACGAATTTGCAATTGACCCGCTCTTATCCCGCAATTTTCAATCAAAAATGGCAAGCAAGGCGGGCGGCGTAGGTTCGGACGCTTTGGAAGCTATGCCGCTACAGGAATTTAACAAAATCGTCAACGCCGCCCGCAATTTCCTCATGGATTCGGGCTATTAAAAACGCAAAAAAACAACGCCCCGCGCTTGTTTGTGTCAAACGTGGGGCGTTGCCGCCGAAGTCTTACAACGATTAAAAACCAAAATCATTGTATCACAACTTCGGCGGAAAAGTCAACGAAAATCACGAAAAACCCGCCGTTTTTGCGGCGTTGTGGGCTTGTAATGGATTTTAACATTATGACCGACGAACACAAACCGAAGGGGTGTATAGCAATGAAAAATAATAATACTCACTCTATAGCGTCCCGTCCCGTCCGTCCGTCTTTTCCTGCATTATTGGAGCAAGTAAAGGGGCAAGTAGATTTTGACGACCTCATACAGCCGACAACGGACAAAAACGGCAAAATGCACCCATGTTATGACGCAGATATGTATTTTACGCTTTGTCGGATTATTGCAGATATGTACGCAAAGCAACCGACCGCAAACGTAAAAATTGAGGGGGCATGGTTGGACGCGGCAACCGTACAAGACCGCTACCGTGAGCTTAATTCCGAACACATAACGCACGTTGTGGAAAAATTCAAAGAGCAAACGGGGCGTATTACCAAAATCAAGCCATATCTACAAAATATGCTTTTTAACGCCGTGGACGAAATAGACGCATACTACACAAACCTTGTAAACCACGATATGGCAAGCGGTAAATTTTCACGCAAGGCGCAAGGGGGTACATAAAGTGCGTACCTTCGTGCGAGAGAAAAAAATATTTTGCGGTGAGGATTATTTAGAGGTTGACATATTCAACTATACCCAAACCGAGGACGAAAAAAGCCGCGCCGGGGAGCGTAGCAAAAAAGAAACCGAAAGCACCCAAAAACAAGTTGATTGGAATGACATAAACGCCCGCCGCCGCTTTTTACAGTTGGTACACAGCAATTTTGGTGAGGGGGATTTACACGTAACCTTGACATACAACGAGGAAAATTTACCACCGACAACCGAAGCGGCGGAGCGCATAGCAAAAAACTACTTGCGGCGGCTTGCGTACAGGCGGGAAAAAGAGGGATTGCCGCCACTTAAATATATAGCAATCCCAACTTGCACATTTAAGGCGGACGGGGTAACGCCCGCCCGCATACACCACCATATCATTATAAACGGCGGGCTTGACCGTGATACGGTTGAGGATTTATGGCGGAAGCGTAGAGAGCGCAACCACAAAAAGGGGCGCAAAATCGGCTTTGCAAATGCCGACCGCCTACAGCCGGACGAAAACGGGCTTTTGGCTCTTTGTGAGTACATTGCAAAGCAATCAAAAGGCAAGAAGCGTTGGAGTACGTCACACGGGCTTGAAAAACCCGACCCGGACGTAACCGACCAAAACGACCCACTACCCAACCCAACGCCCGAGCCGCCACCGTTGGAGGAAAAAACAAGCCGCATATCGGCTTCGACAAACCTTGTAAGACCGTGGAGCAGAACAAACAACCACCGCTTCAGCCGTAAAGAGGTTGAGAAAATCGCAAAACAGCCGCCCGACCGTGAGTATTGGGAGCGGAGATACCCCGGCTATACGCTTATGGGTGAGGGGTACGGGTTCAAGCCCGTATACAGCGAATCGCGGGGGTGGGCGTTGTACATCAAATTACGGCGTATAAAAAATTAACGAAAGGGGGCGGCGGCTCATGGAATTAAACAGGCTTTACAACATGGATTGCATGGACGGTATGCGCCGCTTCCCCGACAAGTATTTTGACCTTGCCGTTGTTGATGTGCCGTATGGCATAGGCGCAGCGGATTATGAGCGCGGAGGAAAACAAGCGGGCAACGCCCGGGCAACGTCAAAAGCATACACCCGCAAGAATTGGGACAAAGAGCCGCCGCCGCATGATTATTTTACGGAGCTTATGAGAATAAGCCGCAATCAAATTATATGGGGTGCAAACCATTTTATAAGCCGTATACCCATTGACGCGCCTTGTTGGATAGTTTGGGACAAGGACAACGGCAACAACGATTACGTCGATTGTGAGCTTGCATGGACGAGCTTCAATACAGCCGTCCGCCGCTTTACTTTCAAATGGCACGGTATGTTACAAGGCAATATGAAAGACAAGGAAATACGCATACACCCCACGCAAAAGCCCGTTGCGCTCTACTCATGGCTCTTGTCGAGGTATGCGAAGCCCGGGGACAAAATCATTGACACCCACGCGGGGAGCGCGTCAAGCCTTATTGCGGCGCACCGTGCGGGCTTGCAATTTATCGGTTTTGAGATTGACCCCGAGTATTACGCGGCGGCGGATAAACGGCTCACGGAGGAAATGGCACAACTTCGGCTTGACCTTACGCCGACGGTTGAGGGCGCGGAGCTTACGCAAGGCTCTTTATTCACGGGGGGGGGGTACTAATTGTTGATAGCATTGCACGACGCAGAAAAAGAGCATATCAAAGAAAAGACCTTCCCAAACTTTGCACTTATGAAAATATCGGCGTGGCATAAAGCCCGCGGGGATTCGGTTACATGGTGGAAATGGGACAGGAAAACCCCCGTTGAGGACGGACAAATTACGATAACGGGCGGGACGAGTAAAGAGGACTTTGACCGTGAGCTTATGGAGTACAACACGCAATTTGACCTTGTTTATTCCTCAAAAGTTTTTGATTTTACACCCCAAAACCCATACTTGCCCGAGGACACCATAAAAGGTGGGACAGGGTACGGAATGTACACGGAGCTTGCGCCCGAAATTGACGCAATGTTCCCCGATTACACCATATACCCCGAGTGTGATTATGCAATTGGCTATGTAACAAGGGGTTGCCCGAATACTTGCGCGTGGTGTGTTGTCCCCGAAAAAGAGGGGGACATAAAACCATACCGCCGTTGGCGCGAAATCGTGCGCCCCGATAGTGACAAACTTGTGCTTATGGATAACAACATACTTTCATGCGAGTACGGCATATCGGAGCTTGAAAGCCTTATTGATAGCGGGTACGCCTTAGACCTCAATCAAGGCATGGACGCAAGGCTTCTTGATGAACGCATAGCGGGCATTGTCGGGCGGCTCAAATGGATTAAGTATATACGGTTTAGTTGTGACAGCTTGCCGCAAATAGACATGATACGCCGCGCCGCCGCTTTGCTTGCACCTTATGGGATAAAGCCGTACCGCTTGTTTATATACCTACTTGTCACAAGGGATATTGAGAACGCCGCCAACCGTGTTGAGAGCTTGCGAGAGCTTAACGGCATAAGCCTATACGCGCAAGCGGAGCGCAACGACAGCAAGGGCATTATCCCAAACCGCGCACAACTGGAATTTGCTCAACGCTATGTATACGGGCGGGCATACCGCAAGGAAACTTGGGCGGAGTATTGCGAAAAAAGAAATCTTGAATTTTGCGAGGGGAGCGGGGACGCATGAAGCAATTAACGCTTGGTTCATTATTTGACGGTATCGGCGGCTTCCCGCTTGCCGCGCAGCGGGCGGGCATCAAGACGCTTTGGGCTTCGGAAATTGACCCAACTTGCATTGAGATAACGCGGCGGCATTTTCCCCATGTTCAGCACTTGGGGGACATAACGCAATTACACGGCGGCAAGATACCGCCCGTTGACATAATTACATTCGGCTCACCGTGTCAAGATTTGAGTTCGGCGGGCAAGCAAGAGGGTATTGATGGGGAGCGGAGCGGGCTTTTTAGGGACGCTATGCGGATTATTTACGAAATGAGGGAAGCCACACATGGGAAATACCCGACATTTATTATTTGGGAAAACGTCAACGGGGCGTTTGGAAGCAACAACGGTAACGATTTTAGGGTTGTCCTTGAAGAAATCACAAACACCCGTATTTCAATGCCTAATAGCGGACGTTGGGCAACCGCTGGAATGGTTGGAGGTTGCGCCGGGGGCGCAAGTGTCGCATGGCGGCAACTTGATAGCCAGTTTTGGGGAGTTCCCCAACGTAGAAAACGAATCTTCCTTGTGGGAGATTTTAGAGCCAACCGCGCACCCGAAATACTCTTTAAGTGTGAGGGCTTGCTTGGCTATGTTAGAAAGAGCCGAAAGGAAGGCGAAAAGGTTGCCGCTTCTATTGTCCGCGATATTGAAATTACGGGCGGGCTTGACGAGGGGGAACGTGTTGTTGATTTTGGACGAACAGCCGACCGGGTGTACATCAATCCCGAAACCGCCCGAGCAATAACCGCCACGGACGGCGGCGGGGGGAGCGCAACGGGGCTTTATCTTATGCCCGAGGGTGAGCCACTAATACACCCTATAAATTTGCAAGTGGCAACCCGCCATATAGCACTTGGAGAGGGTACGGGGCTTGGAGTGGCGGACGAGGGGCAACCCGCGTACACATTGCAAGCGGCTCACCAACACGCGATTTTTGCCGCATACCCGATACGCGACCCACAGCTTAACCAAAACGCCAACGGGTTTATTATCGGCAAACAGGGGCAACCCGCGCCGACCCTCTCAACGGTTGACCGTCACGCGGTTGCGGCGTTTGAAATGTACGAAAATTATAGCCGCGGCGGGTTTAGAGAGGGTTGCGGCACATTACGCGCAAGCGGCGGCGATTATGGCGGCGGAAGCGAAAACCTCATTGTGATTTTTCAAAAAATCGCCTTTTACGTCCGCTATGTATTGCGGAAACTTACGCCACTTGAATGTGAGAGATTGCAAGGCTTCCCCGATTATTGGACGCGATACAACGCCACAAGCGGCAAAATAGCCGATACACCACGCTATACGGCTCTTGGTAATAGTTTAGCCGTACCATGTGCGGAGCGGGTTTTTAGGGGCATTATGGCGGTTACGGGCGGCAAGCTATGAAAATCACCCATTGCGTAAAATGCGGCGGCGATACGCCCGAGGGGTTGACCTTATGCCCGCCGTGTATGCGGCAAGGAGGAGCGGGCGAAAACGAGGTAAGCGCGGCGGCGGAGCTTTTAGACATTGCAAGCGTCATCAACATAGGGGACACAGGAAAAAGCCAATACGCCGCGATAAACAGCATATTGAAAATAAAAAGCCGATTGGAGGGCGCGACGGTTGAAAAAGAAAAAAAAGAGCAAGCGGAAATATAAACCGAAACCAACGCCGCCGCCACGCCGCACACAAAGCACGGCACAAAGCGGGCTTGCGATTATTAACCGCCTAAAGCCCGTTATGGAAGCGGCGCGGCGGGTGCAAGAGCGGCAGCGGGCGCGGCAAGCCGAAAACGAGTAACCGAAGGGAGCGATTAAAAACCATGATTCATTGCGAATTGACAGATTGCCGCCACAACGACCCGCAAGCCCAAACGTGCGGCAAAACGGACATCATCATTGCAAAAGAGGGTTGCAAGTGCTACACACCACGCCCGCCCGAGCGGGACGAAACGGAGGGCGGCGGCAATGATTCATAAACCAATTTACAAACCAAAAGCCCGCGCCCGTGAGTATGGCGATTTAGCAACCAACATTTACAACGGTTGCCCGCATGGTTGTACCTACTGTTACGCCCGAGCTATGAAAAAGCGGTTTACACCAAAAGGCGCAATTTGCACATTCGACACGCCCGAGCCGCGCCCGTATATCGTGCAATCTATCACGCGACAAATTGAGCGGGAGCGGATAGCGGGCAAACTCATACATCTTTGCTTTTCGTGTGACCCATACCCCGCAGGCATAGACACAATACCGACCCGCGCAATTATTGAAATCATCAAGGCAAGCGGAAACAACGTGCAGATTTTAACAAAGGGCGGGCAGCGGGCGGAACGGGATTTTGACCTTTTGGGCGCGGGTGATTTGTTCGGCGCAACCATAACCGGGTTATGGAATCACGCCGAACAGTACGAGCCGGGAGCGGCAAGCAATCAAAGCCGCATTGACGCACTCAAAGCGGCGCACGGGCGCGGCGTTAAGACGTGGCTATCTTGTGAGCCAGTAATAGACACCACGGCAATATACAGCTTGATAAAAAACGCGCATTACATTGACCTTTTCCGTATCGGAAAAATGAATAATCACCCGAGCGGGATAAATTGGGCGACGTTTGGTGCAAAGTGCGTTGAGCTTTGCAAGGAATACGGGCGGGCGTACTACATCAAGGACGATTTACAAAATGAAATGAGAAAGGGAGGTTATCAAGGTGAAATTTAACAAGGTAGCCGCCATATGCAAAAGCCGCAAGCGCATAACCATACACACCGACCCCGAGAGCGGGGCGCAATGGTTGGGGGACGGCATGGCAATGTATCTTTTGGAGGGTATGCCGCGGCTCACGCCCGAGGAATGTTTACGGCTCTTTGATATACCCGAGAGCAAGCACACCGATTTTTATTGTACGGCGGAGGATTTACCAACGGGTATTGAATTTTCGGACGCAATAGGCGCGGAAAACGAGGGCGTAAAAGACAAGTCAATTACAATCGGTTGGCTTGGTGAAGTATTCCGGCTTTTTATGTACGAAAAAGAGCTTTACGCAATCAATGAAATGTATTTAACGCCGTTTGCGGGGGACACCGCCTATATTCTTTACCACAGGCGAAAAATGGCGGGCGGCGGCTTCCTCTTAGGTGTAAATATCGGGTTGGGCTTACAAGCCGTTATTGCCCCGTACATGGTACACAGGCAAGAGCCATATATGGCGGAAATGGTGGAAATCACGGAAGCAATGCTTTATATGCAACGGAATTTTCCGCGCCCGCCGGATAGTCAAAGCCCACAAATGAGCAATGACGAAAATCAACTAACACTTGAAACAGAATATTAAAAGGGAGGTAACAGCGAATGAAAACCATCAGCATTATCAATCTAAAAGGCGGCGTTGCAAAGACTATTACAGCCGCCAACGTGGCGCACATTTTAGCCACGGTACACGGAAAGCGCGTATTGCTTGTTGATAACGACAAACAAGGCAATATATCAAAGTTTTTCGGTATTCACGGGTACGACAACCCCACACTTGCGGAGCTTTTGACAAAGCAAGACGCGGATATTGAGGAAATTATCACACCCACGCAATACCCAACGCTTGACGTTATCCCCGCCAATATGACGCTTCTAAAAGCAAATTTGGAAATATTACTTGACCCGCGCCGCCCGCAACAAACACGGCTTCGGGCGGCATTGCGGGGGCAGCGGGAAAATTACGACTATTGCGTTATAGATTGCGCCCCCGACCTCAATATCAGCACCATCAACGCGCTTGTTGCGGCGGACGAGGTAATTATCCCAATTAAAATTGATAAATTCGCTTTTGACGGGTTGGCGGAGCTTAAAGAGCAAGTTGACAATACCCGCAAGGAATTTAACCCCGGCGTAATTTTGCGCGGTTGCCTTATAACATCATTCCAAAATAACGAGGTAAACAGGCAAGGCGAAGCATGGTTACGGGCGCAACCCGAGTACCCCGTATTTGATACCCGCATACGCCGCACGGAAAAAGTGGACGAAAGCACCTTCGTAAACAAGCCGATTATTGAACACTCACGGCGGAGCGGAGCGGCGCGTGATTATCTTGCGCTTGTTGTTGAATATTTGAATGTGTCCGATTCGGACACAAAAGGGGGCGCGTGAAATGGAAAACAAAAAGGGGTTTAACGTATTCGATTCAATGTTAAGCGGCGCGTCATTGCAAGCGGCGGGCGTTGATGAAGTGGACGCGGGGAAAGCAACAACGCCCCGCCCCATGCTCAAAGTGCGCCCGATTAAACTTACGGACTTGATACCGTCGAATGATAATTTTTATGCCGTTGACAAAATCGCAGAGCTTAAAGCGTCCATTGAAATGTTCGGCGTACTCCAAAACCTTATTGTAAAGCCGCGTGAGGGTGGAAAGTTTGAAATTTTAGCGGGTGAGCGGAGGTACAGGGCTTGCGTGGAGCTTGTAGCGGAGGGCAAAAAAGAATATGAGTACGTCCCTTGCGGCATACAAGGGGAGCGGGACGAAATCAAGGAACAAATATTGCTTATCATAACCAATTCAACACAACGGGAGCTTACGGATTACGAAAAAATGCAACAAGCGGAAAAATTGACAAAGCATTATACCGCTCTAAAAAAGCGGGATAACTTGCCGGGGCGCGTCCGTGATTTAGTGGCGGAAGCTCTTAATACATCATCAACACAAGTTGGGCGCATGAACGCGATTATTAACAATCTAACGCCCGAGCTTAAAAACGAATTTCAAGCGGGGCGCATAGGTTTATCGGCGGCGTATGAATTGAGCGGCTTAACAGAGGACAAACAACAAGAAGCCGCGGCAGACATACAAGAAAAAGGCGGCTTATCCCTCAATGACGTGCGGGACAAAAAACAAGACCCTGCACCGACCGACGACACGCCCGCACCCGCCGCCGCGCCACCCAAAGAGCCGCCCGCACCATATGAGCCAAAAAACTACCCCGAAACGCCGCAAGACTTCACGGAGGGGCAAGCAGACAACGAGGACGAAACCGCAAGCGGGGACTTTATAGACATGAGCGCGGAGGACAAAGCCGAAGCCGCTATTGCATTTTTGCAAAGCAAGCGTTTTACCCTCTTTGCCCCCGGTGATGATACACGGGTTTTGGACTTTATCATTGAAACGCTTGAAAACCACGCCGAAGCGCGGCGCGAGATATGATTTTTTGCGAGGGCGGATATAAAGCCGAAGTTGAGATTGTCGAAATTGTACGGGGTGACGAGGGCGAAGCCGTGACATTCCGCGTATTGCAAACACTCTTACGCGGAATGTCAGACCCCGAAACGCTACCAAAAGACGGCGAAACATTCACCGCGTACAAGTCACACAGCGCGGAGAGCGCGGCGGGTTGGCGGCTTGACGGAATTTAACAACAACGGAAGGAGCGGGCGGACATGGAGCGGGAAAAAGTTAAACAAATATTGATTTTTTGCCGTGACGTGGACGGCGAAATCAAACACAACACAAAAATGATACAAGATTATGAGGACACATATTATACACGCGACACCCCCGGCGGGGACGAAAACAGCGGATTCAAAAGCAAAAACAAAATATCAAACCCGACAGCACAAACCGCGCTAAACGTCCCGGATTACGTGCGGGGTGAAATCCGCGCCTTGCATGAGCTTAATATACAGCTTGGCGCACTCAAAGCCGCGATACTGCATGAGCTTAATGTATTGCCGCTACATCAAAAAACCATACTGTACGAGTTTTATATAAAAGGCTCTCAATGGGTACAAATAACGGGGCGCGTGAATTACAGCGCGACCCAATGCAAGAAGTTACGCAATCGCGGGCTTGAAATATTGGCGCAAAAATTCAACGGCAACGACCTCATAAAAAACTTCAATTACCCGAGTTAAAAGAGTGTCCGCAAGTGTCCGTTTTTAGTGATAAAATAATATCGTCAAGGGTTGCGCCCACAGCGCGAAACATGACGGCGAAATACCGCAAGCGGACTTCATTCAACGGGTGAGGTTCGTTTTATTATGCGCTTCTCTCAAAAGGGCGCGGGCGTAAAAAACAAAACAAACGAATAGGGGGTGTGCGCCGTGGCAAAGCCGCGTAATCCACAACGCGCCGAATCAATGAAATCATGGCTTGAAAGCGGCGGCACTTTATCAATTAAAGAGCTTGCGGCGGCGGCGGGTGTACCCGAAGCCAGTATGCGAAAGTGGAAAAGTTTAGACAAATGGCAAAATGAGCTTGACGCGCAAATTGAAAAGCAAAAATCAATTTCAAAAAAACGCGGCGGGCAAAAAGGAAATACAAACGCAGCGGGACACGGCGCACCAAAGGAAAACAAAAACGCAGAAACCCACGGGGCATATTCTCAAATTCATTTATCAAATTTACCCGACGACATAAAAGAATTTGTAAATAATCTCACGCTTGATATGAAATCAAATTTATTTTTGCAATTGCAAATTCTATTTGCAAAAGAGCGGGACATTTTGCAAAAGATTGCGGAATATGAAAACGCAAAACCCGGTGAAATGTTTACCGACCGCGTTGTTGAAATGTTTGTACCAAAATCCGAGGAAAACCAAAAACGAAACCCAAAAGAAAAAATGAAAATCGCAATGCGAAATGAAATCAAGTCAAGCGCGTTCGATAGGATAATGCGGCTTGAAATTGAGTACAACAAAATCCACGGGCGCATATCAAAATTGCTTGATACCTTGCGGGCATATGGCATAGACACAAGCCGAATTGACCTTGACGAACGCAAACACAGGCTTGCTAAACAGCGGCTTGCGGGGGAGTACGACATAGACCCCGACACGGGGGAGCTTGACGATAGCGGCGGCGGGGACACAGGGGAGGACGTACAGGGCAACGAGTGACGCACCGCGCCGTCGCGCCGGCCCCCGCGTAGGTACTTTCAGCCCCGCCACAGACCCGAGGGTGCGAAGAGCCCGAGCCGTGCCCAGTTACGAAAAATATTTTTTCGCTTCCGCAATTTTTCGGGGGCGTTTTTTAGAGGGGGGCGCAAAATAGCCCGCGGCGCGTCGGCGGCGAAAATCGGCGCAAAATACCCCCAGTTGGCGGCATATCGCCCGATAAACGGAGCAAGGCGGGCAAAAATCGCAAAATATCGGCAAAAACGGGCGATAAATGGCGCAAAAATGGCACGAACGCCACGAAACCATACGCAACGGGCGCAATTTGATAACACGGAGCGCGGAGCGGCAACAAAAAAGGGGGGACGGCGCATGAAGGTATATGACGTAAAAGCTATTGCGCGTATTCTTGACTTGACAGAGCGGCGCGTTCGGCAACTTAAAGAGCAAGATATAATACATGAATACAGGGGTATGCTGGGGCTTTATGAGCTTATCCCGACCATACACGCATACGTCAATTATTTACGCAAGCGTAACCCCGACAGCGCGGAAAATTTAGATTACAACACAGAGCGCACACTACTTGTACGAGCAAAGCGGCGGGACGTTGAGCTTGATGTAGAAGTCAAGGAGGGCAATTTACACGCCACGGAGGACGTGGAAGCCGTTATGGTGGGTATGCTCACGAATTTTAAGAGCCGTTTAACGTCTATGCCCTCTAAACTATCCCCCGTGTTGTCTAAAAAGACGGACAAAGCGGAAATACAGCGGATTTTGAAAGAATCCATTGACGAAGCTCTTAATGAGCTTGCAAGTTATGATGAAGCATTTAACGAGGGGGACGGCGGCAATGAAAACGAAAACGCGCAAGCTCTTTAAGCGCATTTTTGCCGTGTTAGAGCCGCCCCCGGATATGACGCTCACGGAATGGGCGGACGAAAAGCGCGTATTGTCGAGCAAAACTTCCGCCGAGCCGGGACGTTGGAAAACGGACAAAGCACCATACCAACGTGAAATAATGAACGCTATATCAGACGTGAGGACAAAAAAGGTTGTTGTAATGTCAGCGGCTCAAATTGGGAAAACGGACGGTTTTATCCTCAACCCAATAGGTTATTACATGGATTATGACCCCGCCCCGATTATGGTAATGCAACCGAATTTACAAATGGGGGAGAGCTTCAGCAAAGACCGCTTGACCCCAATGTTGACCGATACACCCGCGCTTCGGGGCAAGGTAAACGACAAAACACGAAACAGCGGCAACACGATACTACACAAGCAATTTCCGGGCGGACATATTACCATTGTCGGCGCAAACTCACCTTCGGGGCTTAGAAGCCGCCCGATACGGATATTGCTTGCGGACGAAATAGACGGCTACCCGCCAACAGCGGGAAAGGACGGCGACCCAATATTACTTGCGTCAAAGCGGCTTACAACATTTTGGAATAAGTTAGAGGTTTTCATATCAACGCCGACCATCAAGGGAGCGTCACGAATTGAGGTTGAGTATGAAAACAGCACACAAGAGGTTTGGGAAATACCTTGCCCGGGTTGTGGGGAGTATCAAGAGTTATTATGGGCGCAAGTTAGCTTTGACAAAGAGGACTTAACGGAAATCAAGTATATTTGCGTCAAATGCGGAATTATCGAAAGTGAGATAATTTGGAAAGAGCATTTTACAAGCGGACGCTTTACAGCGCGAAACCCCGACAGCGAAGTACGGGGTTTTTATCTTAATAGCCTTGCGTCCCTCTTTGTCGATTGGAAAGAAATTGTTGAAAAATTCCTTGTTGCCAACGAGAGCAAGAAAAAAGGCAATATTGAGCTATTGAAAGCGTGGACAAATACGGAAATGGGGCAAGTTTGGGAGGAAGAGGGTAGTGAGCTTGGACATGAGCCGCTTTACCGTCGCCGCGAACGCTATAATTGCGAAGTTCCAAACGAGGTATTGTACCTCACGGCGGGCATTGATACGCAAGATGATAGATTTGAAATTGAGATTGTCGGGTGGGGGGAGGAAAAAGAATCATGGGGCATTTATTACCGCGTCATATACGGCGATTTGACCCGTACAAAAGTATGGGACGATTTGCGGGCGTTTTTAATGCAAACATTCACCCGAGCGGACGGCACAAAGTTAAAAATCGGCAAGGCTTGTATAGATAGCGGCGGGCATTTTTCAGACTATGTATATAAGTTTTGCATACCGCTTTATCCTACAGTATTTCCGATAAAGGGGCGCGACAACCGGGCGGACGTACCATTTATACCCGCGGCAACAAAAAACAATCGTTTCAAGACCCCAATGTTCGTTATAGGCGTTGACATAGGGAAACACCATATTTATCAAAGCCTTTCCATTGAAAACGACGAGGGCGCGGGCGCAAATTATTGTCATTTTCCGAGGGACAAAGACCGGGGATATGACGAGGATTATTTTAAGGGGCTTACAGCGGAACGGCGCATAATGACATACAAAAAAGGCATTGCTCAATATGTTTGGAAGCTCAAAGAGGGTGTGCGGCGCAATGAGCCGCTTGATTGTCGAAATTATGCGCTTGCGGCGTTGGAAATCGCAATAGGAAAATCGGGCGTTGTGCTTAAAAAATCATCAAATAATGAAATAGCCGCCACGCCCGCCACAAAAAGGCGCGGGCGTGGGGTTCGCGGACAGGGGGTATAAAATTATGGCGGGAATAACACTTCAGCAAGCGCAAAAAAAATTACAAATATGGTTAGACGCAGAGGACGAATTAGCAATAAGTCAAAGCTATCAGATAGGGACGCGCCGCTTGACCCGTGCCGACTTGCGGCAAGTACGCGAACAAATAAAATATTGGCAAAATATTGTCAATCAATTAAACCGACGGGGGCGGAATCGTGTAATGCGAGCCGTCCCCCGTGATTTATAAGGGGTGATTATATTTGAATATTCTTGACCGCATAATTGCCACAGTTGCACCGAGGGCGGGCGCAAAACGAGCCGCCGCCCGCCGACAAATAAGTATCTTAAACAGCGGGTACGGCAATTACGGAGCGTCGCATAGTAAAAAATCCCTCTTGGGTTGGTTATACCGCGGGGGGAGCGCAAAAGAGGACATAGAAGAAAACATATCCACGTTGCGGCAACGCTCACGCGATTTATACATGGGCGTACCTATAGCCACGGGCGCAATAAAAACAATGCGTACAAATGTTGTCGGTTCGGGGCTTGTCCTCAAAAGTCAAATTGACTATGAGTATTTAGGCTTAACAGAAGAACAGGCGCAACAGCTTGAAAGCGATATTGAGCGTGAGTTTTCTTTATGGGCGGAATCCGAAGCGTGTGACATTGAGAGGATTGATAACTTTTACGAAATACAGCAGCTTGCTTTTTTGAATTGGCTTTTGTCGGGTGACGTTATCGTGTTGTTGCCTACAACGCAGCGGGTAAATATGCCTTACGATTTGCGTATACAACTTATCGAAGCCGACCGTTTATGCAACCCGCAATCAGCCACATTAAACCCCGCTATTATTGGCGGAGTTGAAACAAATTCAGCGGGTGAAGTTATCGCATACCACATAAAAAACACTCACCCGTTATCTTACAAGTTGACATTAAAGGTTGCGGGGGAATGGAAGCGTATTAAAGCGTTTGGAAATAAAACCGGGCGGAAAAATGTATTGCACATTATGAATCGTGAGCGCATAGGACAGCGGCGCGGAGTGCCATACCTTGCGCCCGTAATTGAATCACTTAAACAACTTGGACGGTATAGCGAAGCGGAGCTTGTTGCCGCCGTTGTTTCGGGTATGTTTGCCGTGTTTATTCAAAAAGGTGAAAATAGCGGGGACGGCGCGGCAATGGGTGAAGTTATCCCAACAGATGAACAAGTTGACGCGGCAGACCCCTCATCAATCGAAATTGGAAACGGCTCAATTATCGACTTGGAGGAAGGGGAAACAGCAAACGCCGTAAGCCCCGGCAGACCAAACGCCAACTTTGAGCAATTTTTCCTTGCCATATGTAAGCAAATAGGTACGGCGTTAGAGCAACCGTATGAGGTGCTTGTAAAGCATTTTGGCGCGTCTTACAGCGCGTCGAGGGGCGCACTTTTGGAGTTGTGGAAATCCGTAAAAATGTATCGCTCATGGCTTGCCGCAGATTTTTGTCAACCCATTTTTGAAGAATGGCTTGCGGAAGCCGTAGCAAAGGGGCGCATAACCGCCCCCGGATTTTTTGCGGACGCGGCAATTAGAAAAGCATATTGCGGCGCGGAGTGGAACGGCCCGGCTCAATCAAGCCTTGACCCGATAAAAGAGGTTGCCGCCGCAAAAATGCGAGTAACAGAGGGGTTTTCTACCCGCGACAAAGAAGCGCAAGAGCTTACGGGCGGAGATTTTTACAAAATAGCAAGACAGCGCAAAAAAGAAGAAATATTGATGAAGGAGGTACGCGACATTGCGGAATCAACAAGCAACGCATAAGTTTTGGGATTTTGTTGCCGCCGCCGAAAATAAGCCCGCGGAGCTTATTTTATATGGGGACATTTCCTCTTATTCATGGTGGGGGGACGAAATCACGCCGTTGCAATTCAACAACGACTTACGCGCACTTGGGGACGTTACGGAAATCGTTGTGCGGATTAACAGCGGCGGCGGTGACGTTTTCGCGGCAAACGCGATATACACCCGGCTCAAAGACCACGCCGCCAAAATAACCGTAAAAATAGACGGTTGGGCGGCTTCAGCGGCAACGATTATAGCAATGGCGGGCGATACGATACAGATACCCGCAAGCGGCGTATTTATGATACACGACCCTAAAATGGGCGTTATCGGATATTACGGCGCGGAGGAATTTGTAAAGCTATCTGAGGAATTGACGGTTATTAAACAGTCAATTATTAACGGTTACGCCCTCAAAACAGGCATTGACGAAGCCGAAATATCCGCGCTTATGAGTGCGGCAACATGGTACGACGGTAAGCAAGCCGTTGATAGCGGCTTTTGTGATGAAATCATGTTCGGGGAGGTGCAAACGGAGGTTGAAAACGCTTCCCGCGTTATCGTCAACAAGATACCGTTTGACTTAGAGCGTTACCCGAGCAAGCCAACAGCGTTGTTAAACAGCCGCACCCCCGCGGCGGCGGTTAAACATACACAAAATCAAAGCGAAGAAGGAGGAAACACACGCATGGAAATTAAAAACGTGCAAGATTTAAGAGCGGCATACCCCGAATTTACGGGGGAAATTGCCACCGAAGCCGCCGCCGCAGAGCGTAAGCGTATACAAGATATTGAGGGCGTTGCGCTTCCGGGGTTCGAGAGCTTAATAAACAAGGCGAAATTTGAAACCCACGAATCCCCCGCCGTTGTTGCTATGTCAATCATAGCGGAACAAAAAAAGCAAGGCGCAACCTACCTTGCAAACGTCAATGAGGACGTTAATAACAGCGGGATAACAGACGTTAAGCCCGCCGGACATGAGGGCGCAAACGAAACCACGCCCAAAACCAAAGAGGAAAAATTAGCGCAAGCAAGAGCGGAAGTACAAAGTACGCTTGGCAAAACAAACAAGGAGGGTGAATAATTATGACTACCGCATTAAATAGAAAAGTGGGCGAAATGGATTATGACGGGCTTATATCAGACCTTACACCACCCGTAGAGGTGCGCGGGCGCACGATTGCGGGGCAAGCAACAGAAACGACCTATAAGCGCGGTACAATTTTCGCAAGGGGGCAAGGCAATAAAAAATTATACATCTTAGGAAGCGCGGCAACCACGGAATCCGGGACGTTGCTTCAAGACTGTATACTTTGCGACGACATAACGGTTGGCGCAAGTGAGGACGTAAATGTTGCCGCATATACGGCGGGTTGTTTCAACCCCGACAAAACCACCGTACAAGACGGTTACACCGTTACGACAGCGGACAAAGACGAGCTTCGCAAAAGAAACATTGCGTTCAAAGCTACTTTTGACGCTAACTAAAAAACAAGGAGGATAATACAATGGATATTTTTTCAACCTATTATTTGATTGCTCTTGTGGAAGAAATTGTCCCGGAAACAACATTTTTTAGGGACAGATACTTCCCAACGACCGATGCGGATATTTTTGAATCCGACAAGGTTTTAACCGAATATCGCAAGGGCGATAGAAAAATGGCGGCATTTGTTGCGCCACGCGCCGGGGATATTCCGATTGACCGCCGCGGGTATGAAATGCACGAATACCAACCCGCCTATATTGCACCGTCCCGATTACTCACTCTTGACGATTTGAAAAGGCGCGGCTTCGGTGAAGCGTTGTTTGCGGGGAGTACGCAAGCGCAACGGGCGGCAAGGATTCAACTTCAAGACCTTACCGACCTTGACAAAAGGATTATGCGCCGCGAAGAGTGGATGGCGGTACAAACAATGATAAACAACGCTTGCGATATGCAAGAGTATATTGACGCAGAAACCAAAGGGGAAATTGTGCGGGTGCAATTTTATGACGGCGCAAGCGAACACGAATACACCGTTGCCGCACCGTGGAACGGCGCAAGCGGTGACTTTTTCGGTGACGTAACGGCAATGTGCAGAATGTTGTCAAAGCGTGGGCTTCAATCGGCGGACTTGGTTCTTGGCAGTCAAGCGGCGGACGCGATACAAGGCATTGAAAAAGTGCAAAAATTGCTTGATATTAGCCGCATACATCTTGGGAACATCAACCCCGCATTGTCAAATTACCCAGGCGTTGTAAACATGGGGACGCTCAATTTTAACGGCTTTTTGTTGACGTTGTGGAGCGTTGTACACAGCTATGTTAATGATAGCGGCGTTGATACCCCATATTTCCCCGCGACAAGCGCAATGGTAACAGCCCCAAAATGCGGGCGGCTCATGTACGGGCAAGTTACACAAATAGACCACGGGGACACGGACTATTCAACCTATGCAAACAAGCGCGTTCCAAAACTTGCGGTTGACCAAAACAAAGACACGCGCAAACTTCGGCTTGGTACAAGACCGCTTGCCGCGCCTAAAGACTATTGCCCCTATATTTACGCCGCGAACGTAGTATCTTAATTGCGGAGAAAGGAGAGCTAAAATGGTAAAAATTAAAATAATCCGCGGGACTTATGGCTATAAACAAAACGGCAACGGCTCTATATCACCGAAAACGGTAAAAGACCCGCCTTTTGAGGTTGACGAAAAGGAAGCCGAAAGGCTTATTGACATGGGCGTTGCCGCCCACGCCGACAACGAACAAGACAACGAAGAAAACCCGGCGTACAACAAGAGCATGAGCCTTAAAGAATTGCAAAAAATAGCCGAGGGGTACGGCGTTGAAAATGCCGACAAACTAACCTCAAAAGACAAGGTTATTGCGGCTATTGAGGAAGCCTTGAATGGCTAAAGGATTCAAAGACCAAACAAGGCGCGACCTCAAAACGGTATTTTTCAACGACGAAGAACACGCGGACAAAGTAGCGGTTGAGTACAACGGTAAAAAATATAATATCCCGGTCATATTTGAAAGTGACGGCGAACGTGAGCGCGTGAAAGTTATGCGTGACAATGCGGACGGCGTTTACGTTTCAGATATGACCGTTTTTATATCGTTTTACGACCTCAAAATTGTACCGCGCAAGGAAACGGAAATTGTCATTGACGGAACGGCATACATGATTATGCGTTCGGGCTTTGACGCGGGACAAATAACGCTTGAATTGGAGGTTTTTGATGAATGATTGACATTGTATCAAGTGAAGCCTTCGAGCGGGTTAAACTTATTCTACACGATATACCGGGCGGCGCGGAGAAAGCCCTTTACGGGGTTATTTCCCGCGCCACAACCACCATACGCAAGGTATCACTTGACGGCATTACGTCCATTTACGACATTAAAGCAAAGGACGTAAGGGACAGGAAAAACACAACGATAAACACAAAAACGCAGCGGGTGGACGGCGGGGTTGTCGGGCATATTCATTATTCGGGCAACTTGATACCGCTTTACCGCTTCGGCGTTAAACCGAGAGAGCCGCGGCGGAAAAGCCATAGAGTGCCTATAAATATTGGGGGCAATTGGGTAATGGCAAGACCGAGCGTAGAGGTAAGGGCGCGACAGCGGAAAGATAGACCTTTTGCGCGTATGCCAAACACTTTTGTTGCAACAATGAGAAGCGGACATACGGGAATATTTCAACGCCCGAGCCGTAACACATCAGCAATAGGGGAGCGCATGGGAGCGTCAACCGCACACATGGCGGGAACGGCGGACGTAATGAAAAAATCAGACGTTGCCGCGCAAGAAGCCGTTGTAAACCGCACAGAACATGAAATAAGCCGTATTCTCAACGGTTGGGGGAGGTAGGACATGACACCAGTAATTTTACTTGAACGGCTCAAAGAGTTTGTGCAAGAAAACACAAAGGATATTATCCTCACCGTCGCCCCCATTAAAAACAAAACCTTACAAGAATCACCGCCACGGGCGCGGGCAAAAGCCAACGACCCGCCGCCGGACGAGCCGGACGTACAGGGCGAGGACGTAACGGAACGCGCCGCGGAGGTGCATTTATTGCGGCTTCCGAGCAAGGACGCGGAAACAAACCGCATACCATACGTCCTCATGCAATTTATGACGGGCAAGGACGAGCAACAACCGAGCAAGCCGCCCGATAGTGAGGTAAACATACGGCTTATTTTCGCAACCTATTCAGACAACGACAGCGAAGGGGCAATGGACGTATTAAACCTCATTACAAAGACGCGCACCGCACTATTGAAAGCGGGCGAAATTGGGGAGCAATTTTTATTACGGCAACCGCTTGAATATATGCTATACCCCGACGACACACAGCCGTATTTTTTTGGTGAAATGATGGTTACTTTTGAAATGCCCCCGGTAATACGCGAAGTACACACTCATTTCATGGACGAGTAAAAATTAGGGAGGTTACACAATGGCAAAAAATAAAACCGTGTCCGATTCGGACACAAACACGACCGCAGCGGGCGCGGAAAATGCGGGCGCAACAGCCGCGCCGCCGACCAACGGTAAGCCGTTGCATGAGGGCATAAAAACCTTCGTGTATATCGGCCCGGCGTTGCCAAATGGCAGATTGAAAAGCAACACAATTTTAAGCGGGACATATGCCGAAATTACGGAGTATTACAATGACGTAATAACGCTTTACCCGAAAATTGCACGGCTCATTGTACCCGTGGTACAGCTTGCAGAATCCCGCGAAAAAGTGCAAAAAAGCGGCAACCTCTTGTATAACTATCATCAAGAAATTGCCGCCGCCATTGCGCCGAAAGGAGAGGACGAATAATGCAATTTTTCCACGGTATAAGAACACGGCAAGTACCAACAAGCATACAAACCCCCGTAACAGCCGCAAGCGGCGTTACATTTGTTGTGGGTACAGCACCCGTGCAAATGGTTGAAAATGGCGCGGTAAACGTCCCCGTAATGGGGTTAAATGACGGGGACGCGGGGCGGCGTTTAGGCTATTCGGACGATTGGAAGAAATACAGCCTATGCGAAGTCATGTTCAGCCATTACAGGCTTTACGCAACCGCCCCTGTTTTCTTTGTAAACGTACTTGACCCGACCCGCCATAGAATGACAATGAGCGCGTTGCCGCACCCGATTGTTGACGGGCGCGTAACAATGTCGCTTGAAGCAATCAAGTCAAGCGTTACGGTAGAAAATTACACGTTGGGCGTTGATTTTGATTTGTTTTACGACCAAAACACCGCCGCGCTTATCCTTGAAATTTTAGAGGGCGGCACAATTGACCCGCAAAGGACGGAGCTATCAATAGCTTACAATGTTGTAGACCCAACGCAAGTAAGCAAAGCGGATATTTTAGGCGGATTTAATGTAGTGACAAAGGAAACAACGGGCTTTGAGCTTATCGAGGAAATTTTCCCACGCTTCGGCATTGTCCCCGATATTCTCATATGTCCCGGTTGGAGCCACGACGCAGAGGTTGCGGCGGTTATGGCGGCAAAAGCACCGACAATCAACGGCATATTTGAAGCGAAAGCTATAATTGACGTTGACACAATCACCGTAAAACACTTTGCGGACGTTCCTTTATGGAAACGTAGACAAAATATCAACGACAAACGGCAAATTTTGTGTTTCCCAAAATTCCAATTGGCGGAGCGCGTATTCCACGCTTCCACCCACGCGGCGGGAATTATCGGACGCACGGACACAAACAACGGCGGCGCACCGTCGGAAAGCCCATCAAACAAATTATTGCGTATTAACGCAATGACGCTTGATGACGGCACGGAGGTTGTACTTGACACCACGCAAGCAAATTTCCTCAACGCAAACGGCGTTGTAACCGCCCTCAATTTCATAGGCGGTTTTGTTTTGTGGGGCAATGAAACGGCTTGCTTCCCCGGCAACACAGACGTAAAAGATTATTTCATACCCGTGTCGCGTATGTTCGGGTGGGTATCAAATTCCGTAATACTCACGTACTGGAATCAAGTTGACCGCAAAATGAGCCGCCGCTTCGTTGAAAGTATTATTGACAGCGTAAATATATGGCTCAACGGGCTTGTTTCCGAAGAACATTTATTGGGCGGGCGCGTGGAATTTAGAAACGAGGACAACAGCCTTGTTGCGCTTATGAGCGGCAAGGCAACCTTCCGTATCTTTATGACCCCGCCGTCACCCGCAAGGGAAATTGAGTTCGTACTTGAATATGACCCGTCGTATGTAACAGCGGCGTTGTCGATGTAAGGGAGGGAATAAGACAATGGCAAGAATAAACGAATCCGTAATCAATTTTCAAGTTTACGAAAATGCAACGGAGTATTACGGCATGGCAGAAGTGGGATTGCCCGAAATCTCAAACATTGTCAATGATGTACAGGGCGCGGGCATAAGCGGGACGTTTGAAAGCGTCATTTTGGGACACCTTGAAGCAATGACGCTTACGCTCAATTTTCGCACCCTTGTACGGGACGCGCTTCAGCTTTTAGAGCCACGCGACCACCAAATTGACTTGCGCGTTGCACAGCAAGACAAAGATACCGTATCGGGTAAAACAATTGTAACAGCGGTAAAGCACGTTTTCGTGTGTAAGCCGAAATCATTAAACCCCGGCGGCGTTGCCCCCGCGTCCGCAGCGGACGCAAGCGGCGAATATGCCGTTACCTATTGGGCAACGTTCATTGACGGGCGCAAAACGCTTGAAATTGACATTTTGAATTTCATTTACTTTGTCAATGGTACGGACTACTTAGCGGGAGTTCGGCAAGCGTTGGGTAGGAATTAAGCGGCGGAGAAATTACCGCCGCTTTTATGTTGCATGAAAACTAAAAAACGGAGGTTTTACAATGAGCAAAGACACTAACAACCAAACCCCCGCCACAGGGGACGAAAACAACACCCAAAACGGCGCGGACGTGGCGGGCGGCACAAACACACCCGCGGACAAGAAAAACGCGAACACGGGCAACGTAGGCGGCAATACGGGCGTATACGTCCATAAGTTCAAAAAGCCTTTTGAGCATGAGGGTACAAAGTACGACACGCTCAACTTCTACTTTGAACGGCTCACCGGGCGGGACATGATAGCCGTTGAAAACGAAATGCAAGCCAACAACGAATTTGCAATTGACCCGCTC
>Ga0123355_10003655_pt1 | contig 22166 bp, 10 predicted proteins | sample TergutEmb28metaG_3_FD_89872 | JGI IMG/M metagenome (GOLD analysis project Ga0123355, IMG submission 89872) | Embiratermes neotenicus P1 segment gut microbial communities from Petit-Saut dam, French Guiana - Emb289 P1 | ecosystem: Host-associated > Arthropoda: Insects > Digestive system > Gut ... | reverse complement strand
TTTACGTATTTGTAGAAATCAGACCAGCATTTACCCTCTTTGCTAAGTACAGATTTCAAGAATGCCTCCTGTGCCGATTTCTTGGCTTCAAGTAGCTGCTTGGTTAGTTGTTTCAGTTTCTCTGTACCGTGTAGTCCTAACTTTCTTCTATTATATTCTTTTCTATGGACGTCCTGCTTTTAGCGGTCTGTATTTCCGTTCTGAGTTTCGGAATTACCGAGATTGATGCATAAATCCGAAAGTGGCCGTTTAAAGTATTTTTTTTCCGTGCATTCTTTGTACGCTGATGCTGCTCTAGTGCTCTAATGCAGGCCAGTTTTTTCATTCGCAGGTTCGGAAATCTTCTTCTATTCTCCAATCGATTCTGCAGGTGTGAATGTCTGGAGTATGATTACTGTTAGAGGCAAGAAACTACAGTATTTTCCGTACATCTATGGTCGAGCCATGGGCTTAGCTAGCTTCCTGTATAAGGCACAGGCGTTCTTTTCCGGGAGAATGGCAGAAGGCTTATGGTCTTGACCACCAAACACCATCAAGCGCAAAGCCAAGAATGGGTACAACATTACCTCCAATAACCTGTATGCCATTGCATAGCATGATCTTTAACATCGATTTTCATAATGATGATTATTATTATAACAACATATTAAGGGTACGCACTAGTCACGCATATTTGTGAAATGAGGTGTACACTAACAGCTTGTACTATAAAGTGCAAAATGTTGTGAATTAAGTGGTCTTAGACAAACGCCCTTTGCTTAAAATTAGCGAATATGTAAACCTAAGTTGCGCCTGTGCGAAATATGTGCATGATGTACACAATTCATAGAACCGTTTGGAACGTTTGGTTTGCCAGAAACGGAAATGTAAGTCCTGGAACGAGTTTCCATCTGACGCTGAGGTTTCGTCATCCTGGATTATGAAGAAACGTTTTTTCCTCTTTATCTGTTAAACGTGAAAGGAATTGCAGTTGGACGTAAGCAGCTGCCAGACGATTTGATATCACTCTTAAAGTGTACGTACTTTTATTATCTGGCATTTTCTTATATTTATTTGATTACGTTTTCAGTAATAAGTAATTATTATTACAGTATTCAGACTAGCAAAATTATTTTTATTAATAGAGTTGATAACGCTATGTGGTTCAGCTAATTGTTCGCCGTCGTCATGTAACAAGTAATTAAAAGGGAAAATACAGCATGTATAATAAAATAACATTGCTGGGTAAAATGAAGACTGAAACCATTTTACTGTATAAGAGGAGTAATATTTAAATCATATTGTGACGTGTGTTTGGTAATTTCGTGGTTGATATGTGTTAAAATGAAACTTTAAATACTCTTATGCGTAATGTAGACATTAATTCAAGTACTTAAACTTATGACTGTACTTGTCATGAAGCGTAGTTCTGGCGTAACATTCTGTGTATAATACTAAGCTGAATCCCGTTACTTTAAGATTTTAAATACTCTGTAATGTAACACTTGATGCTGTATGGATGGTATATTGTATATTTAAAATTGTAACTGGAACAAGTTTGGTCATGTTAAATAATCTATACATAGTTGTGTATGGTTTTTACCTTCACCTACAGAATTTTCACTTGAAATTTCACCGTTGAATGGTTTACTGATTCGAAGCGGATTTCCGTATATAAACGTTAGCCTTCTTGTGTGATCACAGCATGCTTTCGATATTTAATTTTCATTTTGTTAAAATAGAGGGGTAGACAGTGGCGCATTTGGTTGAGGCATTGAGCTAGAAGCCTCAAGATCGCAGGTTTGATTGCCGATGAGGACATTAGATTGATTTATTTTTTTCCAGGCTCAGTATTGCCCTGGAATCTACTCAGCCTTTAACATAAATGAGTACCAGGGATATCTCCCGAGACGTGAAGGCAGCCAGTGTTTGGGCTGACAATCTTACCAACTTCTTGTGCCGATATTCTAGAAAGCTTAGAATTCCCAACTTCCTGTAACCCTAGGGGCTTGTCTGCGTTTGCACAGGGACTGCTTTAGTTGTTTTTAAAAATAAAAGTGTTATGGATCTTCTACTTATGAGGAAGGAAATAGGCCATATGAACAGTATCGAAGGGCTTTACTTCAGTAAATGGGCTACCAATAATAAACAGTTATGTAAAAATTTGAAAGAAGTTTTAATTAGACATCCTGAATTATCGTTACAGATGAAGCATCCAGAGTAAATTAAATGGAAGGACCAAATTCCATTTATACTGTTAATCGACATTGAAAACGGTATTATATTTGGTAATGAGGATATCGTCTTAAATACCCGAGATTCGGTATAATAAAAACGAAGCTTCTTACGCAAAAACTGTACTGTCTTATCCTATACACTCTCATGGATCACAATCTTCCATTCAGAATATAATGACTGCGTTGCATCTATAAATATTTAAAAATATATTTTCAACAAACTTTACCAACGAAATTACCAAAGAGACGCACAGCTACATTAAAATTCCCTACTTTGAATTATTTTGGGCCGGGTAGCTAATTCGGTATAGCGACTGACTACAGGGTGGATGGTCCGGGATCGAATCCCGGTGGGGACGATATTGTCCGCCCGTCCAGACCTGCCCTGGGGCCCACCCAGTCTCCCGTAAAATGGGCATCGGTTCTTTCCCGAGGTAAATTGTATGCTGGGTGTGCTGCTGACCACTCACCCCCTCCTAGTGCCGCGGTCATGCGAAGATTAGAGCTATGAACCCAACCTCTGGGCCACACCGGGCCTGTAACGGGAAAACTTTTCCTTTATCTTTACTTATTATTATCCTTAAATAAGAAGTTGATTTCAATGTTTACTTTGCTTAGTAATGTTATTAATTTGTACATATTTTATTTTTTAATAACTTACTTTTATAAAATGATTGTATGTAGCCTCAATATATGGTCTTAAAAATCGGGTTAATGAATTGAATAATTCTGCTAGACTGAATACTGTTGTCATTATTGAACAGTTAAGAAGCTATATTTCTCCATTTTGGTTAATGAATTATGTGATGCTGCTGCCATATGTACATGCAAATTTCAAGTACGAACGCGAACTGCAGACATCATTTTGTAGTATGTGAGAGAAGTGACGTATTTGACTCCCCAACCGGCCTCTACATCCGCAAAATTTGAACTGCTGGCGTGGCAGTAAATTGGCAGATCAACAAAGATAGTATTTTGTGTCTTGGAATTTCATTGATCATAATTTTTGCCCACTCGATATTTGGTGTATTTCAAAGCCTGTAATATACATTGAGGACATCTTTCATTCCAAGATTTCTTATAATTATTTAATTTATGGTAATATTTGTAAGAAGTGACAGACGATGTAGAAGATCGCTTGAGGGAGCCGTCTGACTGTAGAGGATGATTGTAAACGATCCGTCGGTAGGAAGTGTGAGGTTGAGTTTTTTTGCTAATAACAAATACAAACTATCTAATGGCATTAATATAAGTAAGATTATAAAGTTTTAGTTCGGTGACGATGAACTCCTCATGCAATTCCGTTATTCTGCCATTTCTGGTCACACTGGAAAATTTAGCAGAACATAAACTGGGCATTCAGCAGTTGAACTGACCGTGCAGCGCCTAGGTAGCTTAATTACACAGAAAAGTTGCTGGCAGATTATAGGTTTTTTTCTTAGTTTCTGTTATTAAGTTAAATAAAATCTGCACCTTGGTAACCTGTGCGCTGCGGTAGAAAGGAATGTAATTTCTCGGTCGTAGTTCAATGCCTCAGATTTGCTGATGTTTGCTGTTATACTGTATCGTTGAGGCAATGTAATTTCATGTGCTTATGAAATTATATAAATCCATGCAAATCGTGACTTATTCTCTTACGTGATGACATAGTTATTTACATACATTCAATGTCGTCACATTTGACACCGGAACAAACTTTCCCGCTGTCAGTTGATACTCCTTGTTAGCTGCAGCAATGATGAACATCAGACATCGCTGAAATGGGATAGCAGTTCCCACCCAGTCACACCCGAATGCCACGTCTCTCACACTCTCCGCCTGAAATATTTCACAGTCCATTTAAGAAATCTGTCTGATGTGTGCTGCAGTATATTGAATGTACCACCTGCCTCTCCTTGTGCGTTTACTATCAGATAGTAACTATCTAAGAAGTTTCCCCAATGCTGCAATTTCCGGATTGAACGTCATCTCATAGCATCTCGCCAATTTCATTTCCCATATCATTCGCTACTCGTACGAAGTTGTCATCTTATTCATGGTACTGTGAAACAGTTTTTATTTTAAATTAATTTCATATAATTTAATTTTATTTACGTATTTTGCAATTTTGGACCTACTTCCATGTTGTGCGTAACTTCAGACCCACAGGCTTACCCAATCACTGCATAACATAGTTCGCCAGACATTCGAATTCCGTGATCTGCTCTAAAGACGGAACGTATCGCGACAGTGCATAGGGGATAATGTGTTATTATCTGAATTTGAACTACGCAAACATATGTAAAATAACTTAATAATATCACACGTATATAAATACAGAGCTTTATTTATTAAAAATTGGAATTTACGTACTTAAAACTTACAGACCTTAAAAGACGTTTTTTACTACCTTCCCTGTTTCGAATTTGCTGTGTGATTCTGCATATGTTGCGAAATTGTATTGAAAGAATTTTCATGTTTTCTTAGGTAAAACTGAAGATAGTATTTTAAATTTTCATTTTTATATTGCTTCGGAATTTATAATTATTTATCCTAGCCTTTTTGATGGCGTCTTCGCAGAGGTAGGTTGATCAAAATAATGCTGTCCAACGGAGAGCTTGTGGTAAGTCAAAGCGGCAAATAAATGTAGATAGAGATAAAAATTGAGCCGTCAGCAACAAAACAACTGAACATGTCCGATCGGTAGATCGCGATCGAATCTTTAGCGAACTTAGCTATATGATATTATAGCTGTTATGCCAACAGAAGTGATATTTAAATCTATTTTAATTGCTAAACACGTATTCGTTTTAGATTAAATTTTAAAAACTTTTTACCGAATTAAGTCTCATGATATTAATAATTTTGTTACTCATGGATAATATGAAAAATATATAAAATTTAACGAGGAATCATTACTGTTTGTTTCTTGGCTATACAGCTGTTTTTGTCACAAAGATAATACAAAATTTCTAAAATATAAACCAACAATTATGTACAGCAAACTGCTGTATTTGACCGCCTGCAACATTTCTTGTTGTACCTTGCGCTAAAATTGTAGTGCCAACAAACTGCTCTGCGACAAGCCGGTTTCAAAGCCCGCTAGGCACGGTTGTTTAATTGTTGTAACACCGTACGGTTTGGTACAATTTCCAGGGAGTTTAATTTATAATTATGTTGCTTTCGCAGTTCTGTTTCCTACTTGCAACAACACTTTTTCAGATCGCTACGTAATTAGACTGCTGATATTAATCTTTGAGAGTACAGTCCGATTTACTTACCAAATAGTATAACATATGTGTACGTCAGCACAATCTAATTATTTATTTATTGTATAATTATAGTATGGCTACATGTTTCGACTAAAGACTAGTCGTCTTCAGGCCTCTACAATTCTGTGCCAGGTGCTACTGCCCACTTTGGGAACCCAGAGTGTTTACATCTATTACTTAATGCTATCTTTGAAGATTATACAAATAAACAGATAATGTATATGTAGGTTGCATTAAAATACTAGATTGTAGTTGTTTTTCCTTTTCGGTGCGTAGGTGTAGATACTCTATGGAAGGGAAGAAACGTTATGTGTATGGATGCTGCTGGGGGCTTTTTCCTCCTTATCTTATTACGGGCGGTTATGTGTATTATTTGGCGGTATCGCTATCTGGTATAGTTGGGTGAAGTTTCTTGGCGGTTTTTCGCCGTTGTGCTATAACATAATGGGTATGTTTATAGTACCTGTGTGTAGCTTTTTTCTATGATTAAATGTATAATTCATTATTCTAGTTATTGAAAGACTTACGTGTGTTGGCAAAAAACAGCAACACACACGTAAGTCTTTCAATAACTAGAATGTGTACGATACATTTAATCCTTGAAATAGGCTACACACAGGTACAAAAACATACCCATTATATTATAGCACAACGACGAAAAACCGCCAAGAAACTTCACCCAACTACACCAGATAGCGATACCGCCAAACAATACACATAACCGCCCGTAATAAGATAAGGAGGAAAAAGCCCCCAGCAGCATCCATAGACATAACGCTTATTCCCTTCCATAGAGTATCTACACCTACGCACCGAAAAGGAAAAACAACTACAATCTAGTATTTTAATGCAACCTACTTATACATAATCTGTTTATTTGTATAATCTTCAAAGATAGCATTAAGTAATAGATGTAAACACTCTGGGATCCCAAAGTGGGCAGTAGCACCTGGCACAGAATTGTAGAGGCCTGAAGACGACTAGTCTTTAGTCGAAACATGTAGCCATACTATAATTATACAATAAATAAATAATTAGGTTGTGCTGACGTACACATATGTTTTACTATTTGATTTCTAAGCAAATCGTGATGCCCTCATTCAGAATATGATTTACTTACAGTAATGTAGTGCATATGGTGCTGAATAGTGGAATTTCCAAAATTGCTGTAATAATTAGAACAGATGTGCAATTTGTGATCAGGTGTACGATTTCGTGCTGAACCACGTTATAATAAAGAATAAGAAATTGTCTTCTACAGCCCTAATTTTGAAGTACACTGGACTTTATTTAAAACGCTTTAGGGTTACGCAATTCCTGAACAGAGCGGAGTGCACACAGAGGTTAATCACACGTCGTACATTCCCAAACCATCCTTTCTGTTAGCGTCTGTTTTGTGTATGTGCTGTCAAACACAAGATCTGTAAAATTGCTGTGGATGGTATTGGCTTTAGGAAGTTTCGTCCAGACGGCTCAGACGTTTTCCTGAAGAGTACGTTCGAACCTATTTTGTGACATTTCTATCATTTCTATTGTTTAGGTTACACAAGTATAAAAGCGTTTTTTAGAAGACTTAACGATTGTCAGATTCTAATTTACCAAATATAAGATTCTTAAGATATAACCTAACCATCATATTTTTAATCTGATAAAGAAAATTGTTTGTAATTTCTTAACTAGTGTAAGTCTATTGTATTCAAATAACCAACAAAATGCGCTTCAATAGTTGTGAGTTATTTTAATCACACTTTTTGTACCAAAATGTTTCGGTTGCTATTGCAAATATCTCCAGACAGAAATTTTTTCAAGAGTATAATGGGCAATATTGAATGTGGTTAGTTGTGTTGTCACTGCAAAACAGTAAATATTTTTATAATTTCAGGTAAAATTTTATATAAAAATATAAACAGAGGTTAGTAATATTTATTTGTTAATATTTTGGAATGAAAATCGTTTAGTCTCTGTGGAGTGCTGCTGAATGCAGTGATGCGGTGAGTTGTAATCCGGCGTGTAGGTGATGTGTAGACACTGTCTATTCATCATCTACTACTTTGTGATTAAAGTGTTACATTAATACTGTATAAATATTGAACTGTATTTTGCTAGTTATTTATTTTTATATTATGCAACTGATTAATACACAGAAGTTGTGAACATAAAAATATAGTGAAATCAGAGTTAAATGTTGATTCCTGTTTCTGTCCAAAGTGTTTTAAAACACTCAAATAAAAATTAAATGTGTAATTCGTTACTGAAATGGAAAATAATAATCATACATTTCACGACAGAAGAGTAGGATAAGATAAATTGTTTAAACAGAAATATTTTGTTTGTGACCAAGAGTTTTTGAAGTCCAATTAAAAAAGTAGGCGTGATTAGACATTCAACCTGAAAGTAATTTTAATATTTTGGAAAAATTTACAAACAAATTTTCTAGATTTGCCAAAGAAAATTTAATGAAGATTGAGGGTAGGGGAGAAAAATTCTCAGTATTTATTTAGAGCCATAATTCCTCACTTGATTTGAGGCTCGGTACCCATTATGAAAGCAATGTGATAACAGCGTCAATATCAATTACAACAATCTACTTTGCCTTACGTGTTGTGTCAGCTGAGTTCCACACCAACAGATCAGAAGCACGTCAGTAATGATATAGACGTAAATAAACACTCCTTGACTCATATCGGTATAATCTCCCCAATTCTGCAAAATATTGTTTGCAATATCACAAGCATTGAAAGGACAAAATATTTAAAATAACAAAATCTATGTAAAATATATTATATTAAGAATAATGGAGTTATGCAGATGTATTTGATTTTGTATTGACTTGTAGGAGCCTTCAGAAATTTGCGTAAGGCGACTATTGATTTCGTCTTGTTTGTGTGTCCGTCGGTCCGTTCGTCAACATGGAAAAACTCAGCTCACACGGGAAAGAATTTTTTAAAACAATTGCTTGAGCATTTTTCGAAAATCTGTTGAGAAAATTTAATTTTAATTAAAATCTGAATATAACAACGGGTACTTTACATGAAGACTTAGTTTCAGTTATGTTAATGTCTTGCTCAATCCATCTGACATTAAATTCTTCGGTAAAAGATTGCAGAGATTATCAAAACACACATTTCATATTCAATAACTATTTCGAAAATTTGCCTTTATGAGGTAAAGTGTAAAAATATGGCATTGCCTGAGAAGTTCCTAAGAAGAGTGCTGTCTTTGTTCAGGTAATGCAACAAAACCATCAATATATGTGCATTTATTTTAAGTAACGGAAAAGATTTTCAAGTCTATCTTCACCATTTCTTGGCTTCACTTACATTTCTTATTCTCTTCAAACTACGCCGAGGTAAAAATTAGTAACTCTAAACGGGTCGCTGGTGGCATAGTGTTATTGTATATTTGTGAGGTAAATTCACTACATGTCTTTCTCCCACCGTTGGCGTTTACCACTACTATTGCATTTGAATTGTGCGTGTGTGAAGATGTACGGCTAATATGACACGTGATCAAAAATCATGTCAACTGTGAGGAACTACCGGCACTGTGACTGACCGGCGATTGGAATTGTGACCTGTGTCAAAGTGCTTCGATCAAGAAAGTAGTCATTTGATGTAGTTTTAGAAGAATTACCCATTAATGTGAAAGTAATTCCAACTCAAAAATTAATACGGAATTAACAGTGATTATATATTTCGAATTTAAAGAATTATGAATATTTAGAAATTTATGGTCTAACAAAAACACAAATCTTTTCTATATATCTTGTGCTAACGAATGTATCCAGTTGAAAACGTGACAGCTTTATAATTCCCCATACAGCAGTCTGTAGAAGGCATAGAAATTGACTTCGTGAACAAAAAGTTATATGAAGTTCAGAAATGTTTAAGGCTACCGAACATTTTATGCTGAGCAACTTTTATTAAAGCCAGGCTGGTAAATACGCCAATTAAAATTCTCAAGCAATTTCTCACTTAGATCACAAGACACAGTGAATTATATATTCCCTATTCTGTTTCCCTTATTAGTTGCTACTGTCTTTTGTGACCCCACATTATCATGTCTATTTTATTCTGTACTTATTAGCCTGTAAATCGTAAAATCTCTGTTTGTGGAAGTGCTTTTGATAATCAGAATAACACTGGCTGTCGAGTGTAATATTGTCTCTGTGCAGTCAGTTACCATTAATTTTAATGTGTTTATCTTCAGTACGTGATGCGCAGTAATAACGTTCTTCCAATCATTGCCTACATTTATTTATATGCTTATTATCTGAAATGAAATATGTAGTTTCCAGTCCAATTTTTCCCCTTTTGAATGTGGGAAATATCCGTTAGGTGAGTGTCCTTATAAAATTAAATGATGGAGATTTGTAGAAGATGCTGAGGCTAACGTGGGGTTGTTATATCATTGATGGTGTTGAAGACGATGTTAATAATAATAATAATAATATTAGTAATAATAATCTGTTGATATGTAGAATCTGTTATAATGTTATACTAATGAACAAGGTATCTATATCAGAAAATGTTGCACACAAAATAATTAGAATAGTTTGTAAGAAGAACAATGTAAAATTAAAAACCCTGCATGTATTAGAAGAATGAATTCACTCAATTACCACTAACATTACTGTCTCACTTATTAGATGTTCTGGAATCTAGCCAAAAAAGAAAATTTACGATCTCAAGAAAGATACATTCTTCAAATTCTAACAGACTTCACACTGAAAAACGGAGGCTATGCACTGCAGTTCTGAGCAATTTATAGCAAGATGCTGATGTCACTCTAGTTTCCGTCTAAAAGCAGGACAAAAGCTCATAATTATCATTTATTCATGAATTTGTCCAACATAAATAATATCAGGGAATTACGGCATAAAATCGTAGTCTCAGGACACGGAAACTGTTATTTTTACCCGGTCTTTGTTTCCCTCATACGTACGTGAACGTGTATAATGTGTCGTTTGTATCTACTCTAAACCATCCAACGTGACAAGGGACATGTTAAGTGTTCTGCATATTGGAACTGACTGCAATGAATTTCGAGGTGGTTTGTCTGTCTTCTTAATCTAGTATCGGATTCTCCAGGTCCTTTCTACAAACCGGCTTATGACTTAATGTTAGGCTGCCATGATACATAAATGTGCAATTCTTTCGTTTATACTTATCTATATACTCACACACACACACACACACACACACACATGTAAATATAGATAGGTTATCTACCTGGAAAATTGATAAAGAATATTCATGCACAACTGAATATAAATCGTCACATTTCATCATTCATTCATTATTTTATAATGTAACAACCAACAACAATTCAGATACCGTACCGTAACTACAGAAAAAGCAGTGAAGCACATTGTGACCAGCATTATCAGCAAGTGACCACATAGAGAGACATTAAGCGCATCTTCCAGTTGCTGCATGAACCTGTGGATTAGAAGGACAAGTACAGTGCGTTGAAAATAAGGAACATGTTAAACGTTACTGAGTATTTCTGTTAGGTTTCAAATTTATATAATAGGTTATTTTTATCAGAAATAATTATTAGAGGGACTGTTTCCATGGTGATGTATGTTTTACTTTTCGTATTAAATATTAGATATATTCATGAGCTGAGTGCCATTGAGTTTTATACGGTTATGTAAAAGCTAAAGACACAAAAACCAGGTATTGATCAAATCCAAGCACAGTTGATTAAAGTAGAGGATAGGACAATTCTTCCTGAGATCACTAAACGTATTAATTCTATTTAAAATCAGGAGGAATTGCTTGAGGAGTGGAATGTTTGGATTATTGTACCGAACTGTAAGAAATGTGATAAAACAGCACACAGTAATTATAGAGTAATAATATAATTATCAATTACGTACAAAATGTTTTTAACATCCTGCTGACAATGTTAAGTACAAATGCACAGGAACCTATAGGGGATCATTAGTATGGATTTCGACCCTATCTGTCAACTTCTGTTCTTATATTCTACATTCGTCAAATACTTGAAAAGAAGGTACTTCAATTAATCAGTGCATCAGAGATTTATAGACTTCAAGAAAACTTATGATTCAGTTATTAGGCTGATTTTATATATTATTATCATTGAGTTTGGTATCCGTATGAAACATTTAACGCTCATAAAAATGTGTCTGAATGAAACATGTAGCAGAGTCCGGGTAGGCAATCAACTGTCTGAAATATTTCCTTACAATAAATATTGATACAAGGAGATGCTTAATTGTCATTGCTTTTAGACTTTTCTCTAATGTACGCCATTAAGAGGGTTCAGGTAAACCAGGATTGCTGGAAACTGTACCGTAAGGTGCACATCAGCTAGTTTTTTACGCTGATGATGGCCATATTATGGGCGGAAACTTATATAATGTAGAGAATAAGAAAGAAAATTTGTTAGTCGCCAGTAAGAAGATTGTTGTAGAAGTTAACGCTGATAACACCAAGTACATGTTTATGTCTCTAGAACAAAATGCAGGACGAAATCTATATGACAGACTGATGATAACTCCTTCGAAAGTGTGGAAGATTTAAAATATTTGGGGAAAATCTGAACAAATCAATATTATATTCAGGAAGAAATTAAGAGTAAATGATTCAGGGAATGCTTGCTATCACTTGATGCGGAATCTTTGTCTTCCAATTTTTATTCAAAATTACGTTATACATAACTCTAAGTTTCTTGTTTTATTGTATGGGTGTGAATTATAGTCGCTGATATTGGGAGCTAAACGTAGGCTGAAGGTGTTTGAGAAAAGGGTGCTTGTTATATTATTTTGACCTATGAGGGACGAAGTAACAAGCGAGTGGATAAAACTACATTAGGTGAAGCTAAATGATCTGAAGTCTCCACCCACTATTTTTAGGAAGATCACGTCGAAAATAATGAGATGGACCGGGCATGAAGCAGATATGGGAGAAGAAGAAGTGTCAATAGCCTTTTGGTGGTTAACCCTGAAGGAAGAGACCACATTGAAGACACGACCTTAGATGGGAGAATAATATTATGATGGACCGTCAGGAAGTAGGATGTGGGGGCGTAGAATGATTCGAAATATCTCAGGATAGGGAAATTTGACGTGCAGTTGTGAATGTACTGATGAACATTTGGGTTATGTAAAAAGCACGAAATTTTGTGACTTGTTGAGTATGGGTTAGCTTTTGAATAAAGACTCCTCTCAGAGGAGTAAGTAAGTATGTAAGTAAATAAGTAAGTAAGTAAATAAATAAATAAATAAATAATTAACTAATAAAGACACAGTAAGAAAATCTTCTATTTTTTTCGTTACATTTGTAATTTAAGTGTATTCATTTGAACTCACTCTATAATATTCTGATGGTGTCGAATGCACTCATTTAACTTAGCCTGCAAGTCACAGTTTGCAATTGTATGAACTTGTCCATCTTCCTGCTCGTGTTGACGCGTGATATGTTTCTGTCTGACATCCAGTATGGCCGCCTTTAGCTTATCGAACTGACTACAGGCCACAGCGATCGCAGTTGTAACCAGAGATATATAACCACATACAGAACCCACTGCTAACAGTGATGTGAAACACTGAAAATAGGTGAATATCAACACATAAATTTACGTTAAATGAAGCAGTTAAGTAATTCTGACGTAAATAATTTCTGCCTACACTAATGACTAAATGGAAATACGAAGTTTGGATCGACCTTTTTTTTAAGTTTCATCTTTCTTTCATAGAATGTAAATTAACTTCGACTCAAAAAAGCATTCCGTTTTATTGGATTTAATGAACGCTTTTGCGTATTCGAAATGAAAACACTTTAGGATGTCTGTTTTTTCTGAATAATTTCACCTTAAATTCCTAGGTGAAAAATCTGGTATCGTGATGTGAATACATGAAAGCGAAGCATAGATATTACGAGAATACATAAAAATATATATAGAGACCGATATAGTAATTAGATTATTGGGGGAATTTATTCGTCCAAGATAAAACCCTCATGATATCTCCTGCTACAGGGCATAGTGTATGGAACGTAAAGTTTTTTTGGTGTACTGTGATGTAATTATGAAAATGCTAATTTGTTTTTATTGTCTTATGCATTATTATTTTGCTCCAATAACTACTTTGCACTTCGAATAGCCAGATAAAATCCCACTGACAGCAATGTTGTCTGTCCCTTGTGAATGTTGTGTGCTCCCAGTTAGAACTCTCAGCGCTTGTTCACTTGTTTGGGAGAGTCCTACAGAGTGTGCTGTTCCTGGGTGCGATTTCGAAGCTTCGTGAAAGTACAGACCATGAACGGAATACGGGCCGAAGCACAAGAGGAAGGAAAGAAAGAAATATAATTGGCGTTCTGAACGTAAAATAATTTCAATTGCTTATTAGTTTTTAACATTAGAATATAATAAATTAAATTAAACTATTGTACTGCAGATAGATTGCTTGCAAAACAAAGAAAGATATACAAATAAACTGTGAAGATGAGGAGAGGGTTTTTTTTTTGTGACCGATATTATTGGGAATCTTACGTTTTGCCTTGATGTATATCCTGATCTGTTTATCTGACATCTGTATTGACTTATCTTTAACAATTATCCTTGCTAAATACGACACAACGTTAGGTCACGTAATGACACGAACGATAATCTGAACAGCTTGTACTGCTCTATCGCTGTACAACTGTATTCACTGGGTGCTGATAGATAAAGCGGATATCCAATAATTTTCCCTTTTCCTCCCACATCTGCAGATATATTCCGGCTCAGTGCCACAGTTAGACGAAAGTCTTTTAATTCCCCCCCCGCCCCCCCCCCCTCTCACCACCCTCAAATACTCATTTCAGCCAACCGACCGACGTTCTGTAGTTTGAGATCATCGTAGAAAAGTAAGGTAGGGAAGAGGACAGAAAGAAAGAAAGAAAGAAAAAAAGTTTGTCAATTAACTAAATATGTTAAACTAAAAATACTACAAAAGCAGAGAGATGAGAATTCTCTCCTATAAATTGATACCTGTGAGATGTTAACCAGTTCATAGAACGGTGAAACAGTCCAGTCGAAAGGATACCATGTATTTAGTATCGTCTCGTGGTTTGTAACGATGCGTATTGTTGACTGGACGGAATGAAAACATAAGACCGCAATAGCTGCGTTTCTGCTGTACTTCATTGTCAGTGGGATCCATCCTGCCGCTGTCAAGTGTCCGGTGTCAGCGTCTCTGGTCGGCAGATCTTCCCACGTGAAGTTGTCTGTTAGGTCCATCGCACATTCAATACTGCTTTGTCGCAATCTGATACAAAGAAACCAAACCGTTATCTCAGGTTCATTAAATGTGGGAAAGCAGTCAAAAGACAGCAGGAGGCTTTGGATCTCGTGTTGTGGGATTATGAGAAATAAAATTCTTTGCAAATAAAATTCCTTGAGAGGACTTAATATGTTCTATCTGTTGTGGAGGTCGTTAAAGTTTTCGGTCTTAAACTTTTCTTTCGTTTCAAGGTTCAAATAACTTTGCCACTGAAATCAAAATCTGGCTTTTGAACAATACACATGTTCTGTTTCGGAGCAACGCTCTATCAATATGTAAACCAAAATGTTTTAATCTAACTTTACAGTTTCGTGATCTCTCTACAGAATGCCTTAGACGACGTGTCATGTTAACAACATGATGTCCATATAATCTAAATTTTATACATAACGCCATAAGCTCTTTTTATTTTCTGATACATTTTGATTAGAAATAATTTGTGGATATGCGGATTATACAGTGTTGCGATCAAGTAACAACTTATGTAACTTAATTTGGATAATAGTTCATCACATTTATGATACTACCGATGTAACACCCAGTGTTGGTACTTACCTCGAGTATGAAAATATCCACATAGCATTTGTGAATGGTAACAAAACACGCATTGTCGTCATGGCGCGTCCCAAATCATCCCTGTGAATGTAAACATCGACATACAAACCTATGAATGCACTGCAACTGCATGTAATCACTGTTACCATATAGATAGTAAAAAGAGGCTTTAGTTTTTTCATCTTCAGCGGAATACCCGCCATTCTGAGGAGGAAAATAGTCGAACCGAATCGAATCTCCGACGGTGCCTTTAGTTTGGATTCTTTCATATTTCTGTTGAAATAATGTGCTTCAATTAGATAAAACACAAATTTTAAATTACTGCTAGAAACTTTGGACAATTCACGTTTGATATTTATTTGTCACCTTCTCACTGCTCAGTATATCTTTGAGCGTCGGGAGGTTGTGCGTGACACTGAGCTGCTTAACATATTGGTGCTATTTTTGCTGGTGAAATTGTGATCAATACTTTGTTAAGTTACATTATACATTGGACATGAAAGTCGGTATTGTGGAATCGTTAATTTGTTCCTGGATTATTTGGGGCAACCGCAGTACGGCGTAAGTTTGAGCCATGGTATTGGAGATTTCGTAGAAGGAATAAATTACTCACTGTTGCCACTCGTTTATTCATAGTGTGGATAAATTTTACAGAACAAGAAGCAGGTCTCTCATTGGCAATTTATATACTTTCCGCGAATTGGAATATAATAGAAACTAAAAAATGATAGCGTTGTAATATAATGAACACACACAAGACTTAATGTACATTATCGTTTATTCTTCTCATATTTCAGAGTACCTGAAATCTGACCATTCATCATACTGATCGTTGATGTATATTTTAGAGATAATTTCTTCTTAGTACTATAAAATATGATCTTGGACCTCATAATTCTTTTTCTCAATTTTATGACTCTCCTCTGAAAATAATTCTTCTATAAGTACTGCAAATGCTAAATTCTGGTGTTTCTGAATACTGTAGAATTTGTGTTGAAAAATCATAATTTCCAGTTATGTTGGTAGTCGCCTGAGATAACACGATATTTATGTGAAAATCATTTATTTAAACTTTCAGGAATTTTTCTTATTTTGAATTCGTGGAGTGACTATATTTATTCACATATTGATTTAACTCACTTTCTGCCGGCAATAAAAATTAAATTTTCTTTTACAGTACTGTTACAGAAAGTGGGGCTCTTCTAACAATGAAAAATCTGCTTAATACTTGCCCAGACCCACTACCCGAATTGGGGTTTTATTTGTTGAAATAATATTTTTGTGTTACTGCCTAAGTTTCAGTGCATAATAATAACTTGGAAGCTTCATATTTAAGAAGACCTCATTTGAAGGCTTCGCGGTGTCAGATGGACGGGATGTGCAGTACATGTGAACAGACTGGGTGTGTTCTATAGAATGTTGTTTATCAGTGTATTCACATTTGCGTGTTTTGAATTATGCAATGTATGCACTGGCTTATTTGGACTTTTCTGTAGAATATCATATATAAGTTTTGAATCTTTGAGTAGGAGCGACCCAATACCAATTACGGTATCACCCTGAGAAAAAACTGAGACGAAAATCTGGGATTTAGGAACATATGACTTGGAATTGTTGCTGCGTTGCCATTAGTAACGAGAAACAGCAAATGCCGGACCGTCATGTGCTTTGAGACGAATGACTGTAAGAATACATACATACTTATATATATGCATATGTATTCATTCATTCATTCATTCAGTCCTCTAGTAGTCTGTATTACGACAGGTCCAAAGCCTCTCTCAAAGCGAGCTCTCCACATACGCGCGATCTAGAGCTTCCTCCTTCGAATGAGAGTAATCTCTCCTTTCCTTAAGGTCATCCAGTAACTTCATTCGTCTCCTTCCTGGTCTTCCTGTCATTTCTATCCTACCTTTCCTTCAATAACCCGTTTTAGTAAGCAGTTTCTACGCAAAGAATGACCAATCCAGTTAGCTTTCCTTTTACTTATTTCATGTATGATATTCCCCTGCTCCTTTAGTCTCAGTAATCCTTCTTCATTTCTCACATGATCGTTATATGTGTTTGAGTGTGTGTGTTTGTGTGTGTGATAGGTGAGTCACATGGTGCATCATGACGTAGGCTATACCTAGTTCAAACCATAAAGTACAATCGATACGCGCACCTGCATTGCACGTAACTACAGCATTTCAGTTGAAGGTATTAATGTTGTGACTACGGGCTGCATTTGGAGGTGCTGATACTGTACAAAGCGCTGCAAACTTATCTTATCTTTCCGCACCGCATTCCAGGGCAGGTAGGATTCTGAAGGGCAGGATGTTTTTAAGTTGTAAGAGGATTAGAGCTAGGAATTTAAATAATAATTGGCCTCAGTTATTCCTTATTTTGTATCTGCCGTACATAATACAATACTGTTTTATCTTATTGATTTTTTATGATATAATTAAGTTCTATTTTTTAAAATCGGGAAGTGTGTTTGGAACTGGAAAACACACTTTGTACAAGAAAGAATTCCTCTAATGCGGTGGCTGTGCAATTGTGTGAACAGCGCACGGTAGCATTCACCGTACAGTTACAGTTATATTTCCATTCAGTTCGCAACCTGTCACTGTACACTGTGTTTAACAGTTCGGCATTTTGATGTGCATGGAGAATAAAATAACGGAACTGATCTGAGAGAACAGCGCATTGTAGCAGTCACCGTAGAGTTACAGTTATATTTCCATTCAGTTCGCAACCTGTCACTGTACACTGTGTGTAACAGTTCTACATGTTGATGTGCAGGGAGAATAAAGTAACTGAACTGATCTTAGAGAACAGCACACTGTAGCAGTCAGCTTACATTTACAGTTATATTTCCATTCAGTTCACAACCTGTCACTGTACACTGTGTGACAGTTCAGCATGTTAAAGTGTAGGGAGAATAAAATAACAGAACTTGATTTCTCAAAGCTCTAAAAATCGGAGCCGTAAAATCTACCTAAACTACAATTTTCTTTCAACATTCGTGCAACAAGTTGTGACGTTCTTACATCGGCTGTTTTGACGTCCATAGGAACATTTGCTGGTTTGTACAGAGCCGAGAAATAAATCGTTACAGACAGTTTGGTAATTAACAGCTGGCAGCACGAAAACTGTGTAGGTGGCCGTAGAATAAGCTTATGAAGGAGACAAATTCTTAAATTTTATAGAATCTACTAGCGGACACATCAGCACCCACTGTAGTGGTACGGCGAAACAGGGTAAAGAATTTCGCCTTCGTCATCTTCGCTCTGCCAACAAACAGTTATCAAGGCTGCACAAGGATTTTTCTGCAACCTTCTGTGTAATTTGTGATATGCTACTGTTTTGAGATATGACCATTATTGTGTGGCTTTAGTTGAGGATTTTTATGTATGTCGGGTGGAATTTAATCTGAAACTGCAAAAACAAGTTACTTTATATTTTGTAGTTCGAGAATTAATGAGAGTTGTTTAAGAGTTCCTACACGATCCAGTAACAAAAACTTAGGCTAAAAACATTACACTCATTTCGTACGGTAGATACTATTCGCTACGTTAGCAGTAATGCAGTTTTCAGTTTGTTTGGTTACAGAGTTAGACCCACAGCTACATATTGCATTAAGACCTTCGATGTGAAATTTCCAAAAAGGCTCATCGATAGAAGCGGCTTCAGTTTGCAGTCTATGATCTTCAGGAAGGTTCCGCTGCATTGATTGGTAGTGATTTTCCTACATTTCTGTACAGCACGAAGGTGCCATCTTCATGGGTTGCATACAAATAAGAAGATTGGACCGAGAGCCTCTCCAGTACCGTTGATAAGAAACCGCTAATTAATGCTGCTTAACGTCTCAGAAAGGTGATGAACTTATTCAGATTGTGCCGGAACTCCAAAATTGCGCGTTATGAGGATGTTACGATAGCCGACGGGACTAACGCGAGCGCTGCACTGACTGGATGCACTGCAGAACATTCAGTCAATGCTGCTAACCGTGCGAAGTGCTGCAATTAAATATTAACGGTTGCGGACAGTTAGGCCGAAGCGATGTTGAATACTGAATACTGCCAATTGTTATCAATTGCTTGCAGGTTTAAATTCGCAACAGACAGGAACACTTGTTATCATCGAATTTTCGAATGGTTAGGCCTTGATGACGTAAACTTTTATATTTGTCAACACAAAATTTGTTCTGAATGTTCGGTATTTGTGTCAGCAAAATACGTGATTCTTGATATCTTTTGTTGTGGATTGGCTGGACAAGGGAAACTAAATCATTAATTAATCTGCACAACATTATCCAAACAATTTTGCCAACATTACTATTTTTCCACAATAATGAAATATTCATTGTCTTGGCTATGACAAATCGAGTTTCACCACAGTAACTTGCATAACGACACTGTAGTGCCTTGTAGAGAACACTTTATTCCTTTCTATTTCATTTAATTCTGTATATTTCATATATGTTGGAAGTATTTTAATGACGGCTGGGTGCATCTCCCCGTCGAACAAACAGGAATTCCTTATCACCTATCACTCATATAGCAACAGTAAATTTTGAAGCTGCAAAAAGCTGTTGCTAGGTGAATGCAAAAATTGCTGACTGTGGCTGGGTAGCGTGGTGTGGTTTTGTAAGCGACGAGAAGGAGTCTTTAGTGAATCTCCTGTAACGACAGCCACCTGGGGGAACGGAGAACGAGCAAAACTTGTAAGATGTGGCTTTTGTTGATAATTATTGTGCCAGATAAGCGTGGTTATGTTGTTTCGTACCAAATTAAGTGTAATAATGAGTCAGATTATATTTGGTTTTTTAAAGGTGATCAGGTTTTCCTTAGGATAATTCCTTGGTAGGGAATAGTAATCCTCGTGTTAGAGAAGTACCTTTTATGATGCCGTAAACATTGATTGGTTTATTGTATTTTTCTTTAGTATTGTATGTTTATGTATTATGTGGTTGTGTTGTAGAATATATTATATAGTACAAGTATGTCATAGTGTTGTCCGAAGTGGTGGCGGCGGATACGCTTTTTAGGTAATGGTGTCGGTAGTTAGGACGGTTGCCGCACCCCGTTACAATACTAATGGTGTTCAGCTGGTCAAAATACTGAAACATAATCCTGCATTTCTTTCTCTATTCCCCTACTGATGCAGACTCCTAAGAATGTAAAATCAATAAGAGAACTTGTAGTGTTTAAGATAACAAATGGTAGTGTAGGTCATTGATATAACTTTTCAGACTTTACGTGACGAAGGAGTGAACAGTGTTATAAGAGCACAAATTCAATAAGGTATCTTGTTTTATTATGATAAAATAATTGATGCCAACGCGACGTTTGCTGGCCTTGACCTGAATACTGCAATTTATTTTGTAATTACAGAATATACATTGGTAGAACTGCAAACATACCCATTACTGTGGGTCAGTGACCATCCTTAAGCTAAAATACGAAAAGAGTGTTGCGCAAATTGGAACAATGCTAAGAGAACCCACACGTTTTACTACAAAATATTTGCAGTCTTACATACGTGTGAGAAAACGGAACATGTGTGTCACCTTTACGTTTAAACTATCAATTTGAAATTATTACATGAAGGCGTGAAATGTAGGATGTTACTCTTCAGAATCTTGGGTAGGTTGTTACGATTTTTGAAAAAAAAAATTAAATTTCATCTATAAGATTATTTAAAGAGAAAAAATTAGAAGGTTTAAAATTTTACGAAGTGTAGTGTCAATGTTTAGAAAGTTTGACTTTGTAGATTCTGGGAATGTTAGAGTGGTTGAAATATAATTTTAATTGTGAAGCTCGCAAGTGCATTGGTTAGTTGTTCATTGAATAATGTTTATAAAAGTAGAAACAGACCTGCAAAATCTAAGGAAATTTGTGCTAACCTAAGCAGCATTTCGTATACGTCGAATCAACTGTCGAATATAACTACAAAATAATAATATTGGTTTATGATTATTTACCGGGATTTTGTGCAGATTTACGTGGATGGTGAAGTTGTTTAGAATAAGAAGTCTATTTCTAAAGAAAATATTTGGCAAAACTTAGGCATTCTATCAACTCTCAGTTCAACGACCAATGGAGTACACGAAATCCTCATCATTTGCATTAACATAATTTCAATGAAATTTGAGGTAGAAATTGATGAGCAAGTCCATGTAAGAAATCAATCAGACCTCTGTTTATAATGAACTCTTTGAAAAACTGATACGTGTACACTTTTCCAACAACTGACAAATGAAGGAAAACTTCCCTTGTATTGGCGCATTTCAATTCTTCCACACACACACACACACACACACACACACACACCTAACAGAAATTGTTGTTAATATGAAAGTTGTTAGATAAACGACTAATTGCTCAATATCCTCCCACTTCTTCGTACCTGAACTTGCGTAAATTTTAGTCGACGAACATAAGCAACAAGGTATTTATCAGGAATAATTTGGGTCAATTCCTATATTTTCCAGAACATTTTCGTTGAATAATTATGTATAAAATCCTAACTATTTGTGAAGCCTGCCTGCAAACAGAGGAACATAATTTTGATCATGTCTTGTGATTAAAGGAATGAGTAATCAATTCGGACTGGCTAGTGATGGAGAATAATCTTTATTAGATTATGGTAACTTCATACAGGTTTCATAAATTTTCCGCTACTGTGTTGCGTGTATGGTGAAAAAACGTCAGCAGTCGTGCACCGTGACATTGGAAAGTATAATGATATAATATAATATAATATAATATAATATAATATAATATAATATAATATAATATAATATAATATAATATAATATAATATAATATAATATAATATAATATAATATAATATAATATAATA
>Ga0123355_10003654_pt1 | contig 22167 bp, 11 predicted proteins | sample TergutEmb28metaG_3_FD_89872 | JGI IMG/M metagenome (GOLD analysis project Ga0123355, IMG submission 89872) | Embiratermes neotenicus P1 segment gut microbial communities from Petit-Saut dam, French Guiana - Emb289 P1 | ecosystem: Host-associated > Arthropoda: Insects > Digestive system > Gut ... | reverse complement strand
ACAATCTGGGGGATATGAAAATTGGTCAGCTTGTAGTAAGTGTGGTAGTTGATTGACTTGGTTAGCGTCCATAATTGCACTCAGAGAAGAAAGTGGAGTTGTAGTTCGGGATGTTGAAGTAATAGCAGAAGAAAATGTTGTTTCACAGACAGGCCTTTCTTTTCTTCTATTGTTAATGTCTTTTATTAACTGTAGGACACTCATACGAAAGTCCAAATTTTCCTCTTCGGACCTTCTTCGTACGGCTGGAATAATTGAAATAAAAAACGCTTCATCCTCATCAGGTGCAGTGTTGCTGCTACTCAAGGCTTTCAAAATACCTCTATCAATATCCTGTTGCAATCGCGATTTTTTTCGCGGATTTTATGTTTCTTTAGACGTATTTTGCGACTGTATCTCCACATCAGTCTCTGTTTGCTTTTTATCTTCACTATCAAGTAATTGTTGTGAATATTCCATACTTGAGACAGTATCATCTTTTTGTACATTTTCATTAAAAACTGAAGATTATCATGGTAGATATATTTTTTAGAAGTAGCCTGTCCAAATTTTTTCTTCAATGATTTTATGAAAGAAACCCTAACATTTTGCCATTTTCCACTGATAAGTTGACCTAAAAAGTAAACAGATAATTACAATACACCCTTCAGGAAGACAACATAGAGGAGAGAGAGAGGAATGAATATATCTCTTAGAGAATAAGCATATTAAAGAATATTTTAATTTATATATATATATATATATGTATATATATTGTTTCCCAGTTTCGTTTGTTATATAAATTGTTTACTTTTGCAGGTACCTTGCAACTGGAACAACATTTACTGCCCTACATTACGACTACAGACTGGGAATAAGTATAATAAGGAAAATTGTGCTTTTGGTACGCAATGCTTTGTGGAGCGCACTGAAAAATGAATTCTTCCCAGAACCGACAGAAGAGAGATGGCGAAAATTATCAGATGCTTTTAGAAAATGTTCACATTTTCCTAACTGTTTGGGAGCAATCAATGGGAAGCATATAAGAGTTACCAAATTTCCTCGCAGTTGTTAAATTATTCTTAATTACAAGTGTTATTTTTCTATTGTTCTCGTGGTAATTTCCGATTCAGATTACAAATTTACATATGTTGAAATTAGGGCTTACGGAAAAGACTATGATTCATCTGTTTTTCAGGAAACCTCCATTTTCAAGCTACTAATTCGAAATAAACTACACATTCCGCCCTCAGGTTCCTTGTTTACAACTGATACTGAAAATTGTCCTTTTGTGTTTGTCAGCATTTTCGCTTTCAGAAAACCTTATGCGGCCCTATACAGGACATAACCTCTCCGAAAAACAAAGAATATTCAATTACCGTTTATGTCGGGCACGTAGATACGTCGAATGTACCTTTGGCATTTTATCTAATAAATGGAGAATTCTTCATAGAGCATTAAAATGTATCAAACGAATTTTCTAAAGATACTGTAAAAGCAAGTGTACTTTTACATAATCTAGTGCGAAGCAAGGATGGGTACAGATCTGAAGAAATATATATGACGCAAAATTGGAACAGTGTTAACCGTGCTGCATGTAGCCGACCAAGAAGAAGTGCAGGTGATATAAGAGATCGTTTTGCAGACTATTTTGTAAGTCGGGAAGGAACATTACCGTGGCAAATGAACAAATTTTAATATTAAGCTATTAATAGTGTCAATTCAGTAATTGGGATTAAGACATTAAAATGTATTAATAAAAGTATACTTACTTATTTCGTGTTGTTTCTCTCTATCCATTTGGTGAAAATCGCCTTCCAAAACTGCGCAGATTTCCCTCCATGCTTTCTACTTCTAAATTTTATGTTTATAACTATCACTGGTTATATCCCACAAACAAGACTTCCTCTCGATAAGCTCAATTAATATAGCAACATCGTAAGTAAACACCTGGCTCATTATTCAGTTGAAAAAATGGAAAGTTTCAATAAGAAACAAAATACAGAATTATAATTTTGGCACTCTGAAGTTAACATCGTGTAGGTTTCATACAGACTGAGGTATTTAAACCAGTCGTCCGGCACCGACAGGTTCAGACACGTGTGCAAGTTCCAATGCAGTTACATTAAACGTGACAAGCCGGCCGCCGGCCCGGCGCCCGGCTTGTCGAGTTCCAGTCCGACACGCTAATTTGCCGGACCGGCAATTCGGCCGGACCGGTTGCGTGTGAAAACACCCATTTATTTACATTGCATCCGGCGCCAGGGTCGGACCCGGCTCCGGTTTTGCCGGTGTGTGTGTGCAAGCGCCCTTACTGTCCATATATATGAGTCCTCGTTCCCGACCTTTTAGTTAAGGTGAAATTTTACACTTCTTTTTTAAAATCTTACTTAAATAACTCAGTCTCGTGGGTCTCCAGAGCGGTTAATTCCCCTGGTACTTTCGTACACAAATGTTTAGGCTAATGCACATGTTTTTAGACATTCCCTGTAATTATTCACTGGTAAAGCTATCCACTTACAGGACCGGACTGACCCTTAGGGCTCCCAAAATTTCTATACAGTCGGCAGACATGAAGGTGGTAATGTCAGCCACTTCCCCCCACCCCCACCCCCCACCCCCTAAAAGATACCGCTGGTACTCATTTGTATTAGAGGCCGAGTCGATCCCAGAGCCATAGTGCGGCCGGGAAGATTATGTCAGTTAAAAACTCCTTCCGACTTGTAGCGCCGGGCCTCAACCAACTGCACCATCGCTCACCTCCCTGTAATCATTAAACAGACTTCTTAAATTATAAAACCCGATTTACAAAGTTTTCTTGACAGTTTGTGTGAGTGACATAGTCTAGTAGCTCTAAGAGGATATCTTAATGTTGTCCTGAGTGTAGAATACGTCATTTCACACTGCCTAGGGCTTAGCACTATGTCAGAATTCATTTGGTCCCACGCAGAATGAAGCACTTAAGCAAAGAGGTCTGATTCCGTGCATTAACCTATTATATTACACGTCTTGCAGCTGAGGAACTTAGTGTGTAAAACATTCGCTGACAGATCGGAGTTTTAAGCTTCATTGCCGTAGGTTATAGACAACTTAAAGAAATTAAACAAAACTTTTATCAAGCCAGTTCGGAAAGAAACTTCAGCCCAATGGTAATTTGATTTAAGGCTGTCGGACTGTTGTCTCTCAAACACTGAAATTCCTATTCGAAAATCAGTAGAAAAGCTTCCTGGGTTTGTCTGTGTTCTTCTGTAGTCCTGGAAACGTATGATGAAATGCTCCGGCTTCACTGATTTAATGAACAAATAAAAGGTAAAGCAGTCCCATTACAGGCCTGGACAGGCCCAGTGGGTTCTTAGGAAGTTAAGGTTCCCAGATTTCGTGACAACGGCGCAGGATGGTGGTAGGTTGTCAGCCTTAAGCACCTGCCGCCTTTACCCCCAGGAAATACTCCTGGTACTCAGTTTTGTTAGAGGCTGAGTCGACCTCAGGGCCATAGGGCGATCGGAAGGATTTTATGTCAATGAAAAATCCACTGACACCAGCTGGGATCGAACCATCGACCTTCTGATTTGTAGCACAGCACCTTAACCACTGTGCTACCGCGGTCCCTTAATGAACAAGTAAAATCGATAAATAGGGCATGGTCCGAATTGGGTTTTAGTCACATTATAATCATTATTCTATCGTTGACGTTAATTTGTTATTGTAGCAGATAATAGCTAAACGTCATGAGAAGCTTTCATAAAATTGCTACAGCCGGCTATTAGCTTCGTCAAGTCTCAATTGTCTGGTTGTCCGCACGGAACAACTCGGCTCACCCTGGACCGATTTTCGTGAAATTGATATTTTTATATTTTTCTAAAATCTGTCGAAATTCATCTTTCATTAAGATCGGACAATAATAGCGGGTACCGCACTTGCAGATGCACATTTATGATAAAATTTCACTGAGTTCTTCTTATAAAATGAAACGTTTCAGAAAAAAATGTAAAGAAAATCAAAACACGCATCTTATAGTTGAAGAATAAAAGATCAACTTGATGTCACTTGCTATTTTAATTCACTTTTTATGTGCTCTACATGTTTCGGACATTAATATATCCATCACCAGGAGCTTGCGACTTTTCTGTTGAATTACCACATTGTTCTGTAAAGACGGAGGATTTAACATTAGCGTAAATTGTGGTATGTAGTGTTGTGTGTTTAATGTGACGTCACATCAAACACACAACACTACATACCATAATTTACACTAATGCTAAATCCTCCGTCTTTACAGAACAATGTGATAATTCAACAGAAGGTCATATCAAACACACACCACTACATACCATAATTTACACTAATGCTAAATCCTCCGTCCTTACAGAACAATGTGGTAATTCAACAGAACGTCACATCAAACACACACCACTACATACCATAATTTACACTAATGCTAAATCCTCCGTCTTTAGAGAACAATGTGATAATTCAACAGAAGGTCATATCAAACACACACCACTACATACCATAATTTACACTAATGCTAAATCCTCCGTCTTTAGAGAACAATGTGGTAATTCAACAGAACGTCACATCAAGCACACACCACTACATACCATAATTTACGCTAATGCTAAATCCTCCGTCTTTAGAGAACAATGTGGTAATTCAACAGAACGTCACATCAAACACACACCACTACATACCATAATTTACGCTAATGCTAAATCCTCCGTCTTTAGAGAACAATGTGGTAATTCAACAGAACGTCACATCAAACACACACCACTACATACCATAATTTACACTAATGCTAAATCCTCCTTCTTTACAAAACAATGTGGTAATTCAACAGAACGTCACATCAAACACACACCACTACGTACCGTAATTTACGCTAATGCTAAATCCTCCGTCTTTACAGAAGAATGTGGTAATTCAACAGAATAGTCGCAAACTCTCTTGATGATGGATATATTAATTTCCGAAACATGTTGAGCACATAAGAAGTGAAATAAAATATCAATTGCCATCAAGTTGATCTTTTATTCTTCAACTATCACAATGATGCACGGTCCAATAAACATAAGATTAACATAAGACGCATATTATGTTTAATAACTTTATTTTTTCCGAAAATCGTTCCGTTTATGAAATAATTTGCAAGATACAAAGAATCAGAGAGACCACAAATGACAATAAAACACGTCGCATGCACTTCGCATGCTGAATAACTAAGGCTACAGTCACACACACAGAATGTGTAATGCCTACCGCTTTTCCACGGCAACAATGTTTACGCGAACGCGCCTCATTGTTACGTTAAATGCACACTTCGTACCGGCTTTCTTTCGTTTTTCAACTTTCGTGTGTAATATGTCACCTGACTGACCGCATTGTCCCCATCCATAACGACAATATCGAAAGCAGTGATTGCTGTGGGTAATTTCGTACACCTGCTGCTCATCCTTCAGCTGTTAGGTATTTTAAGTTTGCCGTTACTAACTTCTCATATTACGAATTTCAAAGTATTTTTTTGCATTAATGCATTAATTAACAATCACTTGGCACTATGAGAAAACCTTAAGCTGTGCCTACAGTCTACAGGTGGAGGGACCCAACTGCTACTCTTGTATGTATCTTACCAACACGAGCATTATTTAGTAGATCTTAAGTCGATGAACAACGCCATTAAGTTATCTATGACTGTTTTAGGTTGCATTTGCCTTTTTTCATTTTATTTGCGATTTTTTTTATCGTATGGGTCTTCTGAGTAATGTCTGGAACTTCCAGAGCTGTGAAAGCTTGGATTGTTGTCTTCTAGGTTATGACGGTGTGTAGTATGGTAAGTGGTTCTCAGGTTTTCAGAATAACATGCTGCATGTGTCATCTCATGGTTGAAACAAGTCCGCAGTTTTCTCTTAACCCTTGGTAATCATGAACCACCAAACTACCAGGCGTCATAATCCATATGCCGAAGATCTAATAGTTGAAGTAGTTTTATGTTTATGGTTCCGTGCATCGCTGATCTTTATTAAAAATTGTACGACGAGATGCAACACAAAGCAGTCTATTTATTATTCTGCAAGTTCACTCTACATGTTTCGGGTGTCAACCACACCCATCAGCAGGAGTACACAAAACTGTAACTACAGCCTCCGGTACTGGTCATATTTTTTGTGCAGCTACCTCCCTCCAACGTGGTCAATTTGGTCATGTTGGGGGGAGAGGAATATTTCGGCTGATATCTCCTCATATAATTATTCTTGTATATTTTATTCAGAAAGCCTGTTTTGCAATATTGATCCGGATATTGGCTATTCAGACGGACGTTTTCTCAATTTTGATTAGTACCTATGGGGCTGTGCCGAGATATTATCCCAAACTTGACCATGATCACTTCCTTTCAAAATTTTTCAATTAATTACATTTATTAATGTGTGTGTCATTCAGTGTTATGTAGTCTGAGATACTAACTTTACATGAACCACGCCTACAAACAGAGTCTCCCTTTTTTTCCCCCTAAATATGCTTCAATTTAATGCTGTCAACACGTTAGGTAAAATGAACACTCAAATTAGTAAAGGGAAGTATCCATGTAATTGGAAAATACTGCGAATGAGGTTTCGAATGAAATTCAGAAAAATCTATCGTACACACCGCGGTAGCAGCCGTGGCTACAGTGTATATTGGCAGGCTTACGGATTTAATTTTATTGTGTATTCTGAAAATGAATTTTACCTTTGCAGTAGGAAACAGGAACAAGATAAAAACTGCACGTATAACGTACAATTGTGAAGCCTTCGCTTAGGCATTGTTGAGATGGAAACACAAAAATGAATTCTGGGTTTGCATTATTGAATTCTATTTCAGTGTCGGTAGTATAAAATGATTTTTATAATAAATGTTTTTATGGCGAAACTTGACGCTGACAACAATAAAACGCACATACGTGGGTTTTCATGCAGGTGCCCAATATTTTTGTCTTATTTTTAACCGAAGTTGGAGTTCTTGACACATTTTCCTAGAAATCTTCAACATGAAATTTCACTGAAATCCATGCAGGTGGAGACGCGATGATACAAGGTGGTTCAAATATGACCGGGACTGATTTGTGTGTAAATCTGGCGACATCAGTCCCGCTCATTTTTGAACCACCTTGTACATGCGAACTGACGGACGGACATGACGGAGCTAATAGACACTTTTCGCGACCGTGCTAATTCACGTAACAATATTCAAACTTACAGAGAAACTACAAACTATGTTGTACACAAATTGGTCAGCAAGAGAAAATAAACTTTTAAATTGCATAAAGAACACAGTTGTTGTCTCATAGTGTTACGTTAAGCATAAATTTCTTTCGGCCTTGTCAGAGCTCTGCTTTTCACCAGAGGGACACTAGTTCATTCTGAAAACAGTTCATATATGATTTGTGACAGTGCACGACTGTATCTACTAATCGGCAACATTCCATCAGCTTGCAATACCACCATAAAATATTCTATAGGGCTGACAAATCAGCGCGTTATTACAACCTCGTCGGCCATTTTGAGTCCATCTTGAGAAACTAATATTCGCTGAGCTGCCCAAGAAAGTATCCCTTTCTGTGGAACCTACAGGTTCATTACCTTATGTACAAGAGCCGGCCACTGGCGAGAGCGAGATGCATTCAGTCCATAACATATAACCCTGCTAACTTGAGAATTAAATTAATTTAATCCTTATATCCACACCTATGTCTTCAAAAGTCGTTTTCTTCAAACTCCCCGACAGATACTTTTTACTCATTTCTGTTCTGTCTCGTATCTGCTAAATGCCCCTTCCATCTTGTTTTCTTACATTTTGTCATTCCAGTAACCGATTTGGCATTACAGCGGCAACTAACGTACATATTACAATCTTATGGGTTATAACACCTGTAGTTTGCCATATAGTTGCCAGCGGTGTGGATGATTGTACTGCCCTTATCTTCGGCACAGGAGAGAGTTCTCCGCAACAATGCTGTTTTCTTGTACTACGGAAGTAAGTTCCGTGGAACGTGGATATAACGGTTCTCCAGGCTTGCGCCTTTTTTCCTACGTTATTTTCCTCCACCTATCTCTGGTCGGTGCCACTAAGCTCAAGCAGCTTTTCGCTATCAAAGTTTATCGCATGTTTATCACCACCGACATTCCTGTGAAGAGAATGGTTGAATAGCTGGAGGGACGGAGGAGAGCGCAGGGAAATATGTTTGTGAGACAAGCCTGAAAGAACGAGGGAGATGTGGATGAATTCAATCCATTGGACTGCTTTTTATAGCCTCACTGTAGTAGTTTATGTTAAGAAGTACGCGTTACTTTTAATTCAGTGTGCCTACACCGTATTAAATCTAAGAATGTCTATGTACGTAGGCATTATTTTGTACCAGGTATTTGTTCTGTACCGTGAAACGGGTTTGATGTGTGACCATATAAGAAAGTGTTAAACTGAGGAGATGTATGAGAAAATGAAACTAGTATGTGAACCTTAGCTGATCTTAGTGGCCGCGTGGTCTAAGGGCGTGGGTCTGCGGCCGCTCGCTTGCTGGGATTGCGGGTTCGAATCTCGCCGGGGGCATAGATGTCTCTTGTGAGTTTTGTGTATTGTCAGGTACAGGTCTCTATCTCGGGCTGCTTACTCATCCAGAGGAGTCCTACCGATTGTGGTGTGTCTGATTGTGATAGTCAAGCCTCGATAATGACGAGGCCGTGGCCCACTTGGGGCTGTCGTTTCAGGACAAAACTAAGTGAACTTTCAGTGAAGAAGGGACTGTCTTCTGTCGGAATTCATTAACAGAGAAAAAAATAATTTTCCCACTAAACATTATTTTATAATCTTAGTAATTAACAAACTTAATGCACAAATTCTTGTTTTATAATAAGTTTATTATGTGCCTCTACATGTTTCAAGCACTATGTACTCATCATCATAAAATTTTGACCTCCTGACGATGAGCACACAGTGCTCGAAACATGTAGAGGCACATAATAAACGTATTATAAAACAAGAATTTGTGCATTAAGTTTGTTAATTACTAAGATTATGCTGAGATGCACGGTCAGCAAAACATCAAAATTATTTTATACATTTAATTTAACGACTTTATCAATGAATGTGATCTACAGAGCCGACTTAAATTATTCAATACCCAGACCGCAGCTTACTTACAAAATTACAATTAATTCGTTCCATATTCTCTTATTAAATATGTAACTTTTTTTCGCCAGAAGGTTTATGGAACTATGGATTATGAACCCCTATCCTGTAGGTCTGTATAGCAATTCTTTAAGATTTTTATCATATATTCTTGGCGCATTACATTTTGAAACCGATAAATAGTCTCATATATTGCATGCTTCTTTAGTTATTACACTTTCAAGTACACCGTGAGGAATGTAGAGTGTATTGAACGTCATATGAGGTAGTCGCAATCAAGGACGTGTCCCGGAATCTGCTGAAAGTCTCGAACGAAATCACAACATTGTTTGGTTAACCCTCTACTTGCTAACGTGGGGAATATGGTGAGTTCCTATGCTAAAAAAAAGGGATTTAACTCGGCGTTTAAAGGGTTAATCGATTTACTTACCGCGATGCGAAGCGATATAATCTGAATGTCACCGAAACTCCTTATCGATGATTAATGATGGATACTATTTTATTTTACTTGCATAAGTACGGTTGTAATTACCACGTCAGATTTGGTGTCAACACATTGTGCTTGGAATATCCTAATGTGCCTCCCAAAAGTTATTATATTTAGTGTAGTAACTTGTCATTCCATTTCGTTCGAGTTAATCTTGTGGCTCCCAGTCCCGCTGTTTCCTTGCTTTGTTGCCGGATATTCTTCGTAACCTGCTGAAAAGCCTATATCGTCGTGATCGTATTCATTCATTTCGTCATTTTTTACAAACCGAAATTCATTTCGGTTCGCTCATTGAATGCAGTGTTGTAAGACATATTTTATGTGGATTAGTGTCATTTATTGTGGCTTAGAGTTCGAAATTTGCGGTTACCGTGACAATGAATATGTATAGTAATGTCTTCTGGGATGTGACTCCACTCAGGTTACTCCGAAGGTGCAAGCTTTCGGGTTTCTCCGAAACGTAATTGTATGTCATCACGTCTAAGACGGTCGGCCACATAAGCTTACATAGAGTGCAGTTTCGTAAATAAAGGATCCATAGTTCTTGTGCCTACGTCAGCTGAATTCGTCGCCAGACGATATTGACTGTTCAAAATCGGCGAAAGAAAATATTGGCGAACGCAGTTAAAGGTGATCGCGAGGTGGACACGGCTGAGACGTGAGGGCACAGAACACGGACGTGTAGCAACAGGGGATAGGAAAACACGTTCCACTATATAAAGCGCCCTATACACTCTCAGTAAAACTGCGTGACATCATACCTGACGGAAAAACTGAGTAAACTGCGCAGTTTTGACAGGAAATAGCGCAGACCTCAGAACTCGTCTTTCACACAGAGAACTGCGCAGTTCGCTCAGGGCATCCCACAGTTTCCTCAGTTTACCTGCCGACACCACGATGGAATCATCTCAGTGCACTCAATTCTAGCAATTCATTCAGCAGATGATCATCGCATGATACTATCTTTTTCAAAAACCACTTCTTACTCCACATTTTACGCTTTCTTTTCTTCTTTTCGGATAACATTATGGCCGATGTGGCTAGCAAACAGCAAAGGACAACCTTGTTTTTATCCACCATAGTCACACGCACAAGAAGACACACAGAACTGACAAAAACTGACAAACCTGATGGGAAACTTGTGCTGTGCCATAGAACATTCAGTTCAGTTTTTCGTGCAGTTTTTTACACAGTTAAACTGCACAGTTTAACTTAGAATGTATGGGGCCCTTCACAAATGCCTCAGTTTTGGCGGGCAGTTTATGGTACTGTAGACGTTTAGCAGTACGATTGAATCTAACTGTTGCTATTGGAGTTGAAAATGAAGTACACACACACACACACACACATGCGCACACACACATTTTAAGTGTATTATCTGACAGACCATCTAAACGAAATTGTTTCCACTGGTTGTCACTCTCCTTACAAGCTGTTCTTTTTGTATTAATTACTGTGTGGTTTAATAAACATCGCAATGCGTGAATTGCATAATTTTTATGACCATTTTTTAAATTTTATGCTGGTTTTGCATTCATATTTAGCGCGTTCGTAGCGAAGAGTTGCAAAATTGTATCCATTAGCTTAACTGTGTCTTTCCTCCGTTCACCTCTCAGTCCGCAGGTTTGTTACGGTCTTGTGTATAAAAATCACACACTTCCCAACTTCTGACATCATTAATCCCTGACTTGGCAATTCTGGCTGTCACATAGTTCGTCTGTGCCGAAGCACGCTGTGGTCAACGCAGTGCGCAGGAACATTTTCTAACCCTTCTCACTCGTGCAACCGTATTTTTCTTCAACTATAGAGTGAACCACAAGTCCCTGTGCACCTATCATAAGTGTTATGCAGTTTAGACTCGAAGACGCAGTGGATGTACAGCTTTTATGACAATAAGTGTTGAAAGTGACACCCACGGGCATCTGACAGACGTCACGTTTGTCACATAAAGTTTTTGTATGTACGGGACGTAACCACTGCCAGCACAGTGCAACGCTTTTCTTGCGCGGGTGCAGAGGGGCTTCTGGCTTACTGTGTACACGTTCTTGTTCTATGGGAACAAAGTGGTCAGGAGAATATTTCTGGTCATGTTTAGCTTTCTTTTTTTATTTGTACAATATTGCCTCTTGCCAAAATTCTTATAATTATTGATGTTTAAATTAGTGGGAAACGAACTATTTTTAAAGAAAGGCAGAATGGAAATAAGAAATTCACTTTAAATGCCCCTTTTTACCTACGTTTAATTTGTCTGTGATTGAATTGTGGCTGTTGGGTTTGTGGGAAATGGGTCAGGGGTGATAAAAGCTTGAAGTGGACGTTGTCCAGAATATTGGTTGTAATTACTGCAGGTAGTACATTTTCGTGGTAAACATGTAATAATAAAATTGATTTTATGAAGTATGTAACACATTCTTCACTAATTGATTGCAAGCGTGTAAAATCTTTTGAGATTTGTGAAAATAGCGATAAACCTTTCAGTTACATAAGTGCACGGATTTCTTGACCGACCACTGACGTGGACTACATAGATATTTCGCACTGTGGAATGGTGTGTTAATGTAACTGGATAGGTAGGTGGGTAGTTAGTAGGTAACGTATGGAGTGGCGAAATTCCTAGGTTATTTATTGCAATTCATCCTTCATTTGCTGAAACTTCATTTCGTAAGTTGTAATGTAGAAATTTAAACAGAAGTGTTTATTTAACAGTAAAATAAAATGGTAGCTCTTGCTTTGTCCCTGCTATTACTCTTGTTGAGATTGCTCTCTGGAGACGGAATTCACTTCCTTCTCATCTTCGGTCTTTTTCCCATTTATTCTTAAGATTTCACACTTCGCCACAACTCCTATTCCTAAAGTGTTTCCTGTAATGGTATTTCGCAATTGGTAATCAATCCGACATTTCAACGCCTTTCATTGATTTCTAATACAATATACAAAAACATGAAACACAGTGTAATTCTAATTCTTTCTATTACAGCTTCTTTCAAAGAGTGATTTTGAGCTTGTGGAACGAGGCAAAGAAAAAGAACGTCTTAGCGTGTTTTGATTACGGACAGAAAAGAAGTTGCCCGGAATATGAAAGGTAGGTGTGAACAGATTGAATAAAGAGATATCTGACAGTAATCCGTCTTCGAATTTGAGCGTACATTGGGGAAGATTTTATGAAAGTGTGGAGGTTCCACAAGCACTTTTTTTTTGCAAACAAGCTATAATTTTATATGTAAAAGAATTATCCTTATTTAAATATTATCACATAATAGTACGGAGATTCTGCAGTAAGAGGCTTGCAAGCAATAATTTGAAACTAATTTTATACATACAAATTGTAACCGAGGTAGGATTGAATATTAGGAATAGTATCTTTTCCTCTAGAATCAACAAACAAGACGTTCGCATTTGTCTGGGAATCGCATCATGGTGGGATCGAGATTTTTCGTGCCCTTCACACCGGCCCCAAGGCTCACTCAGCCTCCTGTACTTTATCAGGTTTCCTTCCGGGGGTTAAGCGGCTGGAGTTTGTTGCTAAGGACCCTCCTCCTTATAATTCTGGGTTGCGAACTGGTCGGATCTATATTTTCGTCTCCCATCTGTGCCTGCATTGGCATGTCTTTGGATGACTTCTAGCTCTAACTTTACACGTTCTTTTGAAAGTTTCATATCGAATGAACTGTTGATGCTAAGCACCATTTCCTCTTATCTCCAAGTCTATTAATAGGCCTGCATCTTATAATACAATCATTTTAGAAAATTCTATGAGAGAATCTTAATCTAACTCCACGTAAAAGTACAGTTTGTATGTCACAGGGAACAGATCCATTTTAAAGACCAATCGGCTAGTGCTGTGTAGGGAAAGAGTAGCTGTTTTCTGTAGGAATCTATGTTACGCCGTGTGTAATATACTGAGCATGTAGTGTGAATTTAATGGTACATGTACTAACAACTAGGATTTAGAGGGTTAATACACCTTCATATACGGCCTGTTTTTAAGAAATTGAGCCTTTAAGGGACCATTGTTAAGGATACGACCTTTAGAAACTGTGCATTTTGCCTGCACTTACAATGAACAGGTTTGTCACCGTAAATATCTAACATTTCATAAATTATAATTCACCTGTTGATAGTTTTGAGAATTAAGGCCTTTATTCTGTCTGAGATAGGAACTGAACTTTAATGTGTAATGTAGATCAACGCGAGCGGTTATGCTTTTAATGAGATTCATTGCTTGGATTTTAAATTCCAATTCATAAACCAGAAGTGATAGGAGGAAGTGACTGACATTGGAGGACAGGCAAGTTCTTCTACCGGATGTGTAGTAAAATTCACTTACGATCGTTATCGATTGATAATGAATAATGAGAACATTTCTGAATTTCTGTAGCAACTTGTTTTGTACGCTAGAAGCAACACAAATATTGACTGTAAGTTCGACACCTCGCTGTGTTCGTTGGCATGGAAAGATCCCAATCTGGACAGCAACATTGTCCAAAACTGGCGCTGGAAGGTAACGCACTGTTGGGCGCATTCGAAAAACTGCGAAAAGCTACCATTAGCCTCGTCATGTCTGTCTGTCTGTCTGTCTGTCTCTCTTTGGCTGACTGGCTGTCTTTCCGTCAGCATGTAACAACCAAATTCCCGGTGGATAGAGTTTCAAGAAAACTGGTATCTGAGTAATTTTCGAAAGTTGTCTAGAAAATCTGATTGTCATTCAAATCTGACACGAATAACGGGTACGTTACATGAAGACCTTTATCAGATTATAATATCTCGCCGAATTTTTCTTGGAATGTGTTATGTTTCAAAAGTTGTAGAGAAAATAAGAACACACATTTTATGTTCAGTAATTTTTTTTTCCCCGAGAATCGTGCCATGTATGAGATAACGTGACAAAATGCTGTAGATTCGTACACGCCCACGACAATACAACACAGCGCATGCCAATTGCAAGTTGGATAACTAAGGATGCAAACAGACACTCACCCTCTATAATACTTACAGCTTTTTTCCCGGCAACATTGGTTACGTAAACGTGCCTAATGTTACCTTATACGCACGTTGCCAATCTTGTTTATTACTTGCGTAAAAAGTTCTGCATTGGCCAGCAGCTTCAGTTGATGACGCGGAAAGGGTTCACTGTCTAGAAGGTCAACTTTAGTAGATGGCGTGGAGATCTCTCATTGTCTGAAATGGTAACTGTGGTAAATGGCATGGAGAGATCTTGCTGTCTGGAAGGTCAACTTTAGTAGATGGCGCGGAAATCTCTCTCTGGAGAGGCAACTTCACTCGATGGCGTTGAAAAATTTGACACTTCAATGCGGCCATCGTCGTTGGCGCTGAAGGATGTCTCTGTTGAGAGAGGCAGCTTCAGTAGATGCTGCTGAGAGATCTCACTCACCTCAGACTACGATCATCTAATTTTTGGCTTAGGTAGAATGTACAGACCGGTGTGGCAAATTCTGTCAGTGCTATAGAATGAATAAATTACATTTCTAGACGACTAATGGAGTAGGTTCAGAACAGTTTACTTTGTAGCACCATCGCGTATATAAATTAATACAACATTGACTTTTAAACCGACAAAAATAACGGGCGTTTGCTGATAAAATACAAAAAGACGGTGTAGAACTCTGATGTGGCAACGACGATGTAGATGATGATGATGATGATGATAATAATGATAATAATAATAATAATGGCGCAATCAATATATAAATGTCATTTTAAAAGAAAATTTGTTTTTATCGTTTGATGTGGAATATATGTTACAAGCATATGGTATTTCCTGCGGGAAAGAATACGAGAGATTCTGATTACATAACCGGAAGATTTTAGAAAACAGGTCATATAGATTTAATGAGAAGGTTGTAAAATTATTAGGCGTACTCGCAAAAAAAAAGGCGAAAAGCGACTGTTAGCTTGGTCATGTCTGTCCTTTTGTCTATCCGCATGTATCACCACTGCTCTCACTGGACGAATTTTCGTGAAATTCGATATTGGGGAGTTTTATACGAATATCTCTAGAGAAATTCCAAATTTCATTAAAATCGAACAATATTATTGGGAAGTTTATATAAAGACCTAAGTTCGTTTTATTGTTTTCTATAGTTAGGGGAAATAAAATAATCAGTGACAGTGAGGATCTTTATACGCGTTCGCATAAGTCTTGTAAAGCGCTAATTAGCTTCTTCTCTGCCCATCCGTGTACGTCCGTATTTTAAGTACAGTTCCCGCTGGACGGATTTTCGTAGAATTTTATATTGCGGACTTATACGAAAATACAGGGTTATTCAAAATGATTGTCGGGGTTTTAACAACTTGTCATACACAATACACTTGAGATAGGAGTATGTGTTTTTTTAAATTTAATAGAACAACACTCCAAGTTTATGTTACATACCTTAGGGGTGCTCTATATATGCACCCTTTGTGATTCTACAAACATCAACATGATAACATAATTCGTTCCAAACTGTTTGTAGCATGTCAGCGGTGACGGTTTCAGTGGCGGTTCTGATTCGTACCTCAGTTCTGAGATACTTGCGTGAAGAAGCGGAAGAGTTGTTTGTGTCGCGACGAGGAAGAAAATACGCTGTAAGTCTGTTGCAATCGCTGTGAGCAACTTACAGTTGAAGTATGGAACGGGACTATAGGCGATATACCTAATCGTATTGGTGGTACTTGAAGCGAAGATCCACTTAAGCGTCTGTACGTGATGTTGAATTGTAAAAGGATTTTTTAAAATTTTTATCATAAGGAATGATCTTTTTGATCAATGTTAATGTCGTTTTAATTTGTTTGTTAGAGTCTGTATTATACTTTTCACACAGTAGGAGCGAGCGCCTGGTAGGTGTTGGAAGTAGCAGATTGTTTCAGACTGGTGTGCCTTCAAACACCAAGCATCCTGCTCTTCTTCCGGCGAGAGAAGAATGGAGAAGGAATGAGCCCGCAGCAGATGAAAGAGACGCAAGCATGCTGAAGAAGATTGAAAACAAAAGAACATGTATATGCGTACAGAAAAAAAAAATCTGCTCCGGGACCATGCTTGGGGGCGGGGGGCTGCAGCGCGCTACGTTTGACATCACAGTACGGCTGCAAACTGATTGGACAAGAGAGGTTAAAATTTCGCTGGCGCATGCGTCCTTAATTATTGATCTGCCTGGTTGTGATCCAGGGGCCTGAAGGCCTAATGCAAGCCGGTGGTGATGTGACGGCGGTGGCTCTACAGAACTAAACGGGGGTGTGCAGAGGGAGGGAATGTAGAGAGCGGGCCTGCCTCCTCGTTGCCTACTGGGCTTTGGTGCGGGAAAGAGCTTACTGGTGGACTGGTCCAGGCAAGATGCTGCGCTCTGCGTTGTGGGAGCTCTGAGAGAGACTTGGCTGTACACCGTGATTGTGGTGGTGTAGGAAGACGGGCAGGACCTGCTTGAAGAAGAAGGAAGAACACTTGTCAGAAGACCAGCAGCAGATAGATCCGGAAGTCGGCAGGTGGAAGCACAGTTTCACACCAATGTATTCCAACGGCAGCAGGTGAAAAAACGCACCATGGACTCTCCAACAGCCGAGGGCTGCCCCACGGACCAAGGGCCTCTCCTTCCAGCAGTGTCGCGGTGGCTGCTCTTCGTCTGCATATGCATTTGTCTTCCACGCGGTAAGTCTGATTGTGTTTCGGGCACAATAAGGGAAGGAAGACACTTGGAGATTTCAATTCCGTTACAGATATGAAGGATATCTGAGACAAGAAACTGAGATTCCATTGGATGAATATTCGTATATTACAATCCATATTTTCATATTATTTCTCAGGTTAAGACGTATGCGTAGATATTGATGTGAGCTTGTGTTCAAGCGATGACATCTGCTGTCACTTTATTCACCGAGTATCGTTATGTCATACGGTCTGAAGCGAGCAAGATAAGGTAAATCATTTCATGCGAATGTTGCAGGAAATACAGGTTTTTTTTTTTTTTTTTGCTTCAAGTAAATATAACACATTTTACAGATGGCGTGATTTGTTTCATAGACCCGTCCCTCTCTAGATCCTTGCACTGAAAACGTAACGTACTTGGACGTTACAAAACCAGTTTTCCTGATCCAATCTAAATATGAAAGGATTCACCTGTCTGTATATACATTTGCATTTCATGTCGTGAGAACGTATTTATTCTACCTCGTAGAGACGGCAGATGTAGCGGATGGGTTTGTTCAAAACTCAGTCAGGGCGAATTTCCGGATTCCAAACACTCGTACAGAAGTGAACCTCTGTTCCTGGAGTATAATGAATACATCCACCTGTTATACGAATTCAATATTTTTGCCCTCCGTGTGTTATGTTTGAACCGTTTTGTCTCTTGAATGACCTTTCTGCATATTTATAACTTGGGGTTGGTAATGAAAAGTAAATTTTTGGGCATGTTGCTTTAAATTATCTTTATTATCTTCCAGTACTGAAAAAAATATCAATTTCAATAAATACATGTTTAGGCGAATAACATACATTGGGCAATATATGTAAGTATTTTCATATGTATCACTATTGTCTGACTGAATATTTGAGCGCGTATAATTAATGTGATTCAAAAGAATCTTACATTTTTTGAAGTGTTTTATGTGAAGACCATAAGCATAACTGCGTAGTTGTGTGTCGTGACCCTTTTTTAATTTCATATGAGTTATCTACCGTTATTGTACAGAACATTTAATATTTTATTTCTCCCATACCTCCTTTAGTTTTATTCTACATAGGATATGTTTGATACCTAGGAATCTTGTACATTAGATTATTACCTGATTCTTTAGAGAGTGTGCATTCAAAGTCATGTGAAATCTGAAACACGTTCGTAATAACTGCCTAACTCCACAGAACGGATTTGTTATTGAAAACCTGACAGTTGCTGAGTTATCAAGTATTTCTTCTCATTTGACGGAACTTGGGTTTATTTACATTACTCAGAAATATCCACAACCGATCCTTATCCTGGACCAGAAAAATTAAACACACACCATAAATTCTATTTCTGTAAGGTCTCTTACTTTAATATAATTCTCCCATCTGTTCCTGTATCTTTCAAATATTATCTTTTCCTCCTGTTTTCCTAAGAAACTTTTGAAACGTTTCCTTCCCCTTCTGTGCTGGCCACATGCTTCGTCTTTCTCCTCCTGGAGGAGGAGGAGCAAGAGGAGAAGGACGAAGCATGTGGCCAGCATAATGTTTGGCGAGGAGTGAACATCATGAAGCTTCGCATTATACAATATTCTAATATTCCCTATCCACATATTACTTGCTCCTCTTAAACCCAAATATTCTTAACTGTCTCTTTTCGAAAAACTCAGTATTCCTGTAATGCGAGAAACTCTCACACCCATGCAAAAATAATTGCAAATTATATTTTTAAACGTGCCAATCTTCGCAGATGTAGATGGAAGGCGGGAAAACAAGGTTCTGAACTGAACATCGGCACCCATTTCTCCCATACACTCTGTTGTCAATACCTTCGTAAAGGAAATTTTAATTTGTTAGTGTCTTTCTCTAACACATGAACTCCGCCATATTTGTTCTGCGTTATAGCGACGGCACTTGTACTAATGGACCTGTTCATTTTGTCTGCGTTTCTTATGTACGCACTTCTAACAGTAAAAGAGAGCTTCTGTGTTTTTTCTTATAACATTTTTACCTTTTCGTCAAATAAATTACATGGTCTTGGAGCATTAGCTGATGTTCTTTTTGAGTTCCCATCTTTCATGGTTTTCTTGCGCCTTTTTAATAGCAGTTTCTAAAGAAAAGTAAATATATATATATATATATATATATATATATATTATATAATAAGTCTTCTGTTTTCAGAGAAGTTTTTATAATATAATGTACTACGATTTATTTAATGAGGTTACAGCAACATGCTATATCTCTCTAACCAGTAACTATCTTGCCTGATTTTAATATGAGGTATTTTGTGAATACTTGAATCCTTGTTTTCCATAAAACGAGATAAGTTTCTTCAAATTAAGCTTGCAATTTGTCTGAATGGTATTTAAAATATTCAATTTCCCCCTCAAGGAACGCTGCCCATTTATGAGATCTATAAATTGGTTATTTTAAGAATCATGCTGAACACGTAAATATCGTCTCTGGGAACAACATCGAGTGCCTTAATGCTGAATCCTATCGTATTCACGGCAGTACTGTATTATGAACGCTGGAAATTAAAGTAATATCTTCGTGCTGTGTTCACTTTACTTAGATTTCAGTATGATATAACCCGAATTGTCATAGACCGTTTATCCTCTATACCGTGTGCACCAGCGCTTCTAAGCCGTGGTATATGTACTCCCAACTGGGGTATACATCCTCATAAGGGTCGCGATAGGGGACATGTATATGAGGTATGTTTAATACATTGTCAGACACAAGTAGAAAGTGCTAGAAAAGCCGTGACAACTTTCTTTTGTACGTGCAACGTTTTGTATGCATGGAATAAATAAATGTTTCTTTCAGGGGTGAAAAGACCCTCTGTCTTATGTGTCTAATGCACAAGATCAATAAAGGGTTCGGAATGAAAATTACTCGTACATTGATACAATGTATGGAGACCTGAACTTCACACTGAGACCAAGGGATACCTGTATTTCACTGTGAGACCGAGGGATACGTGTGTTTCACTGTGAGACCGAGGGATACGTGTGTTTCACTGTGAGACCGAGGGATACGTTTATTTCACTGTGAGACCACGGGATACCTGTATTTCACTTTGAGACCAAGCGATACGTGTGTTTCACTGTAATACCACGGGGTGCATGTATTTCACTCTGAGACCAAGGGATACGTGTGTTTCACTGTAATACCACGGGGTGCATGTATTTCATTGTGAGACCAAGCGATACGTGTGTTTCACTGTAATACCACGGGGTGCATGTATTTCACTCTGAGACCAAGGGATACGTGTGTTTCACCGTGAGACCAAGGAATACATGTATTTCACTGTGAGACCAAGAGATACATTCATCTGTTCTGATAGATTCAGAGACGGCCACTAAACAACAGATCGTAATGAAAAAACATGAATATTTTACACAGACACACAGAAAGAGTCCGCGAATGTTAGCAGAGAATATATTACATAACATGTTCTGTTTGTAGCTGTGTGTATTAGTGACTTCAAAACGTAGAGAATATGCAGTTAATTTCTGTCTTATTTTGAGGCATAGGCTTGTTTGAGTTACAGATATCGCCCTTTGAAGCATGACGTTGATGTAAATAAAACTGATGTGTGTTCTACCTCACAGAAAGCACACCGCTTCATTATTACAGAGACATTTCTGTTACTATGCTTTAGGGAAAACGTCACTACTTATTCTGGGAATCATGCGAGACATATTCTTACTCCCTCTGGCTAATTAAGAACTTCGAATGACAGGAGCTCTTGTATACCGCATTGCTTCAAGTGGACAATTTATAAATGTCTGTGTTATAAATACAACCTACACATGTAAAGTTGAAGAAAGCACTGAATTCGGCTAATTTATCATGGCTTGAATGTTTAATTTTATTTAAAGTTTGAATTATATTTAATAAAGTGGAACAGCGAATAGCAGAGACTTTGAGAAACTAACAGTCAGTAAGTTAGTAATATTTCCCTCCCGTTTTAGGATCTGAAAACTCATTAATGTGTTTGCAAATTCCTGTAACAGGACCACATATTACATATATATATATATATATATACACACATATATATATATATATACACACACACACATATATACATACATACATACTCACACATACATCTGATTCTTACATTTACCACCTATTTATATCTCTTTTGATAGTATCCTTTCACATACGCGCAGGTCTTCCAAGAAATCTTGTTCCTTCGATTTTTTACTAAAATTTTCAACGAGTTTACCTCCCCCGTGAGTCCTACGCACATGATCCAGCCACCTTATTCTTACACTAAGTCAGAGAGCACGGAAAGTTCAGATTATTTGCTGCAGAGTAGGAGAGTTCACCCTGCAGTGCGAAATTTGAGGTTCCTATAGCGGTCTGGATGATGATTCGAGTCCTCTGGATTATGACACTGTGACGTCTGGTAAATAGTTGCCAGCCTTTAATAGGAGCTTGCCTTCACCCTCAAGATGAAGGCAGAAAGCTCTTCTGAAACTTTATTAACTATCCATCAACATGGCCCCATCTCTGAAGACTCACATGCACACTGTAGTTCTAAATAATTATACTAATGACTGTAACCCATATTTGAAGGCGTTTACATTTTTATAATTCACGTCCTTTAAATCACCTTACTTCTAAATATATTTTGTAGAAACAAAGTTAATTTTTTTTACCTACGGTTCTCTTTATAAATTTGAGAATGAATCCTTTAAAATTAATGTAGTGTCTTTTAACCTCTGTTTTTATGTAAAAATGCGCAACCCCCCCCCCCCCCCCCCCCCATCTTAATAATTCTTCACCCCACCCACCCTCACAAAAAATTATATTAGTAACAATATGTGGGCGAAACAACACAAACATTTTTAATCTTATCCTT
>Ga0123355_10003653_pt1 | contig 22169 bp, 15 predicted proteins | sample TergutEmb28metaG_3_FD_89872 | JGI IMG/M metagenome (GOLD analysis project Ga0123355, IMG submission 89872) | Embiratermes neotenicus P1 segment gut microbial communities from Petit-Saut dam, French Guiana - Emb289 P1 | ecosystem: Host-associated > Arthropoda: Insects > Digestive system > Gut ... | reverse complement strand
TAGCCTTCCAAGCTATAGGTGGCCGGTTCGAGCCCGGTCTTCCGCTCTCGCTGCTGTAGCTCAGGGGTAGAGCACTTCCTTGGTAAGGAAGAGGTCGCGAGTTCAATTCTCGCCAGCAGCTCTGCCTTAAAGACGAGTCTTGTGCTTGCCACGGCTGTAAAGGGTAACCGCGAGGCTTACCCCAACAACATAAATAAAGTAAGGGCGACCCTTGCGGTCGCCCAAAAAAAATAATAACCCTAAAAAACAATAAAAAAATGGCAAAAGAAACCTTTAAGCGTGGTAAACCGCACGTAAACGTAGGTACTATCGGTCACGTTGACCATGGTAAAACCACGTTGACTGCCGCTATCACTACAGTTTTGGCAGAAAAGGGATTGTCTGAAGTAAAATCTTTCGATTCTATCGACAATGCTCCTGAAGAAAAAGAGCGTGGTATCACAATTAATACCGCTCACGTTGAGTATGAAACAGAAAATCGTCACTATGCACACGTTGACTGTCCCGGTCACGCTGACTACGTTAAAAACATGGTTACAGGTGCCGCTCAAATGGACGGTGCTATCCTTGTAGTTGCTGCAACTGACGGCCCGATGCCTCAAACTCGCGAGCATATCCTTTTAGCTCGTCAGGTTGGAGTACCGCGTATCGTTGTTTTTATGAACAAAGTTGACTTGGTTGACGACCCTGAGTTGTTAGACCTTGTTGAAATGGAAATCCGCGATCTTTTGTCGTTCTACGGATTTGACGGTGATGCTACGCCTGTTATCCGCGGATCTGCTCTTGGTGGATTGAACCTCGAACCAACATGGACAGAGAAAGTTATGGAATTGATGAATGCTGTTGATACATGGATTGAACTTCCGGTTCGTGATATCGATAAGGATTTCTTGATGCCGGTTGAAGATGTGTTCTCGATTACAGGTCGTGGTACAGTTGCTACAGGTCGTATCGAAACCGGTATCATCAACTCCGGAGATCCGGTTGAAATCATTGGTATGGGCGCAGAAAAATTGAAGTCTGTTGTTACAGGTGTTGAGATGTTCCGCAAAATCCTTGACCGTGGTGAAGCCGGTGACAACGCTGGATTGTTGTTGCGCGGTATCGACAAAAACGAAATCACTCGTGGTATGGTTATCGCGAAGCCGGGTTCGGTTAAACCGCACAAACACTTCAAAGCAGAGGTGTATATCTTGAAAAAAGAAGAAGGTGGACGTCACACGCCGTTCCACAACAAATATCGTCCGCAGTTCTATTTCCGCACAACTGACGTAACAGGAGAGATCTTCCTTCCTGCAGGTGTAGAAATGGTAATGCCGGGAGATAACTTGACTATCGAAGTTCAGTTGATTTCTGAAATCGCAATGAGCAAGCAGCTTCGTTTCGCTATCCGCGAGGGTGGTCGTACGGTAGGTGCCGGTCAGGTAACTGAGATTCTCGACTAATTTCCGTAAGGGCAACCCTTGCGGTTGCCCCGAAAGATAACCGTAAGGGCGATGGTCACTGAGTTTGTCGAAGTGCGGTCGCCCTTATCATAAAGGGACGTAGTTTAAGGGTAGAATCGCGGTCTCCAAAACCGTTGGTGGGGGTTCGAATCCCTCCGTCCCTGCAAAGGAAAAGCCTAATGCTTAAAAAAAATCAAAGCGTTAGGCTTTTTGCTTTGTGTGAATTGTGCCACATTAACAAAATTCCCCAAACCTGTAAAAATTTGCAAGTTTGGGGAATTTTGCGTATCTTTGCGGTGTGATAATTTGAAAAGATGCAAAAAAATACTACCTTGTAGATTTAGGACTCCGAAATGCTTTGCTCGGGAAAGAACTTGCTTCAGACGCAGGACATTTGTTAGAAAATGTGATTTTTCTCGAATTGCAACGCCGAAATTATCAAGTTTGGATTGGTAAAGCCGACAGATTAGAAGTTGATTTTGTGGCGAGGGATAAAGATGGCTACACAAAATATATTCAAGTAGCTCAAACCGTAAAGAATGCGGATACACTTGCTCGTGAACTTGCATCGTTTGGAAAAAATCCGGACCATAACGAAAAACTACTCATTACAATGGATTTCGAAACAGGCTCTCACAATGGTATAAAACAGATAAATGCGATAGATTGGTTACTATACCAAAAATAATTCGTGCCTTTGCAATGTGAAATCATAGATTTGGAAAATTATGCCAATCCTGAAAAAAACGCTGACAATCGTATTTTTGGTATTTGTGAAAACAACGTTTGGCACCACAATGTATTGGACCAGAGAGCAAGCATCAAGAGGGTCTTGAAACGATTTGTTGCAACCGTAATTCGCGGAAAGAGGGGGATTCGAACCCCCGGTACAGTTACCCGTACGACAGTTTAGCAAACTGTTGGTTTCAGCCACTCACCCATCTTTCCGTGCTTTAGCTGAATAAAAAGCGTTGCAAAGATAGCACTTTTTTTTGAATTAACCAAATTTTTTTTGATTCTTCGTTATTCGTTTTCAATTCTCGTTTTTTTTTCGTATCTTTGCAAGTTCTAACCACTACAAAATTTTGTTTGTTTTATGGGTAAAGTTATTTCAATTATTAATCAAAAAGGAGGCGTAGGAAAAACCACAACAGCAATCAACTTGGCTGCAAGCTTAGCCGTATTGGAAAAAAAAGTTTTGCTGATTGATGCCGATCCGCAAGCCAATGCGACATCGGGGTTGGGGTTTGATCCGAATAACGTTACAACAAGCATTTTCGAATGTATGGTAGATCACGTGGATCCGCGTGAGATTGTTCTCAAAACATCTACACCGAATCTAAATCTAATTCCTTCGCACATTGATTTGGTTGGAGCAGAAATTTTGCTGGTGGATAAACCTAACCGCGAGCAAGTCATGCGCTCGGCAGTTAATAAAATTCAAAACGACTACGATTTTGTGATTATCGATTGTTCGCCATCGTTAGGATTGATTACGCTGAATGCGATGACGGCTTCGGACTCGGTTATTATTACCGTGCAATGCGAGTATTTTGCTTTGGAAGGTCTTGGAAAATTGCTTCACACGATAAAATTGGTTCAGGAACGTTTCAACGAAGATCTAGGCATTGAAGGGATTTTGCTAACGATGTATGACGGACGCCTACGCTTAGCCAAGCAAGTGGTTGAGGAAGTTCAAGAGCATTTCAAAGAGTTGGTGTTTAATACGCTGATTTACCGAAATACCAAGTTGGGCGAATCGCCAAGCCACGGCAAGACGATTTTAGACTATGATGCGCAATCGGTAGGAGCTGTAAATTATCTCAACCTAGCACGAGAAATTCTTCAAAACAACGACTTGACAAATATTAAAAACGCAGATAAAATTCTTTCCGAACATGACTAAAAAACCGGCATTAGGCAGAGGTCTGGGCTCCTTGATGGGAGATCTTGAGGCCGGACCGAAAAGACATCGTTCCGAAATTCCCGAAGCATCGGTAGTTGCCGGAATCGCAGAAATATCAATCGCAGAAATCGATCCTAATCCCGAAAATCCACGAAAAGATTTTTCAGATGAGGATATCAACGAATTGGCTGAATCTATCAAAAATATGGACATTATTCAGCCCATTACCGTTAGAAAACATCAAGGCAGATACCAAATTATTTCCGGCGAACGTCGCTTTCGTGCATCTAAAATCGCAGGAAAAAAAACAATTCCGGCTTATATTCGAGTTGCTACCGACATCCAAACGTTGGAGATGGCAGTCACCGAAAATATCCAACGCGAAAATCTAAATCCGATTGAAATCGCCCTCACTTATGAAGCCTTGAGAGAGGCACAAAATCTGACGCAAGAACAACTGAGTAACCGTTTGGGTAAAAGTCGTGCGGCTATCGCCAATCATTTGCGTTTGCTGAAGCTTCCTGCTGAAATTCAAATGGCGCTGAAAAACGAAGAAATTCATATCGGACATGCCAAGCCCTTGATTACTCTGGAAAGCGACGAAGAGCGAATTAAAGTCTTGCATCAAATTTTGAAAGATGAGTTATCGGTTCGTCAAGTGGAAGAACTTTGCAAAAAGACCGATGCTTCCGAGAAATCGACAAAATTGAACAAAACTACAATTTCTGATAAATTGGTGCAAATCCACGATGATTTGTCGCAGAAATTAGAGACACAGGTGAGATATAAAATCTCGAAAACCGGCAAAGGGCAGATTACCATCGAATTTAATTCGGAAGAAGATTTTCATCGCATTATTTCGATGTTAAAATAAGTGCTTTGACACATTCGACTAACATAAAATTGAGCCTTGTCGGAGTTCTGCTTATGCTGAATTTTGTGGGATTTTCGCAAGATACGATTTTTGCAGAACCGCCTCCGGAAACTCAAACGGAATACCAAATTGAAATCCTGCAGGGTCCTCGAATAGTTTCGGAAACACCGCCAATAATTGCAGCAAACGAACCTTTTCGACTACCCGGACACAGAAATCCGAGAGTAGCCGGCTGGCTTTCTGCGGCAATACCGGGTGCCGGACAAATTTATAACGGACAATGGTGGAAAGTGCCGATCATTTATGGAGGTGCGGGTTTTTTGGTTTATCTTCACAATTTTAATCGAACAGAGCGCAATAGATTTCAAAACGAGTATCGCTGGCGGCTGAATAATCCGCAAGAACAATACAATGATCCGGCGTTGGCTCTGTTTAATACAGACCAAATCTTAAGCGCCCGAGATTTTTACAGAAGAAACTTGGAGTTGGTCTATGTTTTTTCCGCATTGCTTTACTTTCTGAATATTGTTGATGCTATTGTTTTTGCACATTTGGCAACATTTGATGTGAGTGATAATTTAACCATGCGTGTAGAGCCTTTTGCTTTGCCGGACATGTCGCTGCATGCTCTCAATAATCAACGAGTCCCGATGCAAGGGGGATTGCGATTAACATTTAGATTAAAATGACATGAAAATCGCACTACTCGGATACGGAAAAATGGGCAAAATAATCGAAAAGACTGCCTCGCAAAACGACCATGAAATTGTTGCAAAGATCGACCATGAAGATGATTGGAAAGTCTTGGAAAGCCAGGTGAAGCAAGCCGATGTTGCCATTGAATTTTCAACGCCGCAGACTGCAGTGAAAAACATAATTCGATGTTTCGAATTTAATATTCCTATTGTGGTTGGAACAACCGGTTGGGATGAACAAAAAAACGAGATTTTATCATACGCCGAACAACATCAAAAAACGTTGTTTTATGCGTCAAATTTCAGTATCGGCGTGAATTTATTTTTTGAGCTGAACAAGCAACTCGCCCAAATGATGAAAAATTATACCGATTACAAAGTCGGTATGGAAGAAATTCATCACTTGCAAAAGCTTGATAAGCCAAGTGGTACAGCGATTTCGTTAGCAAAAAATCTACCGTTGGAAATTTCAGAGATAAAATCTTTTCGCGAGAAAGATGTTTTTGGTATCCACACTGTTTCTTACGAATCCAACGACGATATTATCGAAATTAAACATGAGGCTAAAGGTCGCGAAGGCTTTGCAAAAGGTGCGGTTTTTGCGGCAGAATGGCTGATCGGTAAAACGGGAATTTTCACAATGTCAGATATACTAAAACCATAAATATGCTAACATTCTTAATCACACTAATCATTGTCGCTCCAATTATCGCCAGTTTTTGCGTTATTTTCAAACAACAAGGCAGACATTGGTGGGAAGCCATCATTTCGCCATGGAATTTATGGATATTGATTAAAATCACGAACAAATCTTGGTGGTGGATTTTGTTGCTTTTTATCCCGTTTATCAATTTCTTTGTATTGATGCTGCTTTTTATCGAGGTTTCGGTAGGTTTCAAACGCAATGCGGTGTGGGAGTATTTTGCAGCAGCTGTGCTGCCGTTTCTGTATTTTCCGTATTTGGTTTTTGTTAAAAAGGAAGTTTTTGTTCAACCGAAAGGATTACCGGTATACAAAAGAGGTGTCGTACGCGAATGGTTTGATATCATTATTTTTGCTGTTGTTGCGGCAACGATTGTTCGAATGTTCTTCTTTGAAAATTATATGATACCAACCTCTTCAATGGAAAAATCGATGTTGGTCGGCGACTATTTATTTGTCAGCAAGTTGGCTTATGGTGCTAGAATACCGATAACACCGCTTTCATTTCCGCTTGTTCATCACACGTTGCCGTTGATTGGCACAAGGTCTTATATTGATGCTGTTCAATTGAATTATCGTCGATTTTTTCAGCGTAGAACCGTGCAGCGTGGCGATGTTGTGGTTTTCAATTTTCCGGTTGGAGATACGGTTTCGACTGCGTATCAAAGTGCAAGAGACTATTATGCTCTTGTTCGAGAGTATGGTAGAGAGCGGGTTTGGAGCGATAGAGCGAGATTTGGCGACATCATTGTTCGACCGGTTGATAAACGTGAGAATTTTGTAAAACGTGCTGTTGCCATTGCCGGAGATACGTTGCAAATTATCAATGGACAAATTTTTATCAATGGAGAATTGCAAAAATGCCCGAAACACATTCAATTCAACTATCAAATTTTACCTACTGCACTTGTAGTTCCAAGATCAAGATGGCGTGAAATAGGGGTTTCGAACGAAGATATTGAAATACTGTTCGCTTTTGGACAAATCCCTTTGACGGGCGAAATGCGCAAAAGGGTAGAATTGCTTCCGGGTGTTGAAGAGGTTAGATTGTTGATTTCTCCGGAAGGCATATTTGATTCGCGAGTTTTTCCGCATGATGCGCGATTTCCTTGGAATGTCGACAATTTAGGACCTATTTTCATTCCTCAAAGAGGCCGCACTATTGAAATTACACTTGATAATCTGCCGCTTTATTACCGCATTATCACAACTTACGAAGGCAATACTTTGGAGGTTAGGGGAGAGCAGATTTTTATCAATGGCGGGTTGGCAAATACCTACACGTTTCAGATGGATTATTTTTGGATGGTGGGCGATAATCGCCACAATTCTGCCGATTCGCGGATGTGGGGATTTGTTCCGGAAGATCACATTGTCGGACAACCTCGATTTACGTGGCTTTCGTTAGACAGAGATCGCTCATTTCCACGAAATATCCGCTGGCATCGCATGTTTCGGGCGGTGAGGTAATCAATCATCTTCTCTTCGGCGGTTAAACAACGATCGAAACGAACCGAATTCACGGCGGTATGCAACGCCGACACCCTGCGAATAACCCATTTGAGCTCTTCGTGCAAAATCTCGCTCGTTCGGACGATTAAAACCCCTAAGACTCAGCCTGTCCGTAAGGCGATATTCAACATTGAGCTCCATAATCGTTTGTGACGAATGTTCTGTTAAATGATGGGCCAAACCGCCTTGCCCGACATGCCCTTCAATGAGCAATCGGTTATCAAGAAACTGTGCACCCATAGAAACTTGCCACTGCTCTGTACTGTGAATATCTTCAGGCCTGTAGCTGGCACTAAGATTGATATTATTTCCAAAGTTCAACATGTTGTTTGCTTGATTGAGCAAAGCATTCCAGACCATTGCTTCGCCACTGATATTTTCAGCAGATGCGAGATTGTCGCCGGGAGTTGTAAATCCTCCGAAAAGCAAGAGAAAAAAAGTTTGCCTCATCATTTCGTTTTCGTCGTCTCTGTTTATTGCGGTAAAAAATTCCGTACGCGTATTTTCGTCAACTGCCGGCAATCGAAAATCAAATCGTATGTCGGGTTGCGACATACGCCCTACAAGGCTGATTACACTTTGAACACCTACTCTTCGCATCGTGTTACCACTCGTTGAAAGTTGATTTGCAAAAACAGGCGCCAAACTCGCACGAGTCGAATAAATTGCAGAAACATCCAAAATCATATTGCCGGGATCGCCTGTCCATTGAAGAGTTCCGCCTCGTTCGATATAAAAACGTCGAGTAATCAATCGTCCCAATCCTAACGCTGGGTCTTCAAACATAAAATCGTAAAAACCGTCTTGCAAAACATAATCGCCAAACAATGTGAATTCTTGCGTTCTTGAGTCAAAATTCATTCGCAAATTACCGCTTCCTTGTGCATGAATCAAGCCGGAAATAGGTGGGGCCTCCATATCGAAAAAGACCGATGCATCAGGCGTAACGTCAATATTCAATCTGACCATAATATTTGTTGGAACATCCAAATCTGCTGTTGTCCTGTTTGTAATCGGAAGAAAATCTTCCTCATCAACATTTTTCTTCGGAACAACAAAATGAATAAACTGATTGGCTTCGGAAATATTAACCCTCGAACTGTAATTGATTTGCAATTCCGTACCTCTTTCCGTTCGTCCTTGAACATCAATAAGAATATTCTCAACAGGTCCGCTAAGATTCACATGTCCGGTAAGAAAAACTCGTCCGAAAAAATCTTCATTATCCGAACGCGTGGTATTTAGGGCTAAAAAATTATTGGTTTCGATGTTTATATCTAATCGAAAATTGTCAAATCTATTGTGATACAATCCACCTGATAATGTGGCTTGCGTTTGATTGGTGATATCTTCCAAGCTCGTATTAACAAAGAGGATGCTATCCAAACTGAATACAATTTTTTCGGGTCTTATGGCATAATATGTGTTCAGAAAATCTATTTTCATGACCGCATCGTCAAGTGTCAAATCCCCATAAAAATTAGGACTTTTCAACAATCCGTCAAGCGTTAATTCTCCACTAAACTTTCCGGTTAGCGATGATGAGAATGTTTCTACATAATTTTTCAAAAGTGACAAATCCATGTCCGAAGCAAATATACTTAGGTCAAGCCTTCGCTCTTCGCCGACCGAATAAAAATCACCATTTGCCGAAAGATAAACATTCTCATCATCTTGAACACTAAGATTGATGAAACTTCTAGCAGCTCCTTCTTCTGCAATCATTCGTAAGAATGCTGTTCCGTAGTTAAATCCGTTTATTGAGAAATCTTCAATTTTCAAATCCGTATTGAGACGCAAGGTCGTGTAAAAATCAAAAATGCTGATACCGCCCGAGATTGCGCCGTCGAAATCCAAGCCTATTCGCTCAATCATAGGAGCCCAAGGGCTTAGCTGGTAACGCTCAAAACGGAGTTCTAACACACTGTTAGGTTCTCTCGACAAGTCACCGTTCAGACTCAAATATTCCAAAGTATCACTCTGATTGTAAAAACGTATATTTTCGAAACGAACCCCCACCGAATCAATAAAAATTGAATTATCCGGATCAAATTGCCAAGCCTGTCCACCCAAAAGTAGTTCGGAACTTTGAATGTTGAATGATATGCTATTATTTTCCAAAGCAGCCATGCGCCCACCCAAATTCCCATTGATTTGCCCATCTCCATTGGAACTTCCTATCCAACCCAATTCCCACGAGATAAAATCATTTTCAAATCCGGCAACGAGGGAAAAATCGTCAAAATAACGACTATTGTTAATGTGTAAATTTCTAGCATCGACATTAACTTGGAAAACGCTATCGCGAACCTGTCCTCTAATATCCAAAAGGGAGGCATAGAAGCCGTAAATAGTTGCGTGGTTTGCCCTAACAATCAAGGATAGCGGTTGGTGCTCTCCGTCGTACTTAAGTCGCAAATTCGCACCTCGAGGCAAATCTATTTCCGGCAGAAAGTACGACAAAAATCCGCCTGTTTTATGAATGTTAAGTGTCAAATCCAAAGTTTGTGCTACGGCATGCACTCCATTTTCGACAGTATGGCGTACGAGAATTTCTCGAGATGTAAGCAATTCAACATCTTCAACAGCCAAGCGGAGTGCTGATAAATAATTTCTTTGAATATTGTTCCAAATTGCATCAAGGTTGGAAAGTTTGTGATTTCCGAAAACATCCAAACTGAAATAGTCACAGTTTACCTTTGTCGAAATGCCTTGTGGTAAGACTTGTTGAGAAATAGAGAGATTATTCGTGCGAAATACCGTATCGTTGACTGCCAAACTCAAATCGGAAAAATTAAAATTTCCAATCAAAGAATCAATGTTGAGACTGTACAGTTTTCCGGAAAAATCAAAACTCAACAATGCAGGAGTGGTATCATTTAAAAATACAAATTCTGCTAAATCAACATCATTAAAAGATCCGCTTATTTCCAAATATGGATTTTCGGGGTCAAGCGACAGCTCACCTGAAAATCCGGCAGTTCCGTGATCGTCAGTTATAGAAACTACCGTAGCAATATGGTATCGAATCCAATCCCCTTTTATCGATATTGTATTGATTTGCCGGTTTTGATATTCGATGTTTTCTAAAACTAGGTTCGTTGAAAAATCAATTCCGTTTTCTACTGAAAATTTTCCATCGAACGAACCGTTCAAATCCAAATTATTGCCGAAGGCATCGTTGTTCAATAATACACCTAAAGCCAAGTTTGCATCTTCAATCTGTCCGGAAAAATCAAAATTTTCTTTGAGTGTGTCGTGAAAAAATCTGAAACTCGTTTGGATATGTCCTGCTTCAGTAGTTAGGTCGATAGTTGCTCTCAAATCCGATGGAAACCCTGTAATTTGCCCCGATAAGGAAGATAGTCCGAGATTATGAAGTTCGTCGGGAACTATAATTTTTCCGAAATTTGGAAGTAAGAATCCGTCAACATCTTCCGGAGAAGTTGTGAGATTTTGAATTGAAAAATCCAAAAATGTATCATCGAAATCCGGCAACCCTTCCATCAAAATATCTCCGTAAAATTTGGTGTTTCTCCCATACGAGACCGTAAAATTATGGGCTCGAAAATTATCGACAGTTCCTAAAATACGTCCTGAAATGTGAAACTGATTTTGTTTGCCTTGGAGTCCCGGCGCAAAATGAATCAAGTCTTTAAAATCCAAATACGAATTTCTGATATTCACGTATATCCGAACATTTGAAAGAAAATCCTGATAATCATCCCACGATTCTGTTGTGAATCTTATGTCAAGATCTAAATCGCTGTTCGATGTAGTGATGTCTGTATTGCGAGCAATGATTCCTCTTGGCGACACATTTGCTCGTGAGGAAAATCGCCAAATTTCAAAACCGCTTTGCTCTTTAAGCGAGAGATTCTCGATGGTAGCTAAAATATTGTCACCCTGAATATGCAAATTTCTTGCAGTGAGGTTAATATTGCTCAAAGACAGATTTTTAAAATCGATGAATTGGAATGTGTCGCCCTGCGAATACACTTCATCCACAAACGAAAATTCCATGTTTCTCAGAAAAACCGCCGACGTTCTGAATGCAAAGTCCGATGTGGTCGTGTCTTCTTCCGAAGCACCCAGCGCATCAAGTATGAGTTGTAGATTACTGACGCTGTCTTGCTCGTAACGATGAAGTCGGAAAACAACGTCATAAATATAGGTTGCTCCCAAATTTAGATGCTGTGCGGAAAAATCGCGAAGAGAAGTTTGCACACTTCCGGCATCAAACAATAGATTTTGATGATGATCATAAATTATGATTCCGGAAACTTTTACTTGCCTCGAAAAAAAATCTATATTTACCCGTTGAACTCGTGCGGAAATCCCAAGTTTTTCGGACTGTTGAGCGAGAAATCGATTGACGACTTGAGTTTGCAAAAGCGGAGAACTTATCGCAAATAGCAGTAAAATAAATACTCCCAGCAGACCCAAGCCGATTCTACCGAGAATTTTCACTGTTTTTTTTGCAATTTTGTTCATAACAAGCCGTAATTTCGCAATGTAAAATTACGACTTTTTTTTGAATTTAGCAAGTTTCTTGAGCAAAAATAATTCGATGAATAAAGGATTTCACGGATGTTTGGTTATGAAGCAAGCGATGCATTTGGTGCATGATCGGATATTTTGCGTGCTCATTTTCGGGAATGTGCTGCATGATTTTTTCCAAAGCACGAACACCTTCAAGTGTGACATTGTTGGTCATTGAAGAATCGAAAAACCCTTTGCCGATAAGCAATCCAAGCGTTCGGTTTCGACTCAGATCGTTCAATGCTGTTAGGCTTAAATCGCCGATGCCGCAGTATTTGAATAAGGTTTCCGGATTCACATCGAAATGTTTCATCAGCACTCGAATTTCGTTCAAAACCTTTGTAAATACCAAGAATCTGACGTTTGGCGAGTTGTAGTAAGCGTCTACAATTCCCATGACAATGGCATACACATTTTTGAATAAACTCAAGTATTCTACGCTGTCAATGTCGTCGAAATATTCCGTTACAATCAGATCGTCGCACAACGCAGAACGAATAAGTTCGTAAGTATGTTTAGACTTGCAAGCCAATGTGAATGCCGTTGGAATTTCAAAAATCATTTCGTGTGCAAACGATGCTCCTTTCATAGCGCAAACACAACAATCGGGCAATTTTTCGGAAATGTAAGTGCTAATCAAAGTATCATCGTGAGCGAAACCTTTTGCCCCGATAATCAAAATTGTTCCGGCATTGAATTTATATTTGCCAAAAAAATCTGCGATTGCCGATGAGGGAATTGCAATAAAAACTAATTCAGCATTTGCAATATCCGCAAAATCGCCTGTTGCTTTGATGTGTTTTGGCAAGGTTTTATTGGGGAAATATTTGCTGTTTTTTCGATTTTTATTGATGTCGTCAACAACATCCGGCTCAATCGTGTAAATTATCACATCCGATTCAGGGTTGATAGCGTTGGCGAGGGCTGTACCAAACGTTCCGGCACCGAGGATGGCTGTTTTCATAGGCAAAAATATTTTATTTTGCACGTTTATACTTTCGGAAACGGAGTTGAATTACGCCAAAAAATGCTTCTTTGAAGATTTTTTTGCTCATTTTCGAATGTCCGTGCTCTCGATCGGTAAAAACAATCGGCACTTCAACAACTTTGAAGCCAAGTTTGTATGCCGTAAATTTCATTTCGATTTGGAACGCATAACCGACAAACTTAACTTTGTCCAAATCGATAGCTTCAAGCACTTTTCGCGTGTAGCACATGAAGCCGGCGGTTGCATCGCCAATTTTCATGCGTGTAATCATGCGCACATAAGCCGAAGCGTAGTATGACATGAGGATACGTCCCATAGGCCAGTTTACCACGTTTACCACACCATTGACATAACGCGAACCAATAGCAACATCGGCACCATTGTTGTGGCAGGCGGTGTACAGGCGTTCCAAATCGTTTGGATTGTGCGAAAAATCCGCATCCATCTCAAAAATATAGTCGTAACTGCGTTGCAACGCCCACTTAAAACCGTGAATATATGCAGTTCCGAGACCTAACTTTCCTTTACGTTCTTCGATAAACAAACGTTCCGGAAATTCAGTCATTAGGCGTTTGACAATATCTGCCGTTCCATCGGGCGAATTGTCTTCCACAATGAGAATATGAAACTCTTTCGGCAAAGAAAATACTTTGCGGATAATGGCTTCGACATTTTCTTTTTCGTTATAGGTTGGGATGATGATTAGGCTGTCGGACATGATATTCAATTTTTTTTCTACAAAGATACGTTTTTTTTTTGAACCGTTAGGGGCGGGCGGGACATACTTCGCCTTTACTACCGTTTCCCCTTCGCCATCATCGCATTCATCATTGCCATACCTTTTCCGCCTGACATGGATTTCATCATTTTTTGCATGTCGCCGACTTGCTTGATGAGCTTGTTGACTTCCGCAATGTCTGTACCGCTTCCATCGGCGAGGCGTTTACGGCGCTGTCCGTTCAAAAGGCTTGGATTTTCACGCTCTTTCGGCGTCATGGATTGAATAATGGCTTCGATATTTTTAAAGGCATCATCACCGATTTCAACATCTTTCATAGCTTTGCCCATACCAGGAATCATACCCATCAAATCTTTCACATTACCCATTTTTTTGATTTGCTGAATTTGCTTGTAAAAATCATTAAAATCAAACGTATTTTGGTGTATTTTCTTTGCCAGACGTTGAGCTTCTTTTTCGTCGAACTGCTCTTGTGCTTTTTCCACAAGCGAAACGATGTCGCCCATTCCCAGGATTCTGTCTGCCATTCGTTCGGGATGGAATACATCCAAGGCCTCCATTTTTTCGCCAATCCCGACAAATTTTATTGGAACACTTACTACCGAACGAATGGTTAGAGCCGCACCGCCACGCGTATCGCCATCTAACTTGGTCAAAATTACACCTTCATAATTTAGTCTGTCGTGAAATGCTTTTGCCGTATTTACAGCGTCTTGTCCTGTCATGGAATCGACGACAAATAAGGTTTCCTGCGGATTTATGGCTTTTTTGATGGCAGAAATTTCGTCCATCATTGCATCGTCAATTGCCAAACGCCCGGCCGTATCGACAATAACCGTTTGAATATTTTTTTCTTTGGCGTAAGCGATTGCTTTTTTTGCAATTTTTACCGGATCTTTTTCATTTTCGTCTGAAAAAACTTCTACACCGATCTGTTCGCCAAGCACGTGCAACTGATTAATCGCCGCCGGACGATACACATCGCAAGCAACCATCAACACCGTGCGGCCTTTTTTGGATTTAATGAAACTCGCTAATTTTGCCGTATGCGTAGTTTTTCCGGAACCTTGTAGACCCGACATCAAAATAATCGACGGACTGCCCTTAAGATTTATTTCAACCGCCTTGTTGCCCATCAATTCCGCCAATTCGTCATGAACGATTTTGATCATCAACTGACTTGGCGAAACAGCTGTAAGTACGTTCTGTCCAAGTGCTTTTTGCTTAACGTCTTCGGTAAACTGTTTGGCGATTTTGTAACTCACGTCAGCGTCTAACAGCGCTTTGCGGACTTCTTTCAACGTCTCGGCAACATTGATTTCGGTAATCTTCCCCTCGCCTTTGAGCACTTTAAACGCTCTATCTAATCTATCGGATAAATTTTGAAACATAAGTGTATCAATTTTTGTTTGCAAAGATACGAAAAAAGTTGTATCTTTGCAAAAAAATTTGAAAATCCCATGTTCACCACTCTTGCCATATTGTTTGTGACCATTGCGCTTTTTATAAGCGGAAGGCTCCGCTCGGACTTAGTGGCTTTGTTGATGCTCATTTCTTTGGTGCTGTTCGGAATACTAACGCCTGCCGAGGCTCTTTCCGGTTTTTCAAATCCCATTGTGATTATGATGGTTGGGTTATTTATGGTTGGTGGCGGTATTTTTAGAACAGGTTTGGCTAATGTGGTCAGTAGAAAAATCCTAAATATGGCGGGGACCAATGAAACAAAATTATTTATTTTGATTATGGTGCTTACGGGCGTTATTGGAGGATTTGTGAGTAATACCGGCACAGTAGCTATGATGATGCCGATTGTGATAAGTTTAGCCGTTGCAGCAAAGCTAAGTCCAAGTCGTTTTCTGATGCCTTTGGCTTTTGCAAGTACTTTGGGAGCGATGCTCACCTTGATTGGAACCCCCGCAAATTTGGTCATTGACGGAGCATTGCGGGATGCCGGTTTTGAAGGACTTCGATTTTTTTCATTTTTACCAATCGGTTTAATTACGATGACGCTCGGCATAGTCATACTTCTTCCGCTCAGCAAGCTATTTCTCAACAAAACCGAAAATGAGAACGATGTTCAAAAAACAAAATCTCTCAAAGATTTAGCAAACGAATACCAATTGTATCAAAATTTAGTCCGCATACGGGCAATTCGAAATTCTACGCTGATTGGTCAAATGATGCGAGACTTGGAGCTTCCTAAAAGATACAATTTGAATGTTTTGGAGTTGCGTCGTCGCTCTGCCGGCCTAAATCCGCTTTTGCGAACAACTGAACAAAAACAAGTTGGTCCCGACACAATTATTTTGGAAAACGATGTGCTTTATCTTTCCGGTTCTTTCGAACAAATACGACAATTCATAACCGAAACCAAATCATGCCTGTTGGACGAAACAAAAGACGAAACTGCTCCGACGTTTGGCGGTAAAAATCGTTTTGACGAAATCGGCATTGTCGAACTCGTTGTGCTTTTCGATTCGCAGTTAATCGGACAACCCGTGAAAGCATGCGGTTTTCGTGAAAATCGAAAAGTGAATATTTTAGGTATCCACCGTAAAAAAGACTATATTCTTCAAGATGTAGGAAATGAAAAAATACAAGCCGGAGACATACTTTTGGCTCAAGGCAAATGGAGTGATATTGCGAACTTAAAGAATAAAACGTCTGAGTGGGTTGTTATAGGCGAGCCGCAAGTTGAGGCCTCGAAAGTTACATTTGATGAGAAAGCTCCGATCGCCGCAACTATTATGCTTGGAATGATTGCATTGCTCATATTCGATGTAGTTCCTGCCGTTATTGCTGTGCTTTTAGCAGCAATGGGAATGATCCTTACAAAATGTTTTCGCAATGTTGAGGAAGCCTATAAAACCATTAATTGGGAGGTCGTTGTGCTGATTGGTGCTATGCTGCCGATGTCGATAGCATTTGGGAAAACAGGGATTACTGAAGTTATTGCCGAGACACTGGTCGGTAACTTAGGAAGCTATGGTCCGTTAGCTTTAATGGCGGGTATTTATTTAGCCACTTCGATACTCACAATGTTTATCAGCAACACCGCAACAGCCGTGCTTTTCGCTCCGATAGCCATGCGTTCGGCAATAGAAATGGGTGTGAGTCCGTATCCGTTTTTGTTTGCGGTCTGCGTTGCGGCAAGTATGTGCTTCGCAAGTCCGTTTTCCACACCGCCTAATGCTTTGGTGATGTCGGCAGGACGTTATTCGTTTATGGATTATATCAAGGTGGGCTTGCCGATGCAACTTATTTTTGCGGTTGTGATGATACTTGTATTGCCGTTGTTGTGGCCGTTTTAATTGAAAAATATGGCCCTACAAAAGCACAATAATTTCGTTGAAAATTCTGAGATTCCGAAAACCATAAATCTCAAAAAAATCATCGCATCAAAAAGCCCGAGATTAGCGAAATTTTTACCAAAATTCGTGTATAATTGGTTAGACAGATTGTTGCATGTTGATGAAGTAAACGAATTTTTGTATGTCAATCGTGATTACCACGGCGTTGATTTTGCGACACAAGTCGTAAAACGGTTTAATCCGGAATTAGCTGTATCAGGCACGGAACATATCACTTCCGATGGACGATTTCTCGTTGCGTCAAATCACCCGCTTGGTGGATTGGATGGCGTTGCGTTGATTAGTACTGTCGGGCAGATTCGTCCGGATGTATTGTTTCCGGTCAATGATATTTTGACGTTGTTGGTTAATTTGCAACCGGTGTTTGTCGGTATCAATAAATACGGTGGAAATTTATCAAACGTTCAAAATTTAACCGATGCTTTTGCAGGCGATCGTTTGATTTTATTTTTTCCGGCGGGACTATGCTCTCGCCGACAAAAAAATAGAGAAATCTGCGATTTGGATTGGAAAAGTACAGTCATCACACAAGCCCGAAAAAATCAACGCGACATCATTCCAACCTATATCGAAGCCCGCAACTCCAACCGTTTTTACAATTGGGCCTATTGGCGAAAAAAAATAGGTATAAAAGCCAATATCGAGCAGTTATTTTTGGTCGATGAAATGTTTAATTTCGATGGAAAACCGATTCATATAACCTTCGGAAAACCGATTCCCTACAGCACATTCGACAAACGTTTCAACGATCGAACGTGGGCAGAGCTTTTGAAACAGCACGTTTATCATCTGAAATCAGACTCCAAAAAAACATTTGAATATCTGTAAGGACGAGGCGCCTCGCTCCTACATTTAATTTAACCTTCAACAACCGCCAATCCGCCTTCACTGGTTTCTTTGTAAAGACTTGGCATATCGTGACCGGTTTTTTTCATAACCATCACAACTTTGTCGAAACTCACCAGGTGTCGCCCATCCGACATCAAGGCGTATATATTACAGCCGAATGCACGTGTTGCTGCGAACGCAGAACGTTCGATACATGGAACCTGTACCAATCCCAACATCGGATCGCAGGTTAACCCCAAGTTGTGTTCCAGCCCCATTTCTGCTGCATATTCGATTTGAAAAACACTTCCTCCAAAAATCTGATTTGCCGCTCCGGCTGCCATTGCACAGGCTACGCCGATTTCACCCTGACAACCCACTTCGGCACCGGAAATAGACGCATTTTCTTTAACTAAATTTCCAATTAACCCGGCTGTTGCCAATGCCTTTAAGATGCTTTTCTCGGTAATTCCGTGTGCTTTATGCGTGTGATAAAGTACGGCAGGTAAAACACCGGCAGAACCACAAGTGGGTGCCGTTACTACCTTTCCGCAAGATGCATTTTCCTCAGCGGTTGCCAAAGCATAAGCAAAAGTCAAGGCACGTCCTCGAAGCGAATCTTTGTATGCAAGTGCTTTGCTGTGATAGGATGCGGCTTTCCGCGGCAATTTCAAGCCGCCCGGCAGTACACCGTCTTTTTCCAAACCTTCTTCTATCGTTTCTCTCATCACTTTCCAAACCTCTCTCAAATAATCCCAAAAATCGGGCTGTTCGTGCATTTCTACATACTCCCAGAAGGCGTGATTGGTCTCGTTGCACCAATCCAAAATATCTTTCATTTTCGTATGTGGATAAATATGCGTTTTTTGGGAAGATTCGGTGCTGTCGTCCACGATTTCTCCACCACCGATACTGTAGGCCATCCATGCTCCCAAAATCAAACCGTCATTGTTCAATGCTTCGAAAAGCATGGCATTTGGGTGGCGTTCTTTGAACTCCGGATCCCATAAAATTTCGGTTCGATCCTGACCTAAAATACCGTAAATTGCAATATCGGTTAAGTGCCCCTTCCCGGTCAGACAAAGGCTTCCGAAGAGTGTGACGCGAAATCTTGCCGCTTCAGGATATTTGGCTTTGAAGTGTGTCGCTGCACGCGAAGGCCCCATAGTATGGCTGCTGGAAGGACCGTTTCCGATTTTATACAATTTTGTAATGCTTTCCATTTGATTTTTTTTTGTATCTTTGTAGGTTGTAAAATTTATGTGCAAAAATACAAAAAAAATGGCAGATTTGCAAGTTTTTACCGATGAATATTTTATGAGTGAAGCCCTGAAAGAGGCTCAAAAGGCTGTTATTTCGGACGAAGTGCCTGTTGGGGCAATCGTGGTTTGTAAAAATAAAATTATTGCGAGGGCACATAATTTGACCGAATGTTTGAACGATGTTACCGCTCATGCGGAAATGCAGGCATTTACAATGGCTGCGGACTATATTGGTGGAAAATATTTGGACGAATGTACGCTGTATGTTACTTTAGAACCTTGTGTCATGTGTGCCGGTGCTGCATTTTGGACACAGTTGGGAAAGTTAGTTTATGGTGCTTCGGATTCCAAACGTGGATATACGCGTGTAAATCCTTCGGTTCTGCACCCGAAAACGGCTGTAGTTTCGGGCATTTTAGGTGAGCCTTGCGGAAAAATTGTTTCGGAATTTTTTAAGAATAAACGATGATAACATGGAACGCCTAACCTACTTTGTTGACGTCTTACTCCCGCTTCCGTTGCAAAACACGTTTACATATCGTGTGCCGCAAGAATTGGAAAGCGAGATTGCCGTAGGCAAGCGTATGGTGGTTCCGTTTGCAAATCATAAAAAATATGCCGGGCTGATTGTGCGAATTCATCACGAAGCACCAACGGCTTACATCACGAAATATGCTCAATCGGTTTTGGACGAAAGGCCGATTGTCAACAGCGTTCAACTTGAGTTCTGGCAGTGGATTTCATCGTATTACATGTGTGCGCAAGGCGACGTAATGGCTGCCGCTTTGCCGTCTGCGTTCAAGCTCAGCAATGAAAGTAAAATTGTGCTAAATCCCGATTTCGACGGCGATGTTTCGACACTTTCCGAACGCGAATTTCGGGTAGCGGAGGCTCTGCATCACAAGCCTGAGCTGACGATTGACGAAATTTCAAAAATCACAGGGTTGGCCAAAACCATCCATTTGATCAAAAACTTACGTGATAAAAATATTGTCATGATCAAAGATGAAGTTTTGGAAAAAATAAAGCCGAAAATAGAGATTTATCTAAAACTCCATGCCGACTACGATAGCGATGAGAGTTTACAGGATTTGTTTAACAAATTGGAAAAAAAAGCGGTTAGACAATTGGAAGCTTTGATGATGTTTATTCACTTGACGAGTGGTCAAACGACCAGAGAGATTAAGCGTTCGGAACTTTCAGATGCTTTGCAAAATGTAGCAGCGGCTATTCAAGCGTTAGTTAAAAAGCAGGTTTTCGAATTAGTCGAAAAAATAGAAACACGCCTGGAAACATCAGATTCTACGCACGAAATCGACCATATCAGATTTTCCGACGAACAACAAACCGCTTTTGACGAAATTCAAAATCATTTTGAAGAAAAGAATGTTGTACTTTTGCACGGTGTAACCGGCAGCGGCAAAACAGAAATTTACATTAAACTTATAGAACAAGCTGTAAATAGGGGAGAGCAGGTTTTGTATTTGCTTCCCGAGATTGCTTTAACTTCACAAATTATTCATCGTTTGCGAAAATATTTTGGCGAAAAAGTGGGGATTTACCATTCCAGATTCAACGAGCAAGAGCGTGTCGAAGTTTGGCAGCGTGTGATGGATAAAGGCGAAAAACAGTTTCAAATTGTTTTGGGTGCACGTTCGGCGGTATTTTTGCCGTTTGATAACTTGGGATTGATTATTGTCGATGAAGAACACGAAACTTCGTTCAAACAATATGATCCTGCACCGCGCTACAACGCTCGCGATTCTGCGATTTTTTTGGCAAATTTACATTCTGCAAAAACAATTTTGGGCTCGGCAACACCTTCGATTGAAACGTATTTCAATGCACAAACGGGAAAATATGGTTTGGTCGAACTTCTAAAACGCTACGGAAATGTGAATATGCCAAACATTCGCATCGCAGACCTCAAACAAGAAACTCGCGAAAAAACCATGCACGGTCATTTTTCTTCAATGTTGATGGATGAAATGACGAAAGCTTTGGAGAAAAAAGAACAGATTATTTTGTTTCAAAATCGGCGTGGCTTCTCGCTTCGCTTGGAATGTGATGTGTGTAGTTTTATGCCGGAATGTGAGAATTGTGATGTAACGTTGACGTATCACAAGCACAGCAATCAACTGAAATGCCACTATTGCGGTTTGGCAATTCCTGTGCCTGAAAAATGCCCAAAATGCGGACATTCGCACCTAACTATGAAAGGTTTCGGCACCGAAAAAGTGGAGGACGACTTGGCTGTTTTTTTTCCGGATGCTAAAATTCGTCGAATGGATTTGGATACCACACGCTCTAAAAACGCCTATCGACAAATCATTCAGGATTTCGAGGATAGAAAAATTGATATTTTGGTCGGTACGCAAATGGTGACAAAAGGGCTGGATTTCGACAATGTGAGTGTAGTTGGAATTTTGAGTGCCGATAATTTAATTTCGTTTCCGGATTTTCGGGCTTATGAACGCAGTTTTCAACTGATGGCACAAGTGAGCGGTCGTGCAGGACGCCGCAACACGCAAGGCACGGTAGTTATTCAGACCTACAATAAAAATTATCCGGTTCTGCAGCAGATTATCGACAATAATTATTTCGAAATGTACCTTTCGCAACTTCGCGACAGGCATCAATTCCACTATCCGCCGTATTATCGACTCATTCGAATTGCAGTCAAACACAAAGATTTTAATGTTTTGGAAAAAGGTGTTGCAACTCTTTCGCATCAACTGAAAAATGCGTTTGGAAATCAAGTTTTGGGTCCGAATTTCCCACTTGTATCGCGGATTAACACATACTATATCAAAGAATTTTTGCTGAAATTCGATCGTCAAAAAAACATCACTACGTTGAAAAATCAATTAACAGAGATTCTGCAAAATTTCTCAAGAACTGCTCCACACAAAAGTCTTCGGATTGTTGCCGATGTGGACCCGCAGTAAACTTTTCATCTTTGTGATTTTCCTTGATTAATAGTTTGTTTGTGAGAATTTTGTGTTTTTGTCGAAAATAATTTTTGATATTTTCTTGTTTTTCTTTTTTTTTTTTCGTATCTTTGCAATCCTTAAATCTCAAAATCTGTGTTTAATACACTTAAATATTCTGCTAAATATACTGCGTTTTTGAACGCTTATTTTCTCGTATTGAGCCTCTGTAATGGCTTGAAGTATAGGGTATTTACCCCCCCCCCCCCCCCCCCCCCCCCTCTTCCTTCTTTTCTTTTTTTTTTTTTTTTTTTTTTTTGTTTCTTTTTGTTTTTTTTTTTTTTTTTTTTTTTTTTTTTTTTTTTTTTGGGGTGG
>Ga0123355_10003652_pt1 | contig 22170 bp, 33 predicted proteins | sample TergutEmb28metaG_3_FD_89872 | JGI IMG/M metagenome (GOLD analysis project Ga0123355, IMG submission 89872) | Embiratermes neotenicus P1 segment gut microbial communities from Petit-Saut dam, French Guiana - Emb289 P1 | ecosystem: Host-associated > Arthropoda: Insects > Digestive system > Gut ... | reverse complement strand
TTTTCTCTAGTTCACCGTTTCCGAGGATTTTAACGCCGTCACGTGGGTTAGATACCAGCCCCTTTTGCTTAAGGGCGGCTATATCCACTACGGCACCATCATCGAATACGTTTAATAATGCAACGTTAATAGCAATAATATCTTTACTGTTACGGCATTTAAAGCCTCTTTTGGGGAGACGACGATACAGAGGCATCTGACCGCCTTCAAACCCTACTTTGCCGCCGCTGCCTGACCGGCTTTTTTGACCTTTATGGCCCCGCCCGGCGGTTTTACCGTTACCGGAACCATGACCGCGACCACGCCGCCAGCCTTTTGTTGTTGCGCCATCGGCGGGTTTAAGTTCACCTAATTTCATGGTGGCCTCCTTTAGTCTACTGTGCTACCTCTTCAACTTTCAGCAGGTGCCGCACTTGATGAATCATGCCACGGATTGCTGGGTTGTCTTTTTGGATAACGGTGGAGTTTGTCTTTCTTAGGCCCAGGGCCGCCACCGTTAGTTTATGCTTTGGCTTAATGCCTATAGTCGAACGTACCAGGGTTATCTGTAAATCTGCCATGTTTTTCACCCTTCTAGTATTTCTTGGATGGACTTGCCCCTTAGTCGTGCCACTTCTGAGGGGGTTTTCATACGCTTAAGCCCTTCCAGGGTGGCTTTGACCACATTATGCTTATTGTTGGAGCCAATTGATTTAGTTACGATATTGCGAATGCCCGCAAGCTCTAATACAGCGCGCATGGCACCGCCTGCTATTACGCCGGTACCCTCTGGGGCGGGGCGCATTAGCACCTTTGCGGCTCCAAAGTTGCCTATGATTTCGTGGTAAAGGCTGTCGTTTTCGTTCCTTTCCAGTAAAACCATGTTCTTTTTGGCGTCTTCTTTGCCTTTACGGATTGCTTCCGGGATTTCGTTGGCTTTGCCTAGGCCTGCGCCCACATTTCCGTTTTCATCGCCAACTATTACTAAGGCGGCAAAGCGGAAAGTACGGCCTCCCTTTACTACCTTTGTTACGCGGTTTATTGCTACAACACGATCTTTTAGTTCTAAAGCGTTTGCGTCTACTTTGTTCATAGGAAATCTCCTTTATACCGATGAGCAGTTGAAAATGCCAACGGCATTTTCCGAACATAGCGCCCCAGCAAACATCGGGTGCTTAAGCTTAAAACTGTAATCCAGCTTCCCTTGCCGCATCGGCCAGGGCTTTGACTTTTCCGTGATACAGGTACCCGCCACGGTCAAAGACAATTGTTTCGATGCCTAGTTCTTTGGCTTTCCTCGCTACTTCTGTGCCTACAGCCTTTGCGGCTTCAAGGTTACTAGAAGAATCTAGCTTTGCTTCTTTAAAAGCCAAAGTTGCTGTAGATGCACTGGTTAGTGTGCGCTTGGCATCGTCATCAATTATTTGTGCGTAGATATGCTTATTGGATTTGAATACGGACAGGCGGGGCCTGGCTGCCGTACCCACGAGGTTACGCCTTAGCTTATAATGACGCTTTTGGCGTGCCGCTTGGCGGGATGGTTTTTTAATCATAGCCTCTCACCTTCCGTTCTATTTCTTACCGGCTTTACCGGCCTTGCGTCTTATACGTTCAGTTTCGTACTTGATACCTTTGCCTTTGTATGGCTCAGGCCCGCGTTTAGAGCGAATATCCGCAGCGTACTGGCCTACTTTTTCTTTATCTATGCCAGAGATTGTGATTTTGGTTGGGCTTTCGCAGGTGGCGGTAACGCCTTCTGGGTCTGTCATCTCTATGGGATGGGAATAGCCTAACGTCAAAGTCAGTTTATTGCCTGCTTTAGCGGCACGGTATCCTGTACCGTTGATCTCCAGTTTTTTTTCATAGCCCTGGGTTACGCCCACTACCATGTTATTAACTAAGGTACGGGTTAGGCCATGTAGGGCTTTAAAACGCTTTAAATCGCTTGGGCGGGTTATTTTTAACTGCCCATCTTCTTGTGCGATGTTCATGTCTGTTGATAGTTTTCTAGTTAACTTACCCTTTGGGCCTTCTACTGTTAAAAGATTGCCCTCTTTTAAGTCAATCTTAACGCCTGCAGGGATAACCACCGGAAGTTTGCCAATCCTTGACATGTTCTGCACCTCCTGTATTTAATTTACCACACGAAAGCAAGCACTTCACCGCCGACGCCTAATTTACGGGCTTCCTTGTCGGTTACGATGCCTTTATTTGTGGATACTATTGCTAGGCCCAGGCCGTTTAATACCTTTGGCAAGTCCTCGCAGTTGGCGTAAACCCTAAGACCTGGCTTTGAGATGCGCTTAAGCCCGCCTATGACCTTGTCATTCTTATTACGGCCATATTTTAGGGTGACGCGCATGGTCTGCTTTACGCCGTCTTTTATAATTTCATAACCTTTGACATAGCCTTCCCTTGCCAAAATTGAAGCAATGGCTACCTTCATCTTGGAAGATGGGATGTCCACGGTTGTATGTCTAGCCATGTTAGCGTTACGAATCCTGGTGAGCATATCCGCTATGGGGTCGGACAACATATTAGCTCCTCCTTTATATACAACTTCTTACCAGCTGGCTTTGCGTACTCCTGGAATTTGACCTTTGTAGGCTAGCTCCCTGAAGCATATGCGGCATACACCATACTTACGCAGGGTTGCGTGGGGGCGGCCGCAGATATTGCAACGCCTATATGCCCTTGTGGAGAATTTTGGCGTTTTTTGTGATTTTAGTATTAGTGCCTTCTTTGCCATATTAACCTCCTATACCCCTCTTACGAAAGGCATTCCGAACAGGGAAAGAAGCTCTCTTGCTTCTTCGTCGGTTTGGGCTGTGGTGACGAAAACCACTTCCATGCCTCTAAGCTTATCAATCTGGTCATATGATATCTCTGGGAAAATTAATTGTTCTTTTATCCCTAAAGTATAGTTGCCGCGGCCATCAAAAGCGTCAGGGTTTACACCCCTAAAGTCTCTTACGCGGGGGATGGCTACGTTTATTAGCCGGTCTACGAAGCTGTACATTTTTGACCCTCTTAGGGTTACTTTACAGCCTACTGGCATTCCTTCTCTTAACTTAAAGGCAGAGATGGACTTTTTGGCCTTGGTTACTACGGGCTTTTGGCCTGTAACTACAGCCAAATCGTTAGTGGCGTGCTCTATGACTTTAGCGTTTTCCTTTGCTTCGCCTAGGCCTATGTTTACCACTACCTTATCAATTTTGGGAACAGCTAGCCTGTTTTTATATCCGAACTTCTTCATCATTGCATCAATGATTTCAGTGTCGTACTGGCTTCTTAGCCGACTCATGGCACTTCCTCCTGCTAGTGTGCGATTCCATCCGCACCGATTAGTCGATAACTTCTCCTGTGGATTTGGCAAAACGCCTCTTTGTTACTGTACGCTTGGTTTTGCCATCCATTTCTTCTGTTTCTACTTCAATTTTGTAGCCTAGACGGGTGGGCTTGCCCTTATGGACATACATTACGTTTGACAGATGCAGTGGTGCCTCTGAACGGGTGATGCCGCCTGTCTGGTTGGCACGATTAGGCTTTTGATGCTTGGTTTGTAAGTTAAGCCCTTCTACTATTACACGGTTTTTTTCACGGTCTATTTTAAGAACCCGACCTGTACGGCCAATTTCCTTACCCGCTACTACCTGAACTGTATCTTCGCGCCTAATTTTTGATTTTACCTTTTGGGTTGCGTTCATGACTCTGCGCTCCTTTACAGCACTTCAGGTGCCAATGAAATAATACGAGCAAACTGCTTTTCCCTAAGCTCTCTTGCTACGGGGCCAAAGATACGGGTACCTCTGGGGGTTTTATCTTCTTTGATGATCACGCAAGCGTTTTCATCAAAGCGTATAGACGAACCGTCGGGGCGGCTTAGGCCTTTTACTGTGCGTACTATTACCGCACGTACCACTTCGCCTTTTTTAACTACGCCTCCGGGGGTCGCGTCTTTTACTGTGGCTACTATTATGTCGCCAACGTTGCCATAACGGCGTTTAGAGCCGCCTAGCACACGGATACATAGAAGCTCCTTTGCGCCTGAATTGTCGGCGGATCTGAGCCTGGTTTCTTGTTGGATCATACTAGCTCCTCCTTAGAATGGAGTTATGCAAAAATCTATTACTTCGCCTTCTCGACGACAGAGACCAGACGCCAACGTTTGTCCTTTGACAACGGGCGTGTCTCCATAACTCTTACCCTGTCGCCAATGCCACAGGTATTTTCTTCGTCGTGGGCTTTCAGTTTATAAGTGCGCTTAACTATTTTACCTATAACCGGGTGCTTTACACGGTTTTCTACGGCTACTACTATGGTTTTATCCATTTTATCGCTTACTACACGACCGATTCTGGTTTTGCGCAGATTCCGCTCTGGGGTTTGAGTTTGCACCATGTTGCCTCCCTTTCGTTACGATGTCGCAACTGCTTTCTTACGTGCTGCGCGGGATAGGGGTTTTTTGCCGCCTTCGCCTTTTACACGCTTTGTTATGACAGTTTGTATCCGTGCGATATTCTTCCGCACTTCAGTAATGCGGGCGGTATTGTCTAGTTGGTTTGTTGCGTTTTGGAACCGTAAGTTAAAAAGTTCCTTTTTCGTATTTACCAATTCCAGGTTCAATTCTTCCACGGATTTATCGGTAAGGGAGTCTAGGTATTTCTTTGACTTCATGAACCTTCCTCCTTATTATTGCGCTTCTGCGCCTACTTCGGCTTCCGCTATCTGCTCCGCTTTGGTTATAATTTTACACTTGATTGGGAGCTTGTAGGCTGCCAACTTAAGTGCCCTGCGGGAAACTTCCTCGTCGGCACCTGATATTTCAAACATTATGCGGCCTGGTTTCACAACGGCAACCCAGTAATCCGGAGAACCTTTACCGCTACCCATACGGGTCTCGGCTGGTTTACTTGTCACCGGTTTGTCTGGGAAAATTTTAATCCAAACCTTACCGCCGCGGCGCATTGTACGGTTTAAAACTATACGAGCCGATTCTATCTGGTTGGATGTTATCCAACTTGGTTCCATGGCCATAAGGCCATAATCACCATAAGTGATTGTATTACCTCGGAGGGCTTTGCCTGTCATTCTGCCTCGGAACTGTTTGCGTCTTTTTACCCTTTTTGGCATTAGCATAGTCGTTTCCTCCTTCCCTGTCTCTGCGGCCACGTTCACGTGGTTCACGGCCCGGGATTGTGTCGCCTTTTAGGAGCCACACTTTTACGCCAAGCTTACCATAGGTGGTGTTGGCTTCGGCGAAACCGTAATTTATATCTGCACGTAGAGTTTGCAGAGGGATTGTCCCTTCGCGATAGGTTTCGGTTCGGGCAATATCGGCACCGCCTAGGCGGCCAGATACCGCGGCCTTGATACCTTTTGCGCCCATTTTCATTGTGCGGCCCATTGCCTGGCGCATTGCCCTACGGAAGGTTACGCGATTTTCCAGTTGAAGGGCTATGTCTTCGGCTACTAATTGGGCGTCTAGCTCTTTGCGCTTGATTTCTACGATGTTTACATCCACCTTACGCTCGTCTGGGCTTACGCCTATTAGCTTTTGAAGCTCTGTGGTTAAGTCTTGGATAGCCTGGCCGCTGCGCCCTATGATGATACCAGGGCTTGCGGTGTGGATTGTGACTTTTACCCTATCTGTTGTACGCTGGATTTTTATACATGAGACCTGAGCTTTGTATAGCTTGGTTTTTAGGTGGGTGCGGATTTTATAGTCTTCATATAATAGCTTGGAAAAATCTCTTTCTGCATACCATACGGAGTCCCATTCTTTAGTTATGCCCAAGCGCAGGCCGTGGGGATTTACTTTTTGACCCATGGATTCACCTCTCGTTAAGAATTATAGTGATATGGCTCATCTTCTTGTTGATCCTATATGCCCGGCCTTTGGCTCGGGGCTGGATACGCTTCAAGGTGGGCCCCTGGTTGGCGATTGCTTCTTCTACAAATAGTTCGGACTGATCCAGGCCGTGGTTTTCTTCTGCGTTAGCTGCTGCGGACTTTAACACCTTGGCTATCAAGTACGCACCGTATCTTGGCGAATAATTAAGGATCGCCGCAGCTTCAACTACCCCTTTGCCCTTAATTTGCTCCAATACGATACGAGCCTTTCGGTCAGATATACGGGCAAATTTATGGTGAGCATGGGGACGCATTTCTTTATTTTCTTTGTTTCGTTGTTGCTTGTATTGGCTTCTATGTCCTTTTGCCATAGCTACCTCCTATTGGTTCATGTAAAGGCTGATTCACCAACCGAACACGGAAATAAAAAGCGATTTCCATATTATTTAACGCGGCTACGTTTTTCAGCGTCTTTGCCGTGGCCCCGGTATGTGCGGGTTGCGGCGAATTCACCTAGTTTGTGGCCTACCATATCCTCGGTGATGTATACGGGCACGTGCTTGCGACCATCGTGAACGGCTATGGTGTGGCCTATCATATCAGGGAATATGGTGGAACGGCGTGACCAGGTCTTGATTACTTGCTTGTTGGCTTCCCGGTTCATCGCTTCTACTTTTTTCATAAGATGGTCGTCAACGAACGGCCCTTTTTTCAGCGATCTACCCATAATTCCTCCTACTTACTGCCGCGTTTACGGACGATATATTTATTGCTTTGCTTGTTTTTCTTACGAGTTTTGTAGCCCAGTGCCGGCTTACCCCAGGGTGTTGAAGGGGCTGAGCGGCCAATTGGTGCGCGCCCCTCGCCACCGCCATGAGGGTGGTCGTTGGGGTTCATGACCGAGCCACGAACCGTTGGGCGGATACCCATGTGGCGTTTTTTACCGGCTTTACCGATGTTGATTAACTCGTGATCCAAGTTGCCAATTTGGCCTATTGTTGCGCGGCACATTACGGGAACCATTCTCATTTCGCTGGATGGCAGACGGATTGTGGCGTATTTATCGTCTTTAGCCATAAGCTGAGCCACATTCCCGGCTGAGCGGACTAACTGGCCGCCTGCGCCCGGCTTCATTTCGATATTGTGAATTTCTGTGCCTACTGGGATGGCTTTCATAGGAAGGGCATTGCCTACCCTTACTTCCGCCTCAGTACCGCTCATTAACTTGTCACCAACTTTTAGGCCGCTTGGGGCAAGGATGTAGCTTTTTTCACCGTCTACGTAGTGCAGTAAGGCGATATTGGCTGTGCGGTTGGGATCGTATTCTATTGCAGCTACCTTTGCGGGTACGCCGTCTTTATTGCGCTTGAAGTCTATTATACGATATTTCTTTTTGGCCCCGCCGCCCCTGTGCCGCACTGTTATTTTGCCTTGCCCGTTTCTTCCTGAGTATTTTTTCAGGTGAGAGGTTAGGCTTTTCTCCGGTGCGGATTTTGTTATCTCGGCAAAGTCGGATACCGTCATTTGCCTTTGGGAGGGGGTTATGGGTCTATAACGTTTTACGCCCATTTTGATTGCTCCTCTATCTTAAAATTCGTACTAGATACCTTCGAATAATTCTATGGTTCCAGATTCCAGGGTTACTAGGGCTTTTTTGCGCCTTACTGTTTTGCCCGGCCTGTAGCCTTGCTCTTGTGAGCGGCGATGTCTCTTTTTGGGATGGGTCATAAGGGTGTTTACCTTTGCCACCTTGGTGCCCGCAAAAAGTTTTTCAACTGCTTCTTTAATTTGGGTTTTGTTAGCCTGGGGGTGTACGTAGAATGCGTAGCACTGATCTTCCAAGAGGTTCATGCTCTTTTCTGTCATCAGGGGCTTTAGGATTACGTCGTAATATTTCAAATCGGCCATTTATGCATACACCTCCTGCATCTTCTCTACGGCTTCTTTGGTAACAACGAAGCTATCGTGTTTGAGAATATCGTAAACATTAATGGTGTTAACTGCTGCGGTTTTAATGCCGGGGATATTGCGAGCGGATAGGATCACATTTTTATTGCTGCCATCCATTACGAACAGGGCACCGCCTAGCTCCAGCTTGCCGCATACATCTATCATGGATTTTGTCTTGATTTCAGGAAGGTCGAGATTGTCCAGAACTAACAACTTGCCTTGGTTTACTTTATCGGATAAGGCAGATTTTAAGGCCAGCCTTTTCTGCTTTTTATTTAATCTTATTGAGAAATCTCTGGGCTTTGGTGCGAAAACCACGCCGCCGCCTGTCCATTGGGGTGCGCGGATTGTGCCCTGTCTGGCACGGCCTGTCCCTTTTTGACGCCAGGGCTTGCGCCCACCGCCACGAACTTCTGCACGGGTCTTTGTTGATTTTGTACCCTGGCGTTGGTTAGCCAGATATTGGACAACCGCCATGTGCACCGCGTGTTTGTTTACTTCTATCCCAAATAAGGCATCGCTTAAGTCGATACTGCCGACTGTTTCGCCTTTTATGTTTTTAACGGGTACTGTTGCCACCTACATCAACTCCTTCTTAATGGGGGCTCTGCTTCCAAGCCCCCGCCGCTGTGGCGGGCAAGGCCCATCCTCGCTTCTTCACTGCTTTGCGGGGCCACACTTTGTGCGACGAGCTTATTGTTTTACTGTGCTTTTTATCGCCATCAGGGCACCTTTTATGCCTGGGACTGCTCCTTTAACGAGAAGCAAGTTTTTTTCCACGTCTACGCGGATTATTTCGAGATTTTGGATTGTTATCTTTTTTGCGCCCATGTGGCCCGGCATTTTTTTGCCCTTGGGAACTTTACCGGGAGTAGTGCCACCTGAGCCCATAGCACCTATTGCACGGTGGTGCTTGGAACCGTGGGTCATGGGGCCCTTGCCGAAGCCGTGGCGTTTTACCGCGCCTTGAAAGCCCTTGCCTTTGGAGATTCCACTGATATCAACCAAGTCGCCTGGGGTGAACATATCGGCTTTAATTTCTGCCCCAACTTCGAATTGGTCGCAATCATCCAAGCGAAGCTCTCTAAGATATTTACGGGGCACCTGCCCTTTTACATTGGCATCGTAGTGACCAACTTTTGGCTTGTTTACTTGCTTGGGTTTTACTTCGCCAAAACCTACCTGCAGGGATTGATAACCGTCCTTGTCCTGGGTTTTCTTTTGGACTACCAGACAGGGGCCTGCTTCTAGTACTGTTACGGGTGTTAGCGTACCGTCTTCGGCGAAGACTTGCGTCATGCCGAGCTTTTTCGCTAATATCGCTTTTTTCATTTATGTCACATCCTTAGGCAGTCCTTATTTTACTTCAACTTTAATGTCCACGCCCTCGGGCAAGTCCAGACGACCTAAGGCGTCTGCAGTTTTGGGAGTTGAGGCGTGGATGTCGATTAAACGCTTGTGGGTTCTCATTTCAAATTGTTCCCTGCTGTCTTTATATTTGTGTACGGCCCTAAGTATTGTAACAATTTCCTTTTTAGTAGGAAGGGGGATGGGGCCAGAAACCCTTGCGCCTGTGCGCTTTGCGGTTTCGATTATTTGGGCTACGGATTGGTCGATTAGCTTGTGGTCGTAGCCTTTTAGGTTGATGCGGATGACTTGATTTTGCATGGGATTCCTCCGTATATGCGATGGTTAGGGGCTTTCGCCGGTTTATAGTTATACGCTTCCGGGCGTGTCGCAGCTGGTGACATAATCTTAGACACAGTAATAGATTTTGTCACGAACGGACGACATTAAAACATAATGTGATGGGGAAGTCAAGGGGGTTTTGGAAAAAATTTTGACTTAAGGCTTTGGAATGAATGATTTAGAGCCTGCCCAGTATCAAGGGATACAGAGCAAGCTCTTATTTTGAAATGTCCTTTATTGATACTAGCGGCTTCTCGCACTGGGGAGAACTATCACTATGATATGAACGAAGAGTCATATCGCCACTTGAAGCCTCTTTAATTAGCTCAATGGCTTTATCGTCATCCTTCTCGGGAAATAGGTTTTTACCAATAAGCAGCGGCAAGGCTATAACGGTCGAAAGTATTGTGGCAAAGCCTCCAATCACTACCGCAATTTCATCGTTAGAGCCTATTATAGCAATCGCACTAATAACAAGCACTGCAACAAAAACGAACATGGAAATTGCAAAGAACCACATGCGATAACACCTGCGGTGTCCACGACTTTCCGTTAGGTCACTTACGAGGCTATCGACCAATTGCGTAATCTTGGTATTGCGGTTTTGTATCTCTTTGATGTCGCTAGCTTCTAATCTACCTTTATTCCATCCTGGTTCGCAACTACCGCCTAACGCTTCAGCTTTTTGTGTCGTGGCGCGTGATTTGGCTTTTAACCACTTCGAAGATTTGGCACCATCAGGATCTGCAGGAAGAATTTTTTCATCAGGATCCGTCATCAGCATCGTCACCTTCTTCGTCATTACCTTCACGTTTAAGATAGTTTAACGCTTTTAAGCGATGCTCTACTTCCTCTGCCTCAACCTCATACCTCATTGCAAGCTTATCCACAAGACGGTCATTTGTAATGCCTGGATTTTCATTTGATATGTCATCAATTACCACACGTAATGACTCTTCAGGCATAAGCAGTTCTCTAGCAAAACGGTTTGCGTCCTCCTCAAAGGTAGGTTGAAAAACTCCTCCTTGCCGAAAGTAGATGTAGCCATCTTTTAAGTCATCGTTATGCAAACAACAATGCGCCAACTCATGAGCAACCGTAAATCTGGCTCGGGGAAAGCTGATTTTATCGGAAAACATTAAAATAACATTCCCTCGTGATGCCCCGACAGCACCCCATATCTCTCCATTTTCAAAGCCATGCTTATTAGCAATCTCCTCAAAGTCAGACATATCTGTCGATGATGCAATTATTCTCCATGCTTTTAACAGCTTATCCATATCTAAAGGGACTGCATAAGGCGATATACCTGCTTTGGCCATCAAGCCATCAACTGTCATGCCTTTTAAATCTGCCAGTTTACACAAGTTTCTCACTTCCTCTCCAGCACATGTCCGCATTTTCTCACCTCCTTTGCTATAAAGTAAAAAGCATAAGGAGATTGTGAATTACTACCAACTTAAGTTCAACATTCATTATAGCGTGAAGTATGCTGAAACTCCACATAAAAGTCTATATTTCGACAAAATAACTTTTAAAACTTTCGAAGCTCTGTTATGCTGATTTATTTATGAACCGAAACTAAACAAAGGATACCAACAATGGCATCCTTTGTTTATGGAATGATTTCATTTTGCTAGGGGAGGGTGGAACAGGCCCGAACCTAGAAGTTGTATTCAGCCGCGTAATTGGCCAAAATAATTTCCTCCGTCTTACGAGTTTCGGCCTATATTAATTCTAACAAGCCCCCCTGATGACCCTCCAAAAATTACACTTATACCAATAAGAAACCCTAAATTATAAGGCCATCCGGTATTAAATGCCTCGCAAATTGTGTGTTCTCCCCCTGTAAACAACCCCATAAAAAAGGTTATTATCACAATTAACCCATGCCACAGCGACAAACAGAAAAACCAATATGATTATCTTGTATTTCATTCCGATTTACTCCTCTCGCCCAACACTAATTATCCCTTGAAGCGGCCGGTAGGAAGATGTGTTAATTTTTACCATTTCAACCTCTCGGCCATCTATAAACACATGTTTAAAGACTTCATACCGATAACCCAGCTGCGACTCCAAGGTTATCACCCTTTCGCCGGGGGCTAGATTCTGGTCTACCACTTCTTTATATGGTTCGGGGGAGATTACATCAACACGTATACTGGAAAATTGCAGAGAACGGTTAGTCGGGCGGGCCTCATGACCGTATATGGTTACCTCCAGGGCATTTTCACGTAGCAACGATGTAATTAATATCGGGTAGCCGGTATTATTTTTGAATTTTAAATCATAATAATCCCCAGCTATGGTAGCGTCGAAACCGTACTCGGCATAGCTTACCCTAACAGAGTGATTATGCCTCTGCACAACTTCAAGCTCAGCTAAAAGCACAGCGTTATACAGAGTGGTTACTACTTGGCAAATACCGCCGCCTATATCGTTAACCGGCTCGCCTCTTACCAGTACTATGGCCGCTTCGTAGTCGCTTCCAGGCAGATGCGCACCCATTAGCCCGCTGGCAGAGAGGGTTTCTCCGGGGAACAGCATTTGATTGTGTACACGCCCCGCCGCTCGGCCTATATTGCGCACTCTTGGGCCATCCTCGTTCGGGGCTATGGCTGTGGAGAAGGTGCCCAGGCTTGAGATGGCAAAAGCTAAGTCAGATGCTGTGTATTGCGGCGAAAGAGGGCTTGCCTGCATTTCAATTGTACCCGAGGTTAGCTGGGTTATTATCTGCTGAAGCTGCTCTAAAGTGTCCGAGGTATTAACTGCCAGTCCTTGTGATTCCGGTTTTATGGTTATTTGTCCGCTTTCATAGACAAGGCCTGCGTTTACAGGCTGCACCTGCAGCTCACTTATAATGGAGTTAATTTGCGCTTCTATCCGGGCCTGGTCGATACGCAGGTTTGGCGGCTCGTTTATTTTTCGCGCCCGGCCCAGCAGGCGAGAGATTCTGGCCGGGAGGTTTGCTTCGTTTGAATAGTCAATTGCGGTTTCTATAGCACCTGAAAAGTCAAAGAGGACGTTGAAGTCTTTGAAGGTTCGCTGGGCTATAACTTGGCCTTGATGGGTGAATGTAATTTCAAGTCCGTCCAGTGCCGGCTGGAAATGCTGCATTAATGCGGCGGCGGCTTCGTCGGTGGTTAGGCCCCCTACAGGGAGGCCGTGTATGTACATGTTACTATAGATGCTGCCCGCCGGGGCAGGAGGGTTAAGGGCCATTACTACTATAAGCATGGCCAGGGCCGCGGCTGTTACCGACAGGGTAACAAGTAAGCGGTTAGATATTTTTTTATGTGTCATATTGATCACCATTCCAATCCTTTGGCACAAGGCGTGCAGTGGAAACTTGCAATGCTCATTTCCACCATACCTCTTTTTTCTATATTTATATTTGCCAAGAGGCGAAAACATGAGCGATTGCATAGAATGGGATACAATTCGACGGAGGAGTTTTTTATGTTATCAGCCGTTCCTATCAACAAGGCGTTTACATTTGAGGTTTTCGAGGGCTGCATCACGACCTTGGCCAGGCAGTATCCCTGTTTGGATGTCTCTGTTATAGGCGAAAGCCATAAGGGGCGGCCTCTTTATGCCTTGACCTTGGGCTGCGGGCCAGTTTCTTATATGTACAATGCCGCTCATCATGCTAATGAGTGGATTACCGCCGTTATCTTAACAAAATTAGTAGAGGATTTGGCCCGTGAGGTTAATCCCGCATGGCTTAGCTGGGCCCAGGGAAGAGAGCCGGAAAACAAACTGCAAAGCCCATGGTACCAGCGGGTGACCCTACACATGGTGCCAATGGTTAACCCGGATGGAGTTGATATGGTTATTAAAGGCGCGTCAGATTGGAAGGCAAACGCTGTCGGCGTTGATTTAAACTCCAATTACCCTGCTGGATGGGAGCTGGCAAAGGCACATAAGTATGCCAGGGGTTATGCCACACCCGGGGCAAGAGATTATGTGGGGCCATATCCCCTAAGCGAGCCTGAAAGCCTGGCCATGGCGGCGTATACCAAGCTGTGCAACCCAGCTTTGACCCTTAGCTTTCATACCCAGGGGGAGGTTATTTATTGGCGGTATCGGGATTACATGCCCGATGGTGCCGCGGATTTGGCAACGCAACTTTCCCAGGCAAGCGGTTATGAGCTGGAAGATGTGCCGGATGAGTCCTCACATGGGGGGTATCGGGATTGGTTTATTGAGAGCTTTAACCGGCCTGGGTTTACAATTGAATGCGGACTAGGTGAAAGCCCACTGCCTCTTTCTGATTTTGACGAAATATACAAAAAGACCCGCCCGATGATGATGGGAGCGTTGCATAATAGCTAATAAATTTTGTCCTTTTTGGTAAAGGCTTGCAAAATACGTGCAAGGTGAGCATAGCTTGTGTGAGTAGAATTTGCTAATCAAGATGGGGCAATTCATCAGCCTGTCTACAACCTCCTCACAACCTCCAAGCACATCCGCCCATTATGATAGGGGCATTTCCAAAACCCGCTCTTAGGCATGGAAGTATCAGGCCGGTTATCGGTAAACAGCTCATTATGCCATTCGCCGTTTTCGGCATCTACAAAGTTGCCTAGCGCATATTCCCAAATACTCTCAGCCACTGTCTTAAACTTCTCATCTCCGGACAGTTCATAAGCGTTGTAAAAGCCTACCACGGCTTCCGCTTGGGGCCACCATTCTTTTTTGCTTAATAGCTCCCCGGCTGCGTTACGGCCACTTAACAGCCCGCCGTTTTCATGGTCTATGGCTAAATCGTAGGTTGCGTTTGCTATGGTTAGGGCTACATCTTTGGCCTCTTTTATTAGTTCGGCGTCGCCTAAAGCCACTGCCGCGTCATATAAAAGCCAGCTGCCTTCGATATCATGCCCGTAGGATATGCCCGCTTCAATATGTGTCCAGTCCATTTCGAAGAATAAGAGGAAGGTCTTTTTGTTGCTGATTATTTTATCCAAAGTCACTCTTACTAGGGAACGCAGGGCTTCCTTAACATATTCATCTTTGCCGGCCCTTAATAGGTTTGTGTATGCCTCCAAAACATGCAAGTTTGTGTTCATGGATTTTGGGGCGTTTAAGTCCTTGTCGCTTAAGCGGTAATCATCAATAGGCTCCCATGCTTTGCCGCAGGCCTCTATATAGCCCCCTGTGTCTAAATCCCGCCCGTGCTTTTCCAGCACATTATAAAGCTCCATTGATAGCTTAAGCAGCTTTTCCTCACCGGTTGCGTGGTAGTACTCGCTTAGCGCGTAGATGCCAAAGGCAATGTTGTAAAATTGCTTTTTTACATCTAAAGGCTTGCCGTCTGCCTGCGCCAACCAGTATAGCCCGCCGTTTTCTTTGTCTAAAAAGGCCTTTAACATGAAATTGTAGGCTTCTTCGGCATAATGCTTGTATTCTTCACTACCCAACTCGCGATATGCCGCCGCAAATGTCCATAAAATACGGGCAGTCATTATCCCGCCTTTGTCGGCGGATTTGTTTGGCTTTCCATAAAAATCTGCTTCGCCGTAGAAGCCGCCGTGATTGGTGTCCTTTAGGCTTTGCCAAAATGGTAGGATGTTTTTTGTTAGTAGTTCTGTGGCTTTTTGTTTGTTCATGTCTTTCTCTCCTTTTCGTAGCTGTAGACGACAATCTTTCATGTTCAGGGCGGCATGGGTATCAAGCAGTAGCTGTTATCATTTGCTGTCAAAGTATCATGCATTTTTTGTTGAGTCAATCTTCCTTAATCCACACACCCCCTTGCACCTAAGCCCCATCACTGCTATATTCATTAGGTTAAGGGAAAATATACAAAACAGAGGTGCCCCATGGGAATACTAGAGAAATTATTCGGCAATTACAGCGACAAAGAAATAAAGCGCATGACCCCAATAGTAGACCGTACCGAAGCCCTAGAACCAACAATGCAAGCCCTATCAGACGCCGACCTAACCGGCATGACCTTCAAGTTTAAAGACCGCCTAGCAAAAGGCGAAACCCTAGACGACCTGCTACCCGAGGCCTTCGCGGTAGTGCGCGAAGCAACAACCCGCCTAACAGGCAAGCGTCACTTTAGGGTACAGCTACTGGGCGGCGCGGTACTACACCAAGGCCGCATATCCGAGATGCGCACAGGTGAAGGTAAAACCCAAACCGCCGCCCTACCCCTATACCTAAACGCCCTGGCTGGTAAAGGCGCACACCTGGTAACGGTTAACGAATACCTAGCCAGCTACCACGCAGATCTAATGGGCCAGATCTTCGGCTTTTTGGGCCTAACAACAGGTTGCATACTAAACGGCCTAGCCGCCCCCGAGCGCAGGGCCGCCTACGAATGTGATATCACTTATGCCACCAATAACGAGCTGGGCTTCGATTATCTTCGTGATAACATGGTGGTATTCGAAAAAGACAAAGTCCAACGAGGCCTGCACTTTGCCATAATAGACGAGGTAGACTCGATACTTATAGACGAAGCCCGTACCCCTCTAATAATCTCCGGCCCAAGCGGCAAGTCGACCATGCTGTACAAGGTGGCCGACCAGTTCGCAAAAAATCTAAAAAAAGGCCGCATAGTAAACGAAGAAGAAGCCTTGAACCCCGTACTTAGGCAGGAGCTGCAAGAAGAAGGGGACTTTGTGGTTGACGAAAAGCGCAAATCCGTAACCCTAACCCAGGAAGGGATAGAAAAGGCCGAGCGATATTTTGCCGTGGAGAACTTATCCGACCCAGATAACATGGAAATCCAGCACTTTATCAACAACTCACTAAAAGCCAACTACGGAATGCACCTTGACGTAGACTATGTAAACAAGGATGACGAAATCATAATAGTAGACGAGTTTACAGGCCGCTTAATGCCGGGCCGCCGCTACTCTGACGGGCTGCATCAAGCCATAGAAGCCAAGGAAAGCGTAAAGGTGCAGCGAGAAAGCAAGACCTTAGCCACGGTTACATTCCAAAACTTTTTCAATAAATACCATAAAAAAGCCGGTATGACCGGTACCGCCCTTACCGAAGAAGGTGAATTTAGAGAAATCTACGGCATGGACGTGGTGGCAATCCCAACTAATATGGACATGATACGTAACGACAAATCCGACGTGGTCTACCGTACAGAGGCGGCGAAATACCGCGCCATAGTCCGTGAAATAGAAGAAGCTCATAAGAAAAACCAGCCGGTACTGGTAGGTACCGTTTCCATAGAAAAATCCGAGTTGGTAAGCGCGTTATTAAAGAAAAAGGGCATTAAGCACGAAGTCCTAAACGCCAAGCATCACGAGCGTGAAGCGGAGATTATCGCCCTGTCAGGCCAGGCGGGCAATATTACAATTGCCACCAACATGGCAGGCCGCGGTACGGACATTATGCTGGGCGAAGGGGTTACAGACCTAGGCGGCCTAAAAGTTATAGGCACCGAGCGGCACGAGGCCAGGCGTATAGATAACCAGCTAAGAGGCCGCGCAGGCCGTCAAGGCGACCCGGGGGAATCCCGCTTCTTTATCTCAATGGAAGACGAACTTATGCGCCTTTTTGGCGGCGACCGCATAACCAGGGTGGTAGACGCCCTGGGCATGGACGAAGATGATGTAATAGAAAATAACATGATTTCAAAGGCCATAGAAAACGCCCAAAAGAAAGTCGAGGGCAATAACTTTGGCATACGGAAGCACTTGCTACAATACGACAGAGTAATGAACGAGCAGCGGGAAATCATCTACGGCGAGCGCAATAAAGTAATAGCCGGGGCCGACTTGCGGGAGAATATCTTTATAATGCTAAAAGCCGTGCTGGGCCGGGCAGTTGACGACTATATTACAGGGGATGTGCCGGAGGATTGGGATATCCCGGCCCTTAACGAGAACTTGATGCTGATTTTCCACAAACCCGCGCTGGAGCTTACCTCGCTGGAACTGGACACCATAACCAAAGATGAAATCAAAGAGCGGTTAAACGACAACGCCGTACAGCTATATGAAAAGCGTGAAGCACAGATAACCCCAGAGCGTATGCGGGAATTAGAGCGCGTGTTTATGATGCGCACCATAGATAAAAAATGGATGGATCATATAGACGAGATGGATCAAATGCGCCAGGGGATATCCGTACGGTCATATGCCCAGCGCGACCCCCTTGTGGAGTATAAATTCCTGGGCTTTGAAATGTTTGAGGAAATGAGCAACAATATCCAGCGGGATACGGTTTTAGCGTTGTTTAACGTAGCCGTAGTAACAGAGCAGCAGCCACAAATGCAACAGGCGGTTAAAAAAGAGGATTTATTTACTAACAAAGACGAAAGCGCGATAAAAAAACCCTCTCGCCGCGCCAATGACAAAGTAGGCCGCAACGACCCATGCCCCTGTGGCAGCGGCCGGAAGTATAAGCAGTGCTGTGTTAATAAAGTGAGCTGATTCCCCTCCTCGGAGGGGTGGGGCGGGGTGGTTCCATCCCTCTTAGAAGAGCAAAATAACCTAGTAGGGGAATTATTATGAGCAGTATGCAAATTGCATCGTTGGTGATATTAATTTTGATAATAGTACCCATACCCCTAGCATGGGCTATAGGCATCCTTTTCCCGAATGGGTATACAAAAACCAATACAGAGAAAATCACGGCTTTTGTAAAAAAAGAATGGTCAAGAATACTGCTATGCGGCGGGGTAATCGCGCTAATGTTTATATTCGCGCCGGACTACGCCCTTCAGGTTACACTAATAGGCGCGGCTATCTTAGCAGGTAGGTTTTTTGCAGTTATGCGGAGAGGGTAAGAGCATCAAGCCGCAAATTCCCCTCCTGGGAGGGGAATTTGTTGCTTTTTTGGTTTTGATACTTTGGGTAAACCTAATCCGGCCCAGCAAACAAGGGAAAACAGCTATCAAAACATGCCATATGTCATATAAAAATATGGGGGAGTCCAATGTCAATAATAGATACATTCGACATTTCAACCGAGGCGATAATAAATCCGCTATCCTTAAACACCCCAATCGAGGGATTCCCCAAAGTGGCCGTAGTGGCCTTTGGAGAGCGTTTTATCACCGCACTCCGTGAGAACTACAAGACAGAACAAATCACGACTTTATACGGGTGCCTCCATATCCCGGTTTACCATGTCAACTTCGAAGGCCGAGGTATCGCAGTCTACGGCTCAACCATTGGCGGCCCGGCTGCCGTCGGTTTTATGGAGGATATGACCGTTAAGGGCTGCGAAAAATTCCTATTCTTCGGCTCCTGTGGTGTACTTGACCGAGCTCTTGCCGCCGAGTCGCTAATAATCCCAACAGCCGCCTATCGAGACGAAGGCACAAGCTACTACTACGCGCCACCAAGCGACTATATTGAAGTAAGAACTGTCACAAAGCTGGCTAAAATCTTATCAGACCTACACCTCCCATACACCACCGGCAAAACCTGGACCACCGACGCCATCTACCGAGAGACCCGTGGCAATATGGAAAAACGCAAAAAAGAAGGCTGTATAACTGTAGAAATGGAATGTGCATCCATAATGGCAGCGGCGCAGTTTCGGGGGATAGAGGCGTATCAATTTTTATACGCTGCGGATAATTTAGACGAGGATGTCTGGGATGCCAGGGTGCTTGGCGGTTTGCCTCAGGATTCTCCGGAGAAGTTTCTTCGGATAGCGTTAGAAGCGGCTATTAGGATTTAGAAAGGAGTAGGATTATGTCAAGCGCAGCACAAAATATTAACTATTCCGACCCTCCACGCTACGAAAAGCTAGGAGGCAAAATATACGCGCTGGCAAGACCGGCACTTTTTCATTCCCATGTAGCATGTAACATACGGGATATTTTCCGACGTTACTTAAGAGGAAAGCATTGTAAAACGTTCTTAGAGCCTGATGTGTTTATAAATGAGGATAACCCCATCCCCGATGTAGTAATTGTGTGCGATAAAGATAAAATTAAGTATAATGGGATATATGGTGCACCGGATTTAATTGTAGAAGTGCTTAGTCCCTCCACCGGCAAAAGGGATAGAAGTTATAAAAAAAATCTCTATGAGCAGTGCGGAGTAAAGGAGTATTGGCTGGTTAACCCCGCTACGCAAGAAATCGAGGTTTACGTGCTTAAAGATGGTCAGTTTATCCTTGAAATAGTACCAGCAATAATCCCTGACTATATGCTATCCAAATTAACAAAAGTTGAGATTGAGGATGCACCCTCTATTTTTAACTCCCCAACTTTTCCGGATATGGAGATACTTTTGTCGGATGTTTTTGATGACGAATAAACATTAGCCGCTTTGCATCGCTGCCGCATTTTGAAAGGAGCAATCTAATGTACGCAATAAAAGCACTGTACGACGGCGTAAACTTTAAGCCGATGCAACCTATTGCTATAAAAGAGCAATACGAAGTAATTATTACTTTTGTTGAACCTGTTAAAAAAGCCAACGCTTCCAATCTGCCCTTCCAACGTGGTTGCATGAAAGACAAGATGTGGCTTGCTGATGACTTTAATGCACCCTTGGAAGATTTTAAGGAGTATATGTAATGAAATATTTGTTAGATACACACACTTTTCTGTGGTATTTTTGGGATTCAAAAGATCTAAGTGCTTGCGCATCAAATATCATTGAGGATAATGCTGTACAGAAATACATCAGCATTGTTTCGCTATGGGAATTTTCAATAAAATATAGTATGGGTAAACTCACTTTTGACGGAGGATTAACGCAACTTTGGAATATGCTTTTGCAAAATGGATTTGTCATTTTGCCGATAACTCAGCCACAGCTTGAAGCACTTATCTCTGAGCTTCCGCTTCATCATCGAGACCCTTTTGACCGTTTAATTACCGCAACAGCCAAAGCAGAAGAACTCACTATTGTAACCATAGATGAAAACATCCAAAAATATGATGTTTCTTGGATTTGGTGACATTTTCAAAAGGATTGTTTCGCAAGCCCCTTATTCGCACACCAACTGATTTTAAGGAGAGTGAAAAATGCTGGCACTAGAAGAACTAAAACGCAACCTAGCACCATACAGGGCCAAATTACTGGAAATGGGGGATTCACTTTGACTTGGCCACGGCCAAAAGTGAAATAGAAGCCCTAGACGCCAAAACCACCGACCCAGCCTTCTGGAACGACTCTGCCCGTTCTCAGGAAGTGTTAAAACAACTAAAAATCCTACGCCATAAAGTGACATCCTACGAGAAGTTAGAATCCGCCTACGACGACGCCCTAACCATGTGCGAAATGGGCATAGAAGCCGCAGACTCATCTTTAGTACCGGAATGCGACGAGCTTGCCCAATCCTTCATACAAGCTTACAACCAACTACGGGTAGAAATTTTGCTAAGCGGCGAGTATGATTCCATGAACGCCATAGTAAACCTTCACCCAGGTGCCGGCGGGACAGAATCCTGCGACTGGACGGGTATGCTTTTGCGCATGTACAGCCGCTGGGCCGACAGGCGCGGCTTTAAATTCGAGCTTTTAGACTTACTGGACGGCGAAGAAGCCGGGGTAAAATCCGCCACCTTTCAAATAAGCGGCGAAAACGCCTTCGGCTACCTTCGCAGCGAAAAAGGCATCCACCGCCTGGTGCGCATCTCCCCCTTCGATTCCGGCGGAAGGCGGCATACATCCTTTGCGTCCTGCGATGTAATGCCGGAGCTTGCAGAGGCCGATTCCATTGAAATCAACCCGGAAGAACTAAGAGTCGACACCTTCAAAAGCGGGGGCGCAGGCGGCCAGCATGTTAATAAAACCGAGTCCGCCATACGCATAACCCACATCCCCTCCGGGATAATAGTCCAGTGCCAAAACGAGCGCAGCCAAATCCAAAACCGCGATAGGGCCATGAAGATGCTAAAGGCTAAGCTATACATGCGCCAAAGGGAAGAGGAAATAGAAAACCTGGATAAAATCCGGGGTGCCAAAATGGACAATGCCTGGGGCAGCCAGATACGCTCCTATGTATTCCACCCATACAGCATGGTAAAAGACCACCGCACCGACGAGGAAACCGGCAATACACAAGCGGTAATGGATGGTGCCCTAGACCCCTTTATGAATGCGTACCTGATATGGGATCACAAACGCCGTGTGTGAGATCCTAATAACAGCGGCAGACGCAGAAAGACGGCTGGATAAATATCTGTTTATGTATCTAAATAACGCCCCACATTCGCTGATATACAAGCTGCTTCGCAAAAAGCGGATTAAACTTGGCGGCAAGCGTGCAAAGGGCGGGGAACTACTGCAAGAAGGGGATGTAATAACCCTCCATATTTCGCAGGATACCCTGGAAAACTGTCGAAAAAGCAAATCACTTCATCGCAATGCGCCTTACAATGATGAACGTGACGGCAATGAACTCCCGCCCATAGTATATGAAGACGAAAACCTCTTAATAATAAACAAACCCACAGGCATGGCCTCCCACGGAGGGATGAAAAGCAAAGCCCCCCACTTATTAGCCTTAGTACTATCTTATCTACAAGAAAAAGGCGACTACCCCCCAAGAGCCACATTCACCCCAGCCCTATGCAACCGCCTGGACGTAAACACCAGCGGCCTAGTAATATGCGGCAAAAGCTATCAAGCCCTACGGGCAATGAACACCCTATTCGCCACCCCCGGCAGTCTGGAAAAGCAATATCTAGGCATAGTAGAAGGCAAGCTAACCGGCACCGCCACCCTAAAAGGCCACTACCAAAAAGATACCAAAACA
>Ga0123355_10003651_pt1 | contig 22173 bp, 18 predicted proteins | sample TergutEmb28metaG_3_FD_89872 | JGI IMG/M metagenome (GOLD analysis project Ga0123355, IMG submission 89872) | Embiratermes neotenicus P1 segment gut microbial communities from Petit-Saut dam, French Guiana - Emb289 P1 | ecosystem: Host-associated > Arthropoda: Insects > Digestive system > Gut ... | reverse complement strand
TTGAGCGTTGCGCGCAGGCCGCTCAGCAGTCGGGTGTCGCGCGGATTGATGTGCATTCTCTATACCTGCGATACCCGCTCCTGCCGTCACCGGTCAGGTTCCGGTCCCGTACGCCACTCGCCGCAAGTAATCACCCACCCCCGATGGCCACCCGGGCGGACGGCCCGACGCGCATCGCGCGCGCGTTCACGGCGAAGGCGGCTTCTTTCCTGTATGGTTCACATGCTTACCGCACGCAGTATATACTATACACGGGGTCGCGATTTTTCAAGTGGCTGTGGTCGAGCAGCAACAAGGTCGTTTTGGCTTGATTTACGCATTTTCTGCCGTTGAATCGAGCCAACAGTGACTAGTACAAGTCTACTAGATCTGCAGGGGGATGAACTGCATGACACGTTCGTTCAATCGTATGCTGAAGGCTGGATTCGCGGCGAGTCTGTCGGGAGCGCTGCCGCTGGTGGCGTTTGGCGCGGATGCAAGTGGTGCTGCCGACAGCACGGCGGCTGCATCCAGTACCGAGACCGGCATGCTCCAGGAAGTACTCGTTACAGCACAGCGCAGGACCGAGCCGCTGCAGAAGGTGCCGATAGCAGTCAACGTAATCTCGGGTGACCAGCTCCGTGCCAAGGGACTGGACAGCACCGTGGACCTGCAGGCCGCGGTACCGGGAATGGATTTCGTGACCACGGGCGGCGCAGGTACGGTGTATCTGCGCGGCGTCGGCTCGAACGCCGGCAACCCGAACGACGAGCCTTCGGTAGCGACCTACGTCGATGGCGTCTACATCGCCAACCCCTATGCGAACGAGATGACACTGAACAATATCGAGCGCATCGAGGTCCTCAAGGGCCCCCAAGGAACGTTGTTCGGTCGAAATGCGACTGGAGGCGTGATACAGGTCATTACGCGTGATCCTACGCAACAGACCTCGGTCGACGTGTACGCTGGCTACGGAAACTATCAAACGGTGTCGGGCGGCCTGTACGCGACGACCGGGATCACGGATTTCCTGGCAGCGGACATCGCGGTGCAGGGGAGCGACCAGCATCAGGGTTACGGCTTCGCCGTCACCCGCCTTACGGAGACCTATAGGAACAAGGACTACTCCATCCGCTCGAAGTGGGTGCTGACGCCCTTCGATGGCCTCACCTTCCACCTCTCGCTGGATAATGCCTATTGGTATACCGAGTCACCGGACTATCGCCTGCCGGCGGGCGTGCTGGGCATAGACGGACAACCGCCGGCTCCGAACCCCTACGACACGCGCAGCATCATCACGCTTAACCACATCGGTCAGCCCGCCGTCGGTACATATCAAAGCGGTGTCTCTCTGCGGGTTGATTACCAGATGAGCTTCGCACAATTCGTCAGTATCTCCGCCTATCGCTACACTCACGGGGAATATGACGCCGAGGCGGACACTACGCCGTTGCCTTGGGTGGAAGCAAAGCTGCCGATCCAGGGTGAGATGGCGAGCCAGGAGTTTCAGCTCCTCTCCAAGGCCGGCTCGACCATCAACTGGGTCGCCGGGTTTTATGTCTACGATAACGATGCCGGGTACGTGAACGCCGAGTTCAATGGGCTGGCCTTCGGCACCCCGCCGGGTGCGAACGTCGGGCAGCTACCCATCGGGGGGCGGCAGCACACCGCATCATGGTCGCCTTACGCGCAGGCTACCGCCGAGGTCTTCTCCAAGACCAACCTGACTCTCGGCTTGCGCTATACGGATGAGAAGCAGGAGTTCAATAACAGTGAAGTTTTTGGCGTCCCCCTTCCCGCAGTGCCGGATCGCGAGTTCCGCAGGCCAACATGGCGACTGGCTCTGGACCACGAGTTCACTGATACGGTTCGCGGCTGGGTCTCCTATAACCGGGGTGTCAAGGGTGGCGGGTTCGATCTCTTGACGCCCGGAAGCACGGGCTTCGCCCCGGAGACGCTGGATGCCTATGAGCTCGGCTTGAAATCCGAGCTCCTCGACCGGCACCTGCGCTTCAACTCTTCGTTCTTCTGGTACGACTATAAGAACATCCAGGTTCAGGTAATTCCGGCGGGCACTCAAGGCATCGTCGAGACCACGAACGCGGCCAAGGCCACTATCAAGGGCTGGGATACGGACTTCCAGTACCTCACGCCCGTTCCCAATCTGACCTTCTCCGGAGGGTTCGTGTGGGAGAAGGGCACGTACGACAGCTTCCCCAACACCGTGTCTTACCCCGCGTCGCCCCTGGAAGGAGCGGCAATGGCGATCAACGCCAGCGGCAAGGACACCATCCGTACGCCGCGGTTCACGGGGAACCTCACCGCGGAATACCGCATACGGTCGTCGGCCGGCGACTTCCCGCTGAGCGTGACGAACAGCTACAACAGCGGATACTTTTTCAGCGCAGACAATCGTCTCAAGCAGCCCTCCTACAACCTGATCAACGCTGCGATTGGCTGGAACAGCCCGCGGGACCACTTTGAGGCGACGCTCTGGGGCCACAATCTCAACAACGCGTACTACCTACAGCAGGGTGTGCCGTCCGGCTTCGGGGATCTGGTATCGCCCGCTGCGCCGCGCACTTACGGGATTACGCTGCGCGCGAAGTTCTGAGCAGGCACAGTTTGCGGGGTCAAGCGGCACCGCCCGTCTGTTGACGCGCGGTGCTGCCGCGACGGAATCGCATGGCGCGGCGCTCAGGCTCGCGCGTCAGAGGTGGCCGCTTGGCGCTGGAACGCATTGCAGTTGTCGGGGGCGGAATCGCAGGCATGAGCGCCGCCCACCGCCTCACGGAGGCCGGTCTTCAGCCGGTGGTGTTCGAACGCAATGATCGCGTCGGCGGTCGCATCTGGACGATCCGAAAAGGCGATTACCTCATGGATCTCGGTGCCTCGGTCTACCTGGGCACCTATCGCGAGGCGATCGACCTCATTCGCGGAGTTGGACTCGGAGGGGAGCTACGGGAACTGCCGGCAATCGGCTCTATGCCGCGCAATGGACAACTCCACGTATTCGATTATTCAAGTCCGATCCGCACAGCATTGACGACTCGAGCGTTATCATTGGGCGCCAAGCTTCGCGCCGCAAAGCTCGCCATTACGCTCTGGCGAAATCTCGGCAATCTCGGCTACTCAGAATACGCGAAGATCGCAGAGATTGACCGCGAATCGACCCGGGCATACAGCCATCGCGCACTGGGTTCCGAACTCGAACAATACCTGACGGAACCGCTGGTACGCGGCACCTGGGCCGCCGACGACGGTGAGTCCTCCAACGCGCTGTTGCTTTGGACAATGCGCAATATGCTAGTTCCGACCGTATTCGCGTTGGATACGGGCATGGACGCGCTCGTCCGCAGGATTGCTGGCGAAGTCGAGGTTCGGCTGTCACACAATGTGGAGAATGTGACGGATCGAGGGAGCTGTGTCGAGGTGAGCTACGCAGCGCCACTTGAGAACGGCCGAACTGAACGGTTCGATGCCTGCATCATCGCGACCACCGCACGCCCGGCATTGGCCATCTTTCCCCAAATGGATGCGAACCATCGTGCCCTCTATCAGTCCGCACGATACCGCGGCCTGGTGACGGTTGCGCTGGGCCTGAACAAGGCCCCAACCGACCACGCGACCTACATCCTGCTTCCTCGGATCGAAGACCCGGATTTCATAGCGGTGATTGCCGACCACCTGAAAGCGGTGGGTCGCGCGCCTCCAGGGAAGTCGCTGTACACGGTGCTGGGGTCACATGAGTATCTTCACCGCAGCCGGGACCGCTCCGACGAGAACGTACTTGACGACGCGATCGCGTGCGTGTCTCGTTACCACCGTCGCATCGATAACCTGCTCGAACAGCACCAGATCGTGAGGTGGGAAGAAGTCGTGCCGGTGCTTGAGACCGGGCGGTTCAACCTGATCGCATCCTTCAAGCGCCAGATCGACCCCGCCGCTCGCGTCCAGTTTGCCAGTGACCTTGATAGAATCCCAGGTGTCAATGGCGCCCTCGTTTCCGGACTGGAAGCAGCCGATCGTGTAGCAGCCGGTCGTAGCCGGTGGCGCACGCCCACGCCGGTCAGCGGTTCCCAAGCCGCCGCCAGATGACCGCGAATGCTTTCCCGGTCACGCGCGGTCCGCCCAGTGATCAAGGCCTCGCAGGTGCGGTGGCGGGCGCCAGTCGATTGGTTGCGGAGTCGCGCCTCGCCAGCGGAACTCCCGGGCCTGGGCAGTCGTACGGGGTACTCCTGCCGCAGAGTCCGGCGGTAAGCCAGGGGTGGGTCTCTTCGCTGACCGTGAACCTGCCGCCGTGCGGGGCCCACAGCACGTAGGGAATGTTGTAGACGCACAGCATGGCGACCTGGCACAGGCCCATGATCGCCAGCCAGCGCGTGAATACGCGCAGTTGCCGCGGGATCTTCAGACTATCAAACCCGCGGTCCGCCCAGGTCTCGCCCTTGTCGTTTCGGAAGAAGTGGACGCAGGCCAGCGCCGTGTAGGTACCCGCCCAGCTGGCGATCTCGTAGACGGGGAACTGGTAGGTCTGCCCGGCGAACAGCGTGAGCGCAGGGATCGTGCTCGGGTAGATGAACATCTGCGTTCGCAGAATGAAGCTCTCGATGAGCACATCGAAGATTACGAATCCCAGAAAGCACAGTCCGACCAGCTTCAGGGCGGAGGTCCCCGGACGACGCTTGCTGAACCAGCGCATGAAACGCGAGCCGCACCAGGACGGCCCTGCAACGATGTAGAAATAGCCGAGGCCGGCGAAGAGGAGCGACACCGGCACTTTCTGCGCGACCGGCGACACGATGCCAGGCAGGTAGCCCATCCATGAGCCGTAGTTGACGAATACGGTACTGTACAGCAGCTGAGGACGGATGCCGTTGAGCCAGGGCTCCTGCAGCATCAGCGCGCCGCAGGCGAGAAAGAACAGGCTGTCGAACGTGAGCCTGCCGACGTGCAGCCAGGGCTTGATGACGAACAGGTAGAACAGCCAGACCGACAAAGCGACGCCAATGCCCTCCATCACGTGCACGAAGCGCACATAGCCGAGAGGTGCCTGATCGCGGCCGACGGTGTTCGGTACGAAGTCTGGACCCAGTATCCAACCGCCGAAGCAGCACACGAAGAGGGCGAGCCAGAGCGCGCCGATCAGGATCCAGGCCTTCGTGGTAGCAGCTGCGGCTGGTGCTTGCGCCTGCATTGGGCTCAAAGGGACCCCGGCATGAGGCCTCGTGACAGGAGAGGTTGTCTGTCGACGGCGATCAGTCGGGTGCTGAGGTAGACGACCAGCCCGGCCAGTCCGAAGGTCAGCAAGCCACCTAGCTGCGGGACCCAGGAGGGGAACTCCGAGTTGATAACCATGAATGCGGGCAGGCCAACGACACCGGCCGCGGCGCCACAGCAGAGCAGGTTGCTGAATGGCACGAACGCGAGTTTCCAACCGCGGAGACGCGGTCCGAGTAGTGTCATCACGACGGCATTGAGGAAGATGCCGGCGGTGTTGAGTGGCGCCCACCATAACGGGAAGCCATGCAGCCGCAGAGGCTGGCTGCCGTAGTAGGCGTACAGTTCATCGGATATTCCGAGCAGACTTTCCTCGAGTATGAGATCCGCGGTCATGGGGATGAGGAACCACAACCATATCACGCGTGCAGTGGTGCCACGGCTGAACACCATGTAGGCGATCATGGGCTGCACGCCGAAATAGGCTGTATATGTCGGCAGCAGCCAAACCGGTATCGGCCGCCCCATGCTCTCGAACAATGTGTGCTGCCCGACGATGGGGTGCCAGCATGCTCCCAGGATGTCGACGAAGGGCTCAGCGAGATCTCTACGCCGGCGCTGAAGTACTTTCCGATCCCGCGGATTAACATAACCCGGAGATCGCGACGCTTGCCAAAACGGCACACCGCATCGCGGAGTCCCTTGAGCATTGCATCCGAGATAGCGTTGCATTTCTGCGGACCGTTCAAGACCACCTCCAGGATGCCATCCGCTTCGCTCATGAGAATGGGGTCGTTCATTTCAGTGTCGCTCAGCGAAATAAAGGGAGTCATTCCGCGCAGGAGAGCACTGGCTCAACCCGCGTAACGGTGGCGGCTGTCGGCAGAGCCTCTAAGAATCCCGTCAACGCCGGTGCTGGCAGTACGCTCACGCCTCTTGTCACCCATCAGCCTCTGTTTCGAACTTCGGTCTCTGCGCTCTGTAAGTGGCTGAGGCATTCTGGAGGCGATTGACAGGTCAGCATGGACCTCCGCGATAAGAAGTCGAGGCCGCTTGCATGTGTCGTGGTGCGCAAGCTCGCAATCAGGCATTGCTGTGGACCAGATTGCGGTGAGAAGGGTGCCACGGGTCCTCAGCAGCGGCGATAGCGCAGCCACAATTCACGCATAGTCAATCAAGCAGATACGCCTGTCTCTGATAACTGCTACCGGGTGCTCGAGTCCGCGATCTGGTCCGTCAATTGCAGCCGGCGCATCCCAGATATTCCTAGTGGGAGACCTGCGCACTCCAGTATAGAGCGGCCAGCCGCCCTTGTTGATCGCGGCAACGCAACCTCCATGGTCTCGAGTTGCTTCAACACTGTCACGTTTCGGTCGGCACGAAATAGCACGTACGTGGCCGACAATCCAGCGAGACCCGCTCCGATAGCGATCGCACGCGAGGTCGCACCTCCCCGATTCTCGAAAACTCACCGCTTTACCCTGCCTGCAGCCTTAAACCAAATAGTGGTAATATACTAAATGAATCTTAAGATCGTCGAGCAGCCCAGTTATTCGAGGAATGAGAATCAACGATCGCAACGCCGCGCCGTGCGCGGCCGTAGTGGGCGCGGGCCTCGCCGGTCTTAGCGGAGCTTATCGTCTACAGCAGGCAGGCTGGCGCGTGAGCGTGTTCGAATCCAGTGAAGTGCCTGGCGGGCGTGTGCAGACAGTCTCACGCGACGGATACCTGATCGATACAGGCGCAAGTGCCCTTGCGGACACTTACAGAGCCTATCTGATGCTGGTCAATGAGCTGGGACTTGGGAGTGAAGTTGCGGCAACCGCACCGGCCGTTGCAATCTATCGGGATGGACGGTTGCATGAGCTACGCCTCGATCGCTTGATCCGAACCGGATTACGGACGCGGGTGTTGTCCTGGTCCGCAAAGCTCCGCCTCTCGCGCCTCGCCTGGGACATCGCCATCGCGAGGTGGCGTGGTCAGCTCGATTACGCTGACATGAGTCGCGCAGCGTCGCTCGATACCGAGAGTGCGGCGGATTATGCTCGCCGTGCATTGGGCCGGGAGGTCGATGATTACCTGGCCTCGCCGATCGTGCGCACCATGCTCATTGCGGATGCCCACAAGGTGAGCAAAGTCGAGCTGTTATCGGGCGTGGCAAACATCTTCAGCAGCAGAATGCTGGCACTTCGCGGTGGACAAGCACGGCTGCCGCAGTTATTGGCGCAGCGTATACCGCCGCGTTTTGGGCACACGGTACAGAAGGTGCAGGAAGATGACAGTGGCGTTAATGTGCAGTATCGGGATTCGCGCGGGACGCAGCAGCGCGACCGGTTCGACGCCTGCCTGGTCGCCTGTCAGTTGCCAGAGGCGCTGCAGATCTGCATCGATCACCAGGTCCCGCTGCAGAGGTTGTGCACTGGACTGCGATATACGCAGTGCATCACTGTGGCGGTGGGTTTGCGTCGACAACCGCGGTCGGCGGCATTTCTCGTGCACATGCCACAGTGCGAGGACGCGGAGATTGCGTTGCTCTTCCTTGAGCACAACAAGGTGGCTGACCGCGTGCCGGCCGGTTGCGGATTGATTAGCTGCCACTGGGAGACAGCAGCGGCGACTGAGATGATGGGGCGAACGGATAACGAGATCGTCGGTCGGTCACTAGATACCGTACTGCGGGTCTTTCCTGAGCTGCGAGGGAATGTCGCGTTTGGCTATGTGACGCGGTGGCGCCGTGCGCTACCGCTTACCGCCGTAGGCGCCTACCGGCTCATTTGCAGTTTTAATGCTGCCGTTAACCCGCGCTCCCGCGTCCAGTTCGCGGGAGACTACATGTCGGCGGCGGGACAGAACACCGCCGTGGAGCTGGGCAGCAAGGCTGCGCGGCGACTCACGACTATCCACGGGCACTGATTGCCTGCTCGCTCGGTTCACGTGTCGGAACCGCGACACGACTATGCTGCAGGGGAATCCTGGCGGTTGGCGCCCACGCGTCGCTTCGGGATCGGCAGGAAGCCGTTGGTTTCTGCCATTACCTTTTGGTAGGCGGGACGCGATCCCATGAACTTGTCCTGAAAGGCGCGGCCAAGGATGCGGGTCAACATGATGGTATTGAAGAGCGGTCCCGCCACGGTCCACCAGACATGAGGGTTGCCGGCAACCGCCACCAGCCAGATGCCCCACCACACGACAGTGTTGCCGAAATAGTTAGGATGGCGCGTGTGGGTCCAAACCCCGGTGCGTAGATAGCGCCCTCTATTGTTGGTATCGGCCTTGAAGGCCTGTAGCTGCCCGTCGGCTACCGTCTCAAAGTAGTATCCACAGCCGAACACCGCCATGCCGAGAAACGACAGCCAATCAAGAGGGCCAGAGCCCGGAGCGGTGTTGGCAAGCACGCCCCATACGGCGGGGAGTCCGATCACGATGATCACTATGGCCTGCGGCTCCATGACGAGAAAGAAACTCTTCCACCAGTAACCCGGCGACAGTTTCTTTACAAAGCCCATATAGCGCTGATCACCCCCGCCAGTCTTTCTCTTATATCCGATCCAACGCCTTGAGAGGTAAATGCCGAGACGTACTCCGTGGAGCGACGCCATGAACAGCAGCAGGGCAGCAGTCTGCGAAGCGGCGCCGGAGAGGCCATAAGCAATCCATACCGGCACGGCATAACCGAACCCGTAGTAGCCATCCATCATGGAGTGATCCGTCTGGAACAGGCCGATCATCCAGATTAGGGTGACGACGGCGAAGGTGTACGCGACGCAGAGCCAAAAGATTCCGCGGCTCGAAACGAGGTCAAAACCCCACTGCGTCAGTACATGAATCACTCTCTCTCCTTCTGCAAGCCGATGTCTCTCGTCGCTAGCCCGCCCGACAGGTGGTCTTGTCGAAAGACGTGTCACGCGATAGGAGAACTATACTAATCCTAGAACGGTGGCGCGAAGGCGTCAAGCCATCTGCGCAGCGGTTCAGTACTCGAAGCCGTGCCACAGGTCAATGACGAGATCCTGGATAATTCGCGAATGCCGGGCTAGGGCGCCTGCCGAGAATTTGCCCACCCGCCGTACCGACTCCGAAAATGTCGCCGTGCATCATGCTTGCAGAGTGACCGTGATGATCCAACGGGGTCTCGATTAAGCGACCGCGAATGCAGGCGTGGTCCATGTTGGTGGTGTACCTCTTGAACTCGGCGCAAAGTGATAAAGATACAAAGCGCACTGATCTGGCGATAGCACACGCGACTTGTCGATAAGAGAATTGATGTTTGTAAGCGGAGGGAAGTGGCCGTCGGAAATTTCCCCGCATTTGCAACGCTGATAGGTTTCTCGCACTGCCAGGAACTGCCCGCAAGGCATGTAGTCCGCCACCATGCTCATGCGTAGTATGGAAGGGTTGCCGCCAATAAAAGCTGGTTCAGGGCTGAGCGAAATCTGCCGGTTCACCGCGCCGTGGTTACTGCGTCGGACAGCACGCGCTTCAGAAGCAAGCCGTGGGTCAATGTTGGGGATGGGTGCGAACCGCACTAGCATAATGTTCGATGCTCCGCACCGATGCATCGGATAAGCGTCGCGTGCCCCCAATGACAGCGAATGGCCCATACGTGTGCACTAGCCCTACTAGTGTCTCGTCCCATTAATACGAGTTATAATAATGTGGGTTAGGTGGATCATGGGATGGCTCCATGGGACAGGTACGGCTGGGGCGGCCGAAGAAGCCGCTGCTGCTGTCGGCGAACGAGAAGGAGCAACTGCGCGGCATCGCCCAGTCACGATCGCTGCCCAACGGCATCGTGCGCCGGGCGCGAATGGTGCTGTTGTCGGCAGGCGGCATGCGTAACACGCAGATTGCGGCGCAGCTGGGAACGAGCGTAGCGCTGGTGAGTTTCTGGCGGCGCCGATACCGGCAGCACGGCATCACGGGACTGCACGATGAGCTGCGACCCGGCCGACCTCGCACGCACAATGACGATCGGATTGCAGCCTTGATCAACAAGGCGCTGCAGGGTAAGCCGAAGGCGGCGACGCACTGGACGGTGCGCAGCCTGTCGGCGGAGACGGGCATTTCCAAAAGTGCGGTGCACCGCTACATCGGTCTGTTCGGCCTGCAGCCTCACCGCACCAAGTCCTTCAAGCTCTCGACCGATCCGTTCTTCGTGGAGAAGGTGCGGGATGTGGTCGGTCTGTACCTGAATCCGCCGGAAAACGCGCTGGTGTTGTGCGTCGACGAGAAGAGCCAGATTCAGGCCCTTGAGCGCAGTCAACCGGTGCTGCCGATGGGGCTCGGCTATGTCGAAGGCGTCACCCACGACTACTATCGGCACGGCACCACCACCTTGTTTGCGGCGCTCGATGTGGCCGATGGCAGCGTCATCACCCAATGCAAGCCGCGCCATCGACACCAAGAGTTCTTGAGCTTTCTGCGCCACATCGACACGCAGGTTCCTGCCGACCTCGCTGTGCACCTGATCGTTGACAACTACGCCACTCACAAACACGCGCGAGTCCGCGCCTGGCTCGCCAGGCACCCGCGCTACCATCTACACCTGATCCCGACCTACTCCTCCTGGCTCAACCAGGTCGAGCGGTGGTTCGGCCTGATTACACAGCGCGCTATTCGCCGGGACTCCTTTCAATCCGTTTCCGATCTGGTGCGCAAGATCGAACAGTTCGTCGCCCACTACAACCTGCATCCTCAGCCCTTCATGTGGACGGCCAGCGCCGATTCGATCCTTGCGAAGCTCGAGCGACTTAGTAAAGCTATTAATGGGACACGACAGTAGGAGGTCATACACAAGTACGCCGGTGCCGTTGGATTCAGGATTGTCCATAGCCTCTCCGACCCACTTCAGATAGTGCAGACGCACCTCAGTGAACTCGAAGTAGCGACAGATGACGTCATAGGCGCTGTTGAAGAAGCCAGCGGCTAGTTCGGAGACAAGCTGGCTGCCCTCTAGTAAGTCCAGAAAGCGAAAAAATGGCATCGGAGGAGTCACCGCTCCGACGCTCAGTAAGCGGCCGAGACGCATGCAGCGTCTGCCTGAATCGCGGTAGCTCTCGGCGTCTCTTGGGGAAAACTTCGCGAGCGATTTCCCGCTTGGGCGGGGGCAGCATGCGGCCTTGTCACCTGTGAGCGAGACATAGTAATGTTATACTAACGCGGCCGTCGGCGACATGGCCGGCTTTAGTTTCTTTAGGATCAAAGCACAGACCCGAAACGTGACGAATACACTATGAACCGAAAGAAGTATCGTGTCATTCAATGGGGTGCCGGCTACACGGGCTTCTATTCGCTCAAGTTCATCTTGATGAATCCGCAGCTCGAGCTGGTCGGTATCAAGTGCCACACGGCGGCGAAAGAGGGCCGCACCGCGGGAGAGCTCATCGGGAGCGAGCCTGCGGGGGTGAAAGCGACAACCGACGCCGGTGCGCTCATGGCAGTCGAGGCCGACTGCGTAGTTTACATGCCGCGCGATCCTTTCGTTGATCCGTCCGTGCCGGGAAATGCCGCTGAACACTGGTTCAATGAGATGCTCGCGCTGCTCCGCAGCGGTAAGAATGTGGTCACATCCCTCACTGCAGGCACACACCACCGGCATCTGCATGACGGCCGTAGTTTCTTGGAGAAACTCAACGCCGCCTGCAAGGCGGGCAACGCCTCGGTGTTTTTCACAGGGTTTGATCCGGGATTCTCGGACGTTCTCGCTTACACCATGTCTAGCCCAGTCGGCCGGATCACGCAAATCCGGACTTGGGAGATAGTCGACTATGGTGCCTACACCGTACCGGAGACCCTGACGGCAATGGGATACGGTAAGCGTCCGGAGGAGTTGTCGGCCGAGGGCGCCAAGGTCGTGCGGCTCACATGGGGCGGTGTGCCTTACCTGCTGGGCGATGCTCTTGGGGTCGAAGTGGAAGATCTTCGAGTGGATGCCGACGTGTATGTTTCCCCCGAGACCTTCAGGGCCTCCGGCGGCCTGTTGGTTGAGAAGGGACGCGTAGGGGCTCTGAAGTTTACGGTCAACGGACTCGTTAGCGGCCGGCCGATGTTCCTGGTAAACCATGTCACTCGCATAGGTCCTGATATGGGTCCTGACTGGCCCACCCTCGGCCGGGATGGAGGATATCGGGTGGAGATAGACAGCTTTCCTCCATTCCGCGGTGAATTTCCAATGGGGTTGCCGGGCGGTACTGGGACCACGCTTGCGGACGCAATGGCGATGACTGCCGGCCGGTGCGTCAACGCGATCGAACCCGTGGTGAGAGCCGAAGCCGGATACAGAACTTTTCTGGACCTCCCCCCATTAGGGGGACGCTATGCACTGCATAAAAGGGGCCCATGAACACATACATGGGCGTCATCACGCTTTGTCCCGCACGAGACGTCGTTACCTTCTGATCCTCGGACAGCAATTCGAAAGTAGCTGTACAGTCCCACTGCTGAGGGCTTGCCGGACGCTGACCTCCTCGCACGCCATGACCAATCAGCCACTAACGCAGGTGGAACCCCGTCAAGTTCTCGGGTAGGCCTAGAACTCGAAGCCGCCTCCCAGCACGATGTCGGAGTCCCGATCCACCGCTCTTGGGGTGGGAGGCCCACCCAGGTGACGATGCCACCCGAGTCCAATAAATGCGTCGGCTAAATAGGCAGTTGATTCCCGGCGCGCAGTAGTGGGCCAGCCGCCGCCGTAGCATGCCTGCCGAGCATCTGTCCGGCGGCCGTGTCAATTCTGAAGATGTCCGCGTGCACCATGTTGGCGGAGTGGTTATGGTGGTCCAGGGGACTCTCTATCATCCTATCATCTCTATCAGGCAGCCCGTGATGCAGCAGACCGCTTGCCTATCCGGTCAATGCGATGTAGTTGAGGCCGTGTCCCTCGTCGTACCGGGTGGGTCCTTGAGCTCGAGGCTCAGAGTGCCTGTTATGCCGCGGCTCAGCATGGGGTTCGGAATGCGTGCCGCGCCGCCCGCGAGGCGCGAGATGGGACTACAGTGGCGCCGAGATCCGACAGGGCAATGGCAGCAAGTCGGACAGCGACCCGGTACCACTCAAGCGCTTTCCTCCAGCAGATGAGCGCACAACTGCTCGCGTGCATCACTTCCGACACCTAGACGGGCCTGCATGTAAGCCTCCATCGATCCGCAATCCGTGCGGATCTGATCGAAGGCTGCGTGGAGATACTCCGGTGAAGCTCTGAGGAGCGGAGCGCGAACATGAGGCTGCAGTTCCAGCAGATAACGCTGATCCTCGCCGATGCCCAGCCTACCTTCCGGTTTCTCGGTGAGACAGCGCTCAAGGTCAACTACCTCGTTAGTGAGCGTGAAATCCGCATCAACCTGCTTTGGTTTGACACCTAGAAACGTGAGCAGTAGGGCGGCGGCAAGTCCGGTGCGGTCCTTCCCCGCGGAGCATCCAAATACCAAAGGCACTTCTCCGGCGGCCAGACTTCCAAAGAGCGCTCTATATTGTTGCTCGAATCGGAACGGCAGCTTGCGGAAGAAAGCCAGGATCGCCCTGCGGGCGTCCTCCGCGGAGAGCAGGGGTGGCGAATTATGTTCCTGTAAAACAATGTTGCTCGGATCGTAGTCCCAGTGCAACCGAATGACATCACTACCCGGCCATCGCACGGTCTCCCGGTCACGCTCCTGGCGCGTCCGCAAATCGCACACTACGCGGATGCCGAAGCTGCGCACTAGTTCTTCGTCGCGCTCCGTCAGATAGCTCATGACACCGGAGCGAAATAGCGTGCGCCAGCGCACCCGTCGTCCATCCGCGGTCTCATAGCCGCCGAGATCGCGAAAGTTAACGCCGCCTTCGAGCGGGATCACTCGTTCCATTTCAGGTGAATCTCTCGGGTTTGAACTCGGGCGCGGCAATGCTGATCGCGCGCACGCGGTGTATGCGGTACGCCACCAAGGTTATGCGACAGCCTGAGGTTGGACGGCGGGTTTGCGGGGAACCAGCGGTATGCGATATACGGCAACCGGCCATTGGCGTCGCACACTGCGGCACGCCCGTCAGCCGCTGGGTGCCGCAGCCCCAGCGCTGGCCGAAACGCGAATAGCCGATCTCGATGATGGTGACCGAGTCCTGGATTCCGCTTGCCATAGCGTTCCCCGTCGCTCAGGAGGCTATTGACGAACCTCGAGGAAAGCGCAGTGCACTGCCCGGCGATGCCGCGCAGCTAAGCCGGTCCATGTGCGGTGGCCTTGCGGCGGTCGATAGGGAACCCTATCATAGGTTGTGAGTACTAGAAAAGTTGGACACCACTACGTCGAGGCACGCCGGGATCCGGCGACAACAATCGTGGTCGGCCAAACGAGCCCGACGTCACCATTATAGCCACCGCTGCGATTGCTTAGGTTGAGGGCTACTTTCCGATGAAGAGAACCGATGCCGTATTTCTGGCGGGCGCCGCGCAGGCGCTGGCGGACGTACGTTCCGCGGGATCCTGTCCGAATTCGACCGTGAACCTCGACACTCTGGGTGCATTGCTGCGACTACTGCAACATGACATGGACACGGAGTTCCACGTGCGTCACTTCGCGCGCGGACTAGAGCTGATGCGGCAAGGATTGCAGGCTTTGGGAAACTCGGGGGTGACCGTGGAGGGCGATCTGGCCGCGGATGTCCGGCGGCTCCCCCAGGGTCTGAGTCCAGATTGGGGAACGGAGTTGCTCACGACCAGCCACGATCACCTGCAGCGGCTGCTCGGGCGGATCACCGCCAAATTGGCATCACGTAAGCTTGAGTTGACGAAGAATCGCTCGTTCTTCACGGATCTAGGGGAGTGGGAGAATGAGTTCTACGCGCACCTGATAAAGCCGGTAAGCCTCAGGGCCGTCGATGGGCACACGGCGAAGCTGGATGCTGAGTCTATTCAGGCGTATCTGCGTCGCCGCTTTCCTGATGAGGGTAACCTCCGGGTCGCTAACGTGCATCGGATGTCCGGTGGGTACGGCCGTGCGACCGCGCTTATTGAGCTAGAGAGCCCTCTGTTTGGTACCCGCGAGCTGGTGCTCCGTGCCGAGCTGCCAGTCAGCATTCTGACGCTACAGGGCATAGACATCACGACCGAGTTCCGTGTGCTGAAACTGGCATTTCAGAATGGCATACCAGCTCCCGAGCCGTTGCTGCTGGAGTCGGGACACAACGAAACGGGCGTCCGATTCGTGATCGTGCGTCGTCTGCCAGGTAAGAACGTCGGCAGCGCTTACACTCTATCCGAGTCGTTGTCCCCCAGATTGCTGGAGAATCTGGTCGCCGGCCTAGTGGCAATCCATACCATCGATCTACGTAAGCAGGCTTCGCTCGTGCGGCCGACTCATCTGCAGGCGTGGATGGAGGACTCCTCCACTACGCAGGCAGTAGCCCGTTGGATAGAAATGTGGTGGCAGTACACCTGTTCGTCCGGAGTTGAATCGCCGCTGTTGGCAGTGGCGTACACCTGGCTGCGTGACAATATCTCGGAGGTCCCCGACCCGCCGCAGCTGCTTCACTCAGACTACGGTTTCGGCAATCTGTTGATCGAAAACGACCAAGTCACGGCCGTACTCGACTGGGAGGCCACCCACCTGGGTGATCCGGCGGAGGAAGTGGGTTGGTTGATATACAGCCTGCGTGGTACGGTGACAGAAGCCGAAATTCTGCGTCTGTACGAGCGAGCTGGTGGATCTTCCGTCAGCGACTATCGGCTGCGCTACTTTGACGTGTTCACGGTTGTCAAATTGGCCACCTGTGGGCTGGTCGCGCTTCAGAAGTACAAGGACATTCCGGGATCGGATCCGGCGTTCTGTTTGCTGGCGAGCCTCAGCATCGAACCCTTCACGCGGCAAATTCCGGCGATGATCGCTCGGGCCGAGGCCGCCAAGGGCGGCGGCGCCGCGAGCGGCTCATGACCACGGACTGAGTACGAATGCTTCGAGCACCAGCGCGGCTGCTCAAGGATGCTCGTAAGGGTAGCCAAGGCAAGGACGAGCAGAGCAGATTCGACCATAGTCGACGCGAAGTCGCGGCTGGTATGCCGTACCGCTTCACGTGACTGCCGCAACATATGCAGCGACTGTCGTGACCGCGAACCTTGAACCTTGAACCTTGAGTTGTGGGGATTCATCATGTCAGATGGCGCTTTCTACACGAACCAATGGGGCTTGGAGCTGCGAGAGACCGGGCCCGAGGACGATTTCCTCCACACGGCGCTATGCCGGCAACGGGCGCAGCCGAACTGCGTGGAAACGCAGTTCTTTGGCTTCAGCATTCCCGAGGAGAACATTCATTCCATCAACTGGTGGCGTCAACACCCGAACTTGGGGCACATGCTTGGAGGTACGTTCGTTTTTCGGGGCGTGAAGCGCAATTTTTTGGCGAGCGAGCTGTGCGATTTCAGAGCCTTCATGACCGATGCGGCACTGAAAAACGATCTCCACAGCGTCACCCTGGATAACGGGTACCACACTGAGGTACTCGAGCCGATGAAACGGCATCGCATCGCCTACAGCGATCCAGCTCGCAAGAATTCCTACGAGATCTACTATACTGCGGTGGCTCCAGCGGCGGCCCTGGCCAAATCTGCCGGCCATTTCGACCAGACGATGCGCGCCCGTGGGGAACTGTATCTCAGGGGCAAGCGTTACGATATTGATTCACTCACAATTCGCGATCGTACGTGGGGCGAGGTGCGCGACGAGAATCACGCTCGCATTCCGGCGGTATCCTGGATGGCCTGCAACGTCAGTGACAATCTGTCGTTCGTAGTCCTTGCTCTAGATCATCCCGATCTTAATCCGGTCTGGAAAGGGTGTTTTGACGTTGCGCCTGACAAAGTTGTGCTGGCCGGATGGATCTACCGTGACGGCGAACTTTGCGGTGTGAAGTCGGTGCGCAAGATCACGCACTACGACGAGCTGAACTGGTGCCCGAAATCGTTCGAGTTTGAAATGACGGATGCCAAGGATCGCCGTTATCATGTCAAGGGTAAGATCACAGCGGCCGCCCCTTACGCTCCCTATCTGAACATTCAGACTTGGATGTGCCTGGCACCCATCCAAGTCAACGGCGTTCCCGGCCACTGCGACTTTCAGGACCTTCAATGGACGGATTTCCTGAATGCCATGTCCCGCTGAGACCAGCGATGCCTCTTACGCGCGCATGTCTGGTTTCCAATAGGAATTCGAAGGTGGGTCTATGGTCTTTAAGCCGGGCGGCGCCGCAACGACGGCGGGGATAGCTTGTACGAGCGCCGCCGCGGTGGCGAAGTACACCGGACCCAGACGTGAATGGGGATAGAACCGCGCGTTCTCGGCTACGGAAGCCTTTAATTCCATACCAAGGTGCAAAGAGGGTTTGCCTTCTATGGTGATTGTGTAGTAATCGTCACACGGTGCCTCCTTCGGGCGCATTGCCTCGCTGAGATACCAGAAGCATTCGAAGGTGTAGCGGCACCTGCCACCCGAATACCCATCCCACCGATTGATCATCCGCGCCACAGTGCCGGCCGCGAGGGTCATGGTCGGAGCCTGGAAGGTGACGGGAGTCGTGTGAAGCTCCACACTGTGGGCGATGCGCTCAATCGGCAATCCCTGCACCTGCGCCGCAAAGTATATGTTTTGATGAATGATCGAGTTCCACATGTGCGACAGGCCGGGCTTGTTGCGGGCCTCCTCCGGAGGCAGACCGAAACCGCAGACCTCGATCAGCTGCTCGGCGGACTCCGCGCCGATCTTCACCATCTCTTGCGCCCTGATATGTCGAATCTCATTCGAGAGTCCGGTTGCAGTCAACATCAGCCGTTCGTACACGAACCCGGGGTTGATACCAGACCCATGCAAGGTCGCTCCGCCCTTGTGCGCGGCGGCCTCGAGCCTGCGCACGACTTCGGGTCCACGAATGCCGAGGTTTTGATAGGGCAGTGAGCTGATCACATTGATGCCGCGCTCGAGCATTTCGATGACATCGGCATCTGATCCGAAATCCCCGTTATCCCTGGGAGTGTGGAGCACGCATTCTGGCTGGGCCGCAAAGAAGGCTTCTCGTCGGGTAGTCACCTTCACGCCGCAGGGACTTCGCCCGATCAAGGTTCCCGCGTCAGCTCCCTCCTTCGAGGGGCTGTACGCGAGCACACCAACGAGCTCCAACTCGGACAAGGTGATGACGTGATCAATGCAGGCGGAGCCGACAGCGCCCGGTCCCCACACTGCGACACGATACGGCGCTCTCACAGCGACTCCTTAAGGCGATCGCAGGACACTTCGCCCCCGACCGACAGTAGTATGACTAACCTAGACCATGCTAGGATCGGTGCTTCAGCTTGTCAATCGTCGCACTATTCGCAGCCAGTCCGACGAGCAGGCACGACTTCCCGCGGAAGAACTTAGCCGACAACAGCAAGTTCCTCAAGGAATGTAACGAAATCAGGGGGCATCGACACGATCAAATCCGAATTCATGTATGTACGTCAACCCGGAATACTTGCGGCAACACCGTGGCTCCAAACAGCTTCAATCTGCTCACGGAGCACGCCTGAGCGTCGTTGATGCATGGGTGGCGGTCCATCTCCGGTTGCGCCGGCCCGCTGCCGAAATTTCAGACGTCGCTCCATACGCGTGGAGGCTGTGCCATCTTTTCGCACGACCACCTTATGTTCCCCAACGAGCTGCGCCCGTACGGAAAACTATCGAACGCGGGCAAACGCGGTAGGGTCTGGAGCCACTAAAAGATCGCGATGAGACTCCGTGGCGTTGATTTCTTGATTAGGTGGTATAAACAACCTAAACTGACTGATCAATGAGCTGGTGTTGGATGAGCGAGTCCAAGGTTTTGATTTCACACACTATCGCGCGATTGCAGGCCACTAACCGTTCCGCCGGGCTGGTGAATTGATGTGATCCCGTTAATGTCGATTATCGCAGTTAGCATTTGCCTCAATGCCGCAGATGCGGGACCGGCTGAACTCAAAAGATGACTGGCCGGATTCTCGTCATGTTTGTCACCGCTGTTGCGAGCCAGCTGCTCGCGCTCACGCTGCTGCCTCGAACCCGGGGCTTCGCTGATCCGGTTCCAACACTTGCCTGCTGTGTCTTCTTTCTGCTTAGCGTCGGAATGATGGCGCGGCTGCAGTCTAGTGGCATAAACCTGAGCACCTTGGTGCCATTCATGGCTGCGGTCATTCCGCTCGCAGTGGTGGTGATCGGAATGGTCGCCTACGGCGAGGTAGCCTCCTGGGCAAAGGCATCGATGTTGATCGGTGCCTGCTGTTTAGTTGGCCTGGCAGCGCGCATCGGGTGAGCGCACCGCGGCTGGAGCGCCAGTGATTCATTAGCTTAGCTAGGGAATACGTATGAGTACCATTGAAACAACGACGAGCCGGCGATATCGAATCGCAATCTGCGGGCCGGGGGGCGCCGGGGCTGCGTGCATCCGCGCCGCGCTCACTCTACCTGAATTGGAGCTGGTGGGCGTACTTGTCTACAGTGAGGCTAAGCACGGCAAGGATCTCGGCGGGCTGGTCGGATTGGCACCCCAGGGTATCCGGGCCACCAGCGACCGCAATGACATTTATGCGTTGAGTCCCGATTGCGTGTTATATACGGCGCGCGATTTCGGAAATTTCAACTTTGATGAAGAGATTGTCGCGCTGCTCGAGCACGGCGTGAACGTCATCGCGGCCCCGCCATTCCAGTACCTCAAGGTTCGTGGCGATAAGATCGCCGCCAAGTTCGAGGCCGCCTGCAAGAAAGGTGGTGCTACGTTGTATGGTACCGGTATCTGTCCTGGGTTCATGTTTGAGCGTCTTGCTTTGACTGCAACCGGCGCCAGCAACCATATCAAGCACATTATGCTGGAGGAATTCATCCGTACAGGGGCTGCCGAAAGCCAAGAGACTATGGAGATATTCGGCTTCGGCGTGCCGATCGAGCAGGCTCGACAGAGCGAGACCGCGGTCAAGATCGCAGAACAATATGAGCGGCAATTCCTGTACTACGCCGGTGACGTTCTCGGCGTGCCCATTCCTGGGTTGACGCGGAGTTCCTCTTTCTCCGTGACACCTGTGGAGCTCAAAGCGCCCACGATGGTGCTCAAAGCGAACACCGTCGCGTTTGCCACCCACAAGTGGGAAGGGGTCTCCGAATTGGGGACCATGTTGACGTTCAAGACTCACTGGTACATGTCGGACGAATTCCGGCCAGCCGGCATCCCATGCGATGACTATTACAGGATTACGATTGAAGGCGAACCCTCACTGCGGATAGGGGTAGAACTTAAGGCATCGATTGCAAACAACCAGCGAATCGCGCCCCATGAGCCGAGCGCTCCGTATTTTCGCGTGCTCGCGGCGACGATGCTCCAGGCCATCCCCGGAGTGTGTGCCGCTCCTCCGGGTGTTCAATTGATTGCACCGCCTTCCAACGCGTACTGGAAGGCGGACATGCGGAAGACCTATGTCAACTCCTGATGCCAAGTCGATACGTCCGCCTTATCGGGTGGCCGTGTGGGGACCCGGAAGTGCCGGATTGGCGGCGGTCCGGGAGGTCATTCTGCTGCCGGAGATGAAGCTCGTCTCCGTTCTCGCATATTCAGAATCGAAGCGGAACGTGGATGCCGGTACTCTCGCGGGCAAAGATCCCATTGGTGTGCCGATCATCACGGAGCTCAGCAAACTGCTCTCTGCGCGCCCCGAATGCGTAATCTACGCCGCTCGAGATTATGGCGACGGTCGCAGTATTGAGGACATCGTCGGACTGTTGGAGGTTGGGATCAATGTCATAACCGTGCTCGCCTATCAGTACCCGCAATTACGCGGCGACACAGTTGTACGGCGTATAGAGAAAGCTGCCCAGAAGGGGAGGGCGACGTTCTTTGCAACCGGTATTAATCCCGGCTTCATGTTTGAACGCCTGGCGATGGTGATGTCCGGACTGTCCAACGATGTCAGATGCATACGCCTGTTCGAATTCCTCAATTGCGAGCACATGCCGGGCGCGGGGACCTTTCTGCAGCTAATGGGATTCGGCATGCATCAGGTCGATACGGAAACCACGGAACGGACCGCAGCGCTCGTGCAGAGCTACCTCACGCAGTACTTGTACTTCGCGGCCGAGAAGCTGGGGAAGAGAATCGAGCGCGTAGAACGCAAGGAGGCGCACGCGAACGCACCGGAGGACATCGTGCTTCCGGGCATCTTCACCATTCGCAAAGGCACAGTTGGCCGGGTATCCTTTGGGTGGACGGCCTACAGCGACGGGAAACCGTTCCTAGTTACCCAGTCCAACTGGTACGTCACCGAGAAGATGCGACCCGCCCAGGCTCAGGGTAAGGTCAACGAATACTGGATTGTCGAAGTGGAAGGCCGGCCGTCGACGCGAGTCAGCATCGAGATGTTCGGGTCAGTCGACACTGAGTCGAGCCGACATACTGACAATGCGTCGAATCTCGCTTACATCGGTACGATCGTGCCTGCGATCCAGGCGATACCGGCGGTGGTGGCAGCTGCGCCGGGGATCATGAGCATCGGTGCGCCGCAATTTCATTGGAAGGCCGATCTGCGCAGTTGACGGGCTCTTCTGTCTGAGCCGCGCTGCCGTGCCATGCTGCGGAGACCCTACTTGATCCTCCTGTATGGACGGAGGCTATTCCACAAGGAACCTGATCATGACTGCTGATATAACCGGTGTTGTTTCCGCTGGGTGGCCGAGGTGTTCGTTGATCGCTGATCGTAGGTCAAGGTGGGGTTGACCAGCGCGTAATCCTAGTGTGCTGTCCCATTAATACGTGACATATATAATGCTATGCTTCGGGGTATCTTCCAAGCTGGAGATGCCCCGATGCCGAAAGGTCGTCCAAAGGTTGCACTGCTGCTGAGCGAGGCGGAAACCGCGCAGCTCACCTCGATCGCCCGCTCGCGCTCGATGGCGGCCGCGCTCACGCAGCGGGTGCAGATCGTGCTCGGCTGCGCCGCCGGAGAATCCAATCATGCGG
>Ga0123355_10003650_pt1 | contig 22175 bp, 22 predicted proteins | sample TergutEmb28metaG_3_FD_89872 | JGI IMG/M metagenome (GOLD analysis project Ga0123355, IMG submission 89872) | Embiratermes neotenicus P1 segment gut microbial communities from Petit-Saut dam, French Guiana - Emb289 P1 | ecosystem: Host-associated > Arthropoda: Insects > Digestive system > Gut ... | reverse complement strand
TCGAGGCAGATGGCGGTGCGCAGTTCTTTCTGCAGCCGCGCGTGATAGTAGATGTCATCGTTCCACAGGGGCTGCTCGATCATGAGCAGATTGAACTGATCGAATTTGCGCAAATGCTCGACCTGATCGAGCGTAGGCTGAGTTGGCATCACAGCTCAACGTGATGTCAGACCAACGGGACCGAATGCGCTCAAGAACGTTCAGATCCCAGCCCGGCTTGACCTTGACCTTGATGCGACGGTAACCGGCGCTGAGTTCGGTCTGAATTTTGTCGATTAACTGCTCGGGCGAGTCTTGAATGCCGATTGAAACTCCGCACGGAATTTGCCGGCGCGAGCCGCCGAGCAGTTTCCACAGAGGCAACTGCTTCTGCACCGCCTCAGCCTCCCACAGCGCGTTCTCCAGCGCTGCCTTCGCCATCTGATGAGAGCGCACTTTGGCGAACAGTGAGGGACATTGGCGAGCCGATTCGAGGCGCTGGCCAAGCAGCGCCGGTATCAGGTACTGGTAGCGTTGGCCACGCGCTCTCGATCCATTCACTGCTGTAATAGGGATTCTCTCCGACAACACTCTCGCCCCACCCCTCGACCCCTTCGCTGTGTACAGTGACGAGCAGAATCCGTCGGCTATAGGTACGTCCAAAGCTCGTCTCGAAAAAATGAACGAGCGGCATGTGAATCTCGCGCAGTGTGATCGCTTCGATTTTCATGTTGACAAGGTTCAAGGCTGCAAGCTTTGGAGTCTCCAAGGTTTTTCGCAAGATGGCTTCGACAGCCTTGCTTTGAAACCTTGAAATTCTGAAACTTTGAAACCTGACTACTCTTCTGCGTACGACCACTTCTCGTCCCAGCGTCCCAACAAAAACATCCCGTTTCCGTCGAGGTCCCGCTCATACCCCAAAACAGCCAATCCTTGCGCCAATGAACGCAGAAACCTCTCGCGATTGCTCTCCTGGATTTGCTGCGCTTTGGCGCGAGTCTCAAGGGCAGCCTTCCAGTCATAGATCTGGGCAGGCACTTCTATCTTCGTTTCGGTCTGAATCGATGGATTCTTTCCCGTAGCCAGCAGGATCTCGACCCGCTTCGACTTCAGCCACCACTCCGCGATCAGGCGATCGCTCGGCAAGCCTCCCTGCAGCGGAGACGACGTGATGCCGTATTGGTTGATGTTATAGCGCCTCGAGACTGCTCCCAATTTCTCGATATTCAAATAGGCATTCTTGATTTCCAGCGGATCGTATGTCCACTCGATCAACTCAATGCCGCGCGACAATGCGTCATCGCGTTGCATCAGTTTGAGCCGTCGTCCCAATCCACTGTTGCGATGATCTTTGCGGACGGCCAGCATGTGAGAATGCAGATAAATATGCCCGGAGCGCGTGCCCGGAACCGAGAGCGCGAAGCCGACCATCGCATTGCCGTCGAAGGCCCCCATGACCTGGCCTCCGACCTTGTCGGCAACGACAAACATCCGCAGAGGGACAAGTTCGGCATCGCTGAAATTCCACACTTCCTTCTGCAAAGCCACACAGGCACGGAAGTCTTCGATGCCATGACAACGGCGAAGTTCAACCGAGCCGGTGCTCACCGAGTCTTCTCCGCGGCTTGTTTCTCCTGGACCTTGGCCTGCTGCCACAGCGATTCGAGTTCCTCCATCGTAGCTTGGTCTGCCGTGCGGCCCTCCTCCTGAAGACGGCCTTCCATCCACTGAAAACGCCGCGTGAACTTGCGGTTGGTTTTGCGCAAGGCCGATTCCGGATCCAGGGAAAGGTAGCGCGCGATGTTCACGAGCACAAAGAATAGATCACCGACTTCTTCCTCCAACCTGGCTTCGAGACTCGCAGGAACAACGGTTCTGCCCGATCCCGCGATCCCGCGGCTCTGTGGCCGGGGCCCGGGCGCCGGAAACTCTTTGAGGTGCTCGCGTAGTTCGTCCGTTTCTTCACGCAGTTTATCGAACAACCCTCGAATGTCAGGCCAATCAAAACCCGCTTGCGCCGCACGGGAACTCAGCTTATGAGCCTCGAGCAGAGACGGCATGGCGGACGACACCCCGGCGAGGACGGACGGTTTCTCGGTCCTGGAGGAAGCACTCTCGGCGACTCCAGCAGCCTGCTTCTTCCTTCTTTCTTCGACCTTCAGCGCTTCCCAATGGCGTTTCACTTCGGCAGAAGTGCTAGCCTTCACATCACCAAACACGTGTGGATGCCGATCTACCAGCTTGGTCGAAAGGCGGTCGAGAACGTCGTCGATCGAAAACGATCCTTGCTCCTTCGCCATCTCGGCATAGAACAGCACTTGCAGCAGCAGGTCGCCGAGTTCCCCGGCAAGTTCGGGCCAATCGCGATGGTCGATGGCTTCGAGGACTTCGTACGTCTCTTCGAGTGTGTAGGGTTTGATGGAATCGAAGGTCTGTTCGCGGTCCCAGGGACAACCTCCGGGTGCCCGCAGACGCTCCATGATGGCGACCGCTCGTTCGAAACGTTCCCCTGTGATGGACATTCGGAAACCAATGTATATGACGGCGGATGGAACATTCAATCAGCCGACACGCTAAGTGCGGCATAATGTTCGAAAAGCGGCTTTCCCGAAACTGGTTAGGTCGGAACCCCGGGATTCCGGAGGTGGCAGGAATTCGGACATTGTCCACATGGACCCAATCCCTTCGGCTTTGTGCTCTGCCGGCGCACAATGAGGACAGGCAAACGTGGGGAATTCCAACCGAGTGGAATTCCGCACGTTGCCGCCAGTTTTCTGCATCTAGTTAGAAAGACATGGCTTTAGCAGCTAAACCCCGGTCGTCTCTCGAAGGCCAGCACTTTTTTGTGGTAGTGATTGGCGGTGGTATCAACGGCGTCGCGGTCGCGCGCGAGTGCGCGAAAGCGGGACGACGAGTTCTCCTGGTCGAACAAAACGACTTTGCATCGGGGGTAACCAGCCGTTCGACTCGCATCATTCACGGCGGCTTGCGCTACCTGGAGCACGGCGAACTCGACCTGGTGCATGAGTCGGTCCGCGAACGCGAGCGCCTGCTGCGCGAGCGGTCGCACCTCGTGCATCCCGTTCACTTCCTGTTTCTCCTGAACGAGAAAAGCCAGCGCAGCGCCATGAAAGTGCGCGCCGGGCTCTGGCTCTATCAACGCATTGCTGGAAAGAAGGCGACTGACCCGAGCGAGATGGAAATGGCTCGCGTACAGCGTGCGCTTGATGGCGGCCATCGGTGGCTCATGCTCAATTACGAAGATGCGCAATGCGAGTTTCCCGAGCGCCTTGTCGCCGAATGGATGACCGAGGCTGCCGAAGCTGGCGCGGTCGTCCGCAATCATTCGGAAGTGCTTGCCGTCGACGTTACCGAGGGCCGCGCTCGCGGAGTGCTCCTGCGCGACCGTATTACAGGAGAGGACCAGCGTGTGGGTGCCGGATGGATCGTGAACTGCACGGGTCCATGGGCCGACCGCCTTTGTCAGCGTTCGACCGTCCGCACCAGCAAGCCCATGCTCGGCGGAGTCCGCGGATCGCACATCGTTCTGCCACGGTTCCCGGGGGCTCCCCTTGCCGCTCTGTACACGGAAGCGCTCGACGGACGCCCGATCTTCATCCTGCCCTGGAACGATCAGATCCTTGTCGGCACCACTGAAGTTCCTGATACAGGCGATCCAGCCAAAACGTCTCCTTCCCAGCCGGAAGTCGACTATCTGTTCCGCACTGCTTCGGACATGTTTCCCAAGGCAAAACTATCCGCCCACGACATCAAATATGCATTCGCCGGTGTCCGTCCGCTGCCGAACTCGCCGGGGGACAAGCCCTCGGCGATAACCCGCCGTCATTTCCTGCACGACCACTCAGATGAAGGTGCGACGCGACTGATTTCGATCATCGGCGGCAAATTAACCACTGCCGCTGCGCTGGCACGCGAAGTTGCGCGCAAGATCGGAATCCCGGTCCCGGAACCGAAAGCAATCGCGGTCGGCCCGGGCTGCGCGCTCGATCCCGTGCTCGACCAGGAAGTCATCGAGATCGCCCGGGCCGGGTCAGTCAGCGAGGAAACAGCCCGCGGCATGATGGAGTGGCACGGCCAACGCGCTATGGATATTGCCCGCTTGGCTCTGGTCAGCGCCGAACTGCGCGCCCCGATCTGCCCTCACACATCGCACATCGTTGCGGAGGTGGTCGAGGCCTATCGCCAGGAATTCGCCGTCACTCTGGGAGATGTGCTGCTACGGCGCCTGCCCGTCGCCCTGGGAGCTTGCTGGACAGAATCCTGCAGCCGCGAAGCGGCCCGGCGCATCGGTGCCGTGATGCAGTGGAACGAGCAGGAGTTGGGCGCAAATTTAGAGTCCTTTGAGACCGAACGCACCGCCTTCTTGCGGCGTCCGGACCGGAGTACTGCCGCAGTCGAAGCGTAGCAAGAACTGCAGGAGTTCGATCGCGCCCTGTCGGAGTACGAAGAACTCGCCAAGGCGTGCCCAGCCAAGCACCACGCACTGACAGCGAGACTCAGCGCGGCTCGGTTGTGCTTTAAAAAGAAGTTGAATCGCCCCCAGGATACTTCTCTATCAAGCTGCGGCCAAATCTCCAATTCCTCATCTCGATTGGGAGGAACTGATTCAATCGGGGGGCAACGTGAAGACCGCGAGCGCTCCGTAAATTATGGAAGAGCGGCGCTCCGGGCGCCGCGAAAAAGCGAAAACAACTCGGGCCTTTAGCCCTCGTGCTTGGTCCGAGTATCCAGCGTCTCGGAAAGCAGACGTGTGTCGTCAGAAATGATCGCATCCACCGCCAGCTCGCGAAAGCGCCGCATCTTCGACGCATCGTTCACTGTCCAGACAAAAACCTGCTTGCGGGAGTCTCTGAGTTCACTCACCAGTCGGGAATCAACCAGCCTGCACTGAGCAATCACATACTCAACCGGAAGTCGACTCCAAGACCGAAGCTCCCAACGGGTTTCGCAGATAAGCCCCAGAGGAACATCCGATTCTGTGTCGTGCATTGACTCGAGCACTTCAGGCAGAAACGATGACACCACAAATCCCCGCCGGGGGGGCACCTTGCGTAGCAGCGATACCGTTGTCTTCTCGAGGCCGCCCACCTTGAGTTCGATGTCGAGGAACGCGCGATCCCCATATCGAGCAAGCACTTCTGACAGCTGCGGGATACCAGCCAACTGCTCGACTCGGGCGCGCGCGACCTCAACCCCTCGGAAGCGCGCATCGTGACAGATCACGGCCGCTCCATCCGCCGTGAGCCGCACATCGAACTCAAATCCGTCGCAGCCGTCGGCCAACGCCTGATCAAAAGAAGAGAAGGTATTTTCCGGAATGGTCCTACGGGCGCCGGCTCCACGATGCCCAAGAAGCAGCGAACGTTTGAGGCGCGCCCCTTCAGCCATGCGTCAGTCGAGATCGAAGTCCCGGATCGGCTTGCCGGTGTCAGGAGACTCCTTCGCCTTCTTCAACGCCTCCTGAAATTTCTTCTCCAGCAGATCAGACGCGTGCTTCTGCGCTTCGACCGACTGCTGAAAAATCGACTCCCGTCGGCTATCCTGCTCCCGCATTGCTTTCGCCGCGGCTTCCATATCGTTGAACATCTTCGGCTTCACCGCCGCCGTGTGAGCAATGACCGCACGGGTTTCAGCGTCGATCTTTAGCACCGCACTGCAGCAGGGACACGTTACTTCGAAAGTAGGTGGATTCTTCGCCATTTACGCGAATGATACCGCAAAACAAGGCCTAGGGGGGAAGGCGGGGGAAGGCACGGAGCTGGGCCGAATTGGCGACACCGTGTTGCGCTCGTCCCTAGACCCTGGTCCCTAATCCTATTGGGCATTAGCGCTGCAGTTTGATCGGAAAGATGTGGAACAGGTTCAGCATCTCCCATCCCAACAGAAACACCGAGACCAGGACCACCGCAACCGCCATGAGCTCCCCGAACGAAAGGCCGCGCTTGGCCGGCTCCATCCGGCGAGCCGCCAGACTCAGGATGTTCAGCGTCGCGAAGCCAAACACCACGGCCCATAGGATGTTGTAGACATCCTGGCGTGATCCGCGAACGACCGCCGCCGCCAGAGTGAAAGTCATTGCAGTCGAGGCGCGCACAATCGGAAACAGAGCGATCACCGCTCGCGTGTTCGGGGAGAAGCCAGAGATCCATGAAACGGCAAGTGCCATCTATAGAAGGGCTCAAACCCAGCATCAGGCGGGCCGGAGCATTGGATGTTACATCTTTTGGGGGATGGCCGGCGAACATTCCTCCGGGCCCAGAGCGCCCCTCGGCTCGGTTCGGTAATATGGAATCATGGCCCAATGCCGTTTCATTTTTTTCGATGTAGGCAATACGCTGCTCTTCCCCAACCGCGCCCGGATACTGGCTCCGCTACACGAGCAAAAGCATCCGACGCTTTCGGCCTGGCAGGCCCTCGAGCGCCGTACAAAAAAGGAATTCGATGAAGGCCTGATCAGCGGCAAAATCGATCACGGCTTCTGGTGGACGTTCCACACCTATCTATTGCAGGAGGCCAACGCCCTCAACGACGCTCTGCGCGACGCGATCGTCGAAAACACACAGAAATCAGCAAACTGGGACCAGATCCTCCCCGGCACTCGCGAGGCGCTCGACCGGATCCGGCAGCAGTACGGAATCGCCGTGATCTCCAACGCTGACGGCAGGATCGATCGCGTGCTGAGCCGCTGCGGCATATCGGATTGCTTCGCCAGCATCACCGACTCGGGAAACGTCGGCCACGAAAAACCGCACCCCGCGATTTTTGCCGCGGCCTTCGAACAGATGAAAGCCGATCCCGTGGAGAGTCTCTACGTCGGCGACGTATACTCGGTTGATTACGTCGGTGCGCGCAACGCCGGCATGCAGGCTGTCCTTTTTGACGTCTCGGGATCCTACCGCGGGCAAGAACATCCGCGAGTTGAGTCGCTGGCGGAGTTGGAAAGCTGGCTGGCGAGCTCCGGGCTGCGCCAAGAACGGTTCACCGGGAGTAAATCGGCATGATCGATTCGACAAGATTCTTTCTCTTCTTAACCGCGGCAATCGTGCTTGCCGTCGCTCCCGGCCCCGGAATGCTCTACGTTTTGGCACGATCCCTGGCTGGCGGCAAGCGTGAGGGTGCCCTGTCGGCTCTCGGGACATTTCTGGGCGGAATGGTGCATGTATTCGCGGCCGCCATGGGCATCTCGATCGTTCTCGCGAAGTCCGCAGCCGCATTCGCGGTCGTGAAGTATCTCGGTGCCGCCTATCTGTGCTTCCTCGGGGTGCGCATGATGATCGATGCGCGCAAGGAGAGATTGTCTTCCGAGGAGATCCACGAGAATATCAAGCCGGCGCGCAATCCCTGCTGGCAGGGCGTTGTGACCGAAGTTCTCAATCCCAAGACCGCATTGTTCTTTCTCTCATTCATCCCACAGTTCGTGAACCGTGCCCACGGACACGTCTTCCTCCAGTTCGTCACTCTGGGAACGATGTCGGTGATTCTGAACACCATCGCCGATCTCATGGTGATTGCCCTGGCCGGTCCTCTGGGCGAGCGCATTCGCTCATCCGCCACGTTCCGCCGGCGCCAGCGCACAGTCTCCGGTGCGATCATGATTGGGTTAGGAACCTACCTGGCGACGAGCGAGAGCAGGTAGCCCACTCGCTTTCTGGCAGACGTCCAGCGCGCAAGGGAGAAAACATGACCAGATTAGGACGACTGTTCGCCTGTTTCTTGTTCGTGGCGTTACTCGCCGCGCAAGCCGCCCAGCAGCTACCGACCACGGTAGGCGAGAGCCTGGCAGGCAGCAAGGTGGTGCTTCCCGAGGCTGCGAAGGGAAAAGTAGCGGTCCTCATATTCGGCTTTACCAAGGCTTCCAAAACTGCGACCAGTGCGTGGGCCGACAAGATCTTTTCAGATTTCGGCGCACAGACCGGGTTCGCGCTCTATCAATTGCCTGTCCTCGAAAGTGTTCCGGGCTTCATCCGCGGGATGGTGATTTCATCAATGAAGAAAGGGGTGCGCGAAAATATGCGCGACCACTTCATTCCCGTCCTGCACGGGGAGGCGGAACTGAAGAAGCTGGTGAGCTACAAGGAACCGGACGACGCCTATCTGGTCTTGCTCGACTCGACCGGCCAGATCGTCGAACAAAAGCATGGTCCGTTCAGCGATGCGGCCTATGCTCAATTGCGAGCCGATATCCAATCGCAATTGAGCTTTCAGAAATAGGCGCGCGCCTATATTTCGAAGATCTGGTGGTCGTGGCAGTCGGTGTGAATCGTCTGATAGAGCTGATTCAGCAGGTCCAGACCATAACGCGCCACGAAGTAGATTCCGCCGAATGTCCGCTCTTGCAGTCCCTTGTCCGGATAGAGCGCGTCACTCAAAATTGCCGCGTGCCGCGTCACCAGTTCGCCCTTCTGCGCTTCCGCCCGCGCAGCCTGCGCGCAGAGCTTTTCGAGCTGATGCTGCATCTTCGACCGCGCCGTTTCCGCGGCATCGACCAACGTCTTATCCAGTTTCTCGAGCTTCTGTTTCACCGCAGTCAGGTTGGAGTCGAACGATTGCTTCGCGGTTTCCAAAGCCGCCTGCAGATCCTCCGGCAGATTTCTCGCAGAGATCTTCCGCCTCAGAGCTTCGGGCCCCTCGAAGACATCCGTCACCGCGATCTCGTGCCGTTCCAGCAGCCGCTCGATTTTTGGCTCAACGATGGTGGCGGAGAACCTGGGCACGATCGGGGTCACGCGCCCGAGAAGGTTCTCATACACCGCGCCTGCCTGCGCGAAATATGCCGCCTCCGCCGCGCCTCCGGTATAGGCGAGCGTCGGCAGAAGATAGTCTTCCACGGTCGGCCGCAGCAGCACGTTAGGACTGAACTTTTCCGGATGCGCGCTGACTTCCGCCAGCAATTCCGCTTGCGAAAGCCTCTCCGCAGCCTCGCCATCGATTAGGAATTCTGGAGCGCTGGCGTGATCCCGGCGAGAGATCGGAGTGCGAGCCCCGTGCCGCGTAGTGAACAACAGCACCGATGATTCCGTCACCTTCACCTGCTGGTGGTAGCCCGCCGTCTCCAGTGCCTTGCCTCGATCGAGCAACGCAGCCGCGAGATCTCTCGAGCGTTCGATGGCAGCCCGATAAATCGGCTCCGCCACCCGGGACAGTTCAGCGTCGGACGCATCCAGGACAATCACTCCCCAGTCTCGAAAGATGCGCGAATAGAGCCGCGCAAACGCGCTCCCCAGCGTTTCCCCAACCCGATAGGATTCGCGCAGAAACCGGGACGCCTCATTGTCCCCCAGCATAGCTGAGGCCCGTTCCACCACCGGAGTGATCTCATCTCCAAAACGCACAGCGCTGACCTGAGCTCCAGGCACTGAGTGGCTCGAAGTAGCGAGCATGTGCAACGCCCCGTCAGCGTCCGGAATGGAGACGTGATTCACTTCCGCCAGATCGTGATCGTAGGTCGCCAGCCAGAAGACTGGAACCGCCTCTACTCCAGCCGCGCTTGCTTCGTCCGCCAACTTCACCGCGGTGAGCGCTTTGTAGATGGCAAACACTGGTCCACCGAAAAGTCCGACTTGCTGGCCGGTCACTACCGTCGCTGCTCCCTTGCGTAAGCGTTCCAGATTCGCCAATGTTTTTGGGGAAGCATCCCACGACCTGTTCTGGCGTTCGAGGATCGCGGCTACGCGCTCGCGCCGAGAGGAATCATAGGAAATCGCAGCGCCTTCCTGTTTCAGCCACTCGCCGGATTGTGGTGATCTGGGATAGAAAGACGGAACTTGCGCGGAATATGTCAGGAAATCGGTGAAAAGGCGCGTCATGTGCGGGATCTGCGAGAATGGAAGACAGTGCGCCTTCACTGATAGGGCTCCTGACAACATTGGATTGGTGTGTGGCACTCAGGCGAGAGTTGGACGTTCGAGATCATGAATTGTGAGACCAGCGCAGCAACGATGACATGAAGACAAAACCGCGTCGTAGTAGAGATGCCTGAAACGGCGGCAAGATGCAAGATAATGACGAGGTTCGCCACCAAATATGCCTGGACTCGCTACTCTCAACATCGCCCTGCCGTTAACTCTGGAAGGCTCTGTCGTGCGCCTCGAGCCGATTCGTTATGATCACGCCGAACTGTTCTGGGAGATCGCAAAGAACGATCTGGAAGCCATCTTCCGCTGGATTCCCTACTCGATGAAAACGCCGAAAGACTTTCAGCGCCTGATCGAAAAAGCTTTTGAAGAACAGCAACGCGGCGAGTCCGTCGTATTTGCCACAGTCGAGCGCGCCTCTGGACGTACGATCGGTAGCAGCCGATTCATGAATATCGATCGCGTGAACCGCAGGGTTGAGATCGGGTCGACCTGGATCGCGCCGGGGTGGCAGCGCACCGCAGTCAACACCGAAGCAAAATATCTGATGCTGCGGCACGCCTTTGAGGTCTGGGGATGCATTCGCGTCGAACTCAAGACGGATGCGCTGAATCAGAAGTCGCGCAATGCGATCCTGCGAATCGGCGCGAAAGAAGAAGGTACATTGCGCCGGCATGTGCTGACCTGGACAGGCCGCGTGCGTGACACTGTATATTTCAGCATTCTGGATAGCGAGTGGCTCGACGTCAAACGGCGGCTTGAGGAGCGCATCGCGTAACCCGGCACTTTATTCGCAAAAGACTCTGACCTTCACCTTCGTATTCGCATCCTTCTGATCCACATCCACCCTAAGGTCATTCAAATGTTCCACCAGTTCTTCCAGATTCTCGGGTTTGATCTGACTCAGATCGATCGGGATTCCCTGCTCTTGCATGGCGGTGTTGGCGCGGTTCAGAGCGGGAGCGGGAATGAGCCCCGCCAGGCGTACTCCGGCGCGCAGCAACTGCATCGGCACCCGCACGTTCACCTTGGTCGGCCCCTCGTGCCCGCCGTCGTCCTCGGAGTCAACCAACACCCGAAGATACTTAGGACGTCGCCGGCCAGACAATGGCGCGCCAGCATCGGATGCCCCCGACGCAACCGGTTGCTCGATTGCCGAGATCAGACGCTCGGCCTCATCAGCAGTGATCTTTCCCTCCGCTAGCATTTGTAGTATCTGACGTCGATGTTCGCTCATAAGAATCATCTCCAACGGTTGCGAATCGATCTCTCCTAAAGAATGTGAAACGACATCCCGGCGCTCGGATGTTCAATTTCCAACTCTGTGTCGGTCAGTGCGGTGAGAATCTCGTACATCACCCGAACCCCGCGGAAAGGATTCACCCGGCAAATCAGGCATGCCAGAAAAATGAAGGGCGACAGCAGAATCGTAACCGGCAACACAATGAGCCAGATCAAGAATAAAGGAATCCACAAACGAAACGTGCGGCTCTCCTGATTGCGCAGACTCACGACCGCCACAAACGGAATCATCTCACGCCTCCATCTCGCGGATAGCATCCTCCGCGCTGATCTCTCCCGCCTGCAGGCGCTCCAGGATCTCGGCCTTCGAGGGTGTCGGATTCGTCTCGACGAATTCGAGGCTGTTGGCGATGCGAGTGAGCCGCGACTTAATCGTCGGGTAGCTCACGCCAAAGATCCGCTCCATCTCCTTGATCGACCCATGCGCCCGCACGAAGGCCGTGATGAAGATCTGGTCGTCCATCGCCAGTCGTGCCAGCTGTGGAAGTTCGAAGCTCCCTTCGATAGCGACGTTCTTGTCGGCAAGCCGGACACGCTCAACCAAAATCGGCTGTCCCTGCGTCAACTGGGTCAGTTCATGCCAATCCTTCGAAGATTTGATATTGTCGGACATAATTTATAAATTTCTTCAATACTATAATTGATAAACTTAATTATTTAAAGCTAATTCTTCGCATTTCTTAAGCAGTCAACCCCTCTCGAGAGTGGCGTGATCCCTAAGTTATTATTTTACAATAACTTACCAGCAAGTCAGGAATTCCCAATACTTTACAAGGGAGGCCCTGCCAATCTTGAGACAAGTCTACTGATCATCTGCGGGCACCAGAGAAAGGCAAACTTGACACACTCATCCGCGTGGCAATCGCACCGCTGGCTGGCGCCGCTCATCTAACGAATTGACTTCTAGTCAGGCGAAACCTAGATTGGAAGTGGATCTTTCAAAGGCCGAATCCCACCAGTGGGGGCGTCACGGCTTCGACGGAGATGCTTGCGGCCAAGAGGCATGCCGGGGAGCACACACCCGTAATCGTGAGCAAAATGATAATTGCCAATCAACAGATGGCATACGCAGCCTAATTAGTTAGGCAGCCGTCCCAGGAGGCTTTGCTCGTGGGCCTCCGAAGGACGTCGCACAGCGAGCTGCTCTTCTCTTCTACGTCTGGGAGGAGAGGCTAAGACCACAGGCTAGCGGCACGCGTTTCTTGTCCGTTCTGAGCGCTGGCCGCGAACGTCCCAGGGTAACGCCTGGGGCAGGAACGCGACTAAGCATGTAGGCTCTTGACCAGTAACATTTTCGGACGCGGGTTCGACTCCCGCCGCCTCCACCATACTTAACTTAAACCTATTAAAAATGAGCTCGGCAAGCAGGAGTGAATAGAAGAGTCAGGGTGAGCCTCAACCTTCACAAAGTTGCAAAGCAGGCTGTCGCAACTCCGTGTCTAGCGTTGCTCGTTTTGGCGGTGCTATTTTCAGGCCCTTTGCTCGGACAGGAATCGAACGTCCTTACGCTTCAGTCGCGCATTCCACTGCCAAACGTCAAAGGGCGCATTGATCACCTCAGCGTAGACGTTAAAGGTCCGCGACTTTTCGTGGCTGCGGTCGAAAACCATAGCCTCGAAGTCGTGGATCTCAAGGCCGGCCATGTCATTCACACGGTCAGAGATCTTGCTGAACCACAGGGAGTCTACTACGACGCCGGAACCAATCATCTATTCGTTGCCTGCGGACTCGATGGCGTCACGAGAATCTTGGATGGCACGACGTTCCAAACCATTTCCGTGGCGCAAAACAATTAAGGAATCGTGAAGAGGGCACGGGAGGCCTTGGCTTTATTGACGAGAATGGAAAGAAAATCGCAGACGTTGTTGTTGACGCTCACCCCGAATCGTTCCAGCTAGAGAAAAGTGGATCACGTATCTTTGTGAATGTCCCGGACAAGAAGGAAATCGAAGTCATTGACGGAATCAGGCGCTCGGTCCTGGGTCGCTGGCCAGTCTCTGAGGAAGACAATTTCCCAATGGCGCTCGACGAAGCCAACAAGCGCTTGTTCGTCGGGGTCTGGAAGCCGGCGCAGTTGCTCGTCATTGATACCGAAACAGGAAAGCAAGTGGCAGCCGGCGACATTGCCGGAAAAACCGACGACCTTTTCTACGATTCAGCCAGGCGCCGAGTATACGTGCTTACCAGCAAACAATTTTTGGAAGTGTTCGAACAGAGAAACGCAGATCAGTACGACCGGGTTGCACGTTATCCCATTCCACCGGGCTCGCAGACTGGCCTTTTCGTATCGGAGTGGGGAAAGCTGTTCGTTGCCGTGCCTGCCCAAGGGGAACAGAACGCCGAGGTGCGTGTTTATCTAGCGCACTGAGCCGTCCAGCCTTGGAAGAACGTGCCGGCTTTCGTCAATCTTCGGAATGAGCGGCTGCTTCCTTTTTGGTCTTTTGACCGGTGCCCTGTCTGTTCAGGCATAACAAGAGTTTTCGTTCCTTCGTTTTAGAAGCTCGTTACAAGCCGAAACGTGTATTGGCGCGACGGGGCGATGGCGTTCCCCGAGAAGAGTCCCCCGAAATCGATTAATTCAAGCGTATTGCTCAGGTTCGCGACATCGGCCTGAAAGCGTAGCGATCGTTTTTCCCGGTTGTAGAGATCGGCGCCCATCGAAGCATTTTGCGCGAAGTACGGACTGATGCGACCTAGATTGAAATTGAGGTGATTAATCACCTCTTGACCGTATTCCGTGGCATATTGCTGCGGGGTCAAGCTCGGTTGAAACGGCAGTCCGCTGTTGTAATCGCATCCTACGGCGACCCACAATCGCGGCACGACCTGATAACGTACGTGGGCACGAAGGGTGTTTCGTTGGTCTTGCGAGTCGGGAAAATGTCCAGTGAACAGGCTGGCGCCGGTGACGTTATTTCCAAGAAGCAGACCGCCGGTTACCGGGTTCCAGGCATTCCCTACAATGTAAGAGTAGCTAGCGAAGCCTGAGAACCCACGCCATTGTAGAACTTGAAGCTTCGCCTCCGCGCCGTAGAGAATGGCCTTCCTAAATGCTATGGGGAAACTGATCCCTGTACTCAGAATTTGATTGTCGTCGGCGTAATTGTTCACGTCACGGCGGAACATATTCGTGTCCAGCCGCATTTTGCCAAAGAATGCTTTCGTGGCTCCCAATTCATAGTAGTTCCCGTGCGAAGGCTGAACCGGCAGCTGCACTGCGGGAACGCTGGCGTCCAGAGCTTCCGCAGCCGGGGAACTGGATAGAAGCAGGTTTTCGAAAGATGGAGTCTGGAAGATCCGGTCATAGGAGGCGTGGATATTCGCTCCAACCGACGGCAAGTAGCGCGAGATCGCCACACGCGGGCTTACCGCATTTTGGTTCAACAACAATTGATAATGGTCCCAGCGGACCCCCGCATTGACCGACCAATTGCCGAGCCGGATGGCATTTTGAACATAGGCCGATTGTTCCAGATTCGGGCGACTGCCAGCAAAGGCGAAGGTTGTCGCACCAGCGTCTAAAACCCCCAGATTGATGGGACATTGTGGATTGGAAAGATCGTCACAGTAGGGCATCACGTAGCTGAAGTTTTCGTGTAGGAAAATGGCATCAGATTCGACGCCTGCTTTCCACTCCTGTGTCCCATGACGAACCGAAATGCTGCCGTTGAAATATATCTCCTTGAAATCGTTGTGCTGAGTGGCAATAAGCGGCCAGGAGGCCGGGCTGGAATAAAAGTCGTTAGAGTTATCGCGAGCCATTCCGCGCAGCCAGCCGATCGCGTCAGAGGAGAAAATGTGCTGGTAGGAGACGCTCCCCATGGTTTCAAAGTTGTCCCCGGTCTGCAGCTGCCCCCCAGGAATGAAAACGCAATCGCTCGGTTCTTGGCTTAGAGGAACAGGTGGACAGCCGACGGTGTTATTCGAGTTGGGTAGATACGCGCCGTTCTGCTGCACTAGTTCATTGGGGATTTCGTGGCCGTCGAGCTCATGGCGGACGCTGAGCATGAGGTAGTCTTTGGGAGTGAACTCGCGCTCAAAGCTGACCGCGAAATTGCCGATCGTGCCGTGGTTGGTGTAGTTTTCCGGAACCACGGGGTTGAGGTAATGGGCAGTCACGCCGCCGGACGCGCTGAATCCAAGCGCATTCCCATTCCATGTGTATTGAACCTGGGTATCGATCCCGGCAGTATCATAGGTGCCTCCGAAAAGGCTGAGCTGCCCGTGAAATCCTGGAACTTGGTTTTTGAGAGTATTGACCTCAACCACTCCACCCATCTTCCTGCCAAATTCCGCCGGAATGCCGGCCGTATAAACCATCAGGGACTCGACCTCATCGGCTTCGACCGGCTGCGGGCCAAAGCTAGGCGAACGGTTGTCGGTGAGCGGTATGCCGTCCACCACAAATTGTGTCTGATATTCCGCTCCGCGTGGGTGGAGAACCGCATTGCCTTCGTAGAGCCAGCCCGGTTGAGAGTTCACCAGGTCCTGGATGGAGCGACCGGGCAGCGCGGTCAACCTGCTCTGAATCGTATCCAAGCCCATCTCATCGACTGAACCTGCGCGATAGGGATCGACCAATGTGGCAGACGCGGTCACATTCACTGATTCGGAAACTGAGGCCACGTTCAGGCGAATCGTACGGTCCAAGGGGAGAGCGGAGCGGATTTCCACCGACTCGGAAAATTGAGCAAAGCCCGGGGCCTGGATTTGGACCTGATACACACCATAAGGTAGTCGCTTGGCATCCAGATTGCCTTGATCGGTCGTCGTGAAGGTGTAGTGATACTGGTTGGCCTCGCTGACTAGCTCGACCGTGGTCTTCAGACCCAATCCAGAGGGATCGGTAACTGTCAAACGCAATTGCCCGGTGTTGCTTTGCGCAAGCATGGGAAGAGTCCACAGAAGTAGGCCAATTCTCAGCGCCCTTTTTAAGATTGAATCAGCCGCAAAATGGATCGGCATTAGAGTTGGACATACGCCTTCCCCGCCCCCATACTTACTTTTGACGGAGAAACAGAATTTGTTGCCCTCAACTTTAAAATTCGGTTTTCGTCTGTTTTGTTCAGGCTTTTTTTTGCGGCGGGAAGCAGTTCAAAAGGAGGCGTACTGAAAAAGCTTGAACAAGAATCTTGGAAATGGAATGTACACTCTAGGAACACGATGCCTACCCCGGATTCACTCGAACTGTCTTTCCCAACCCTGACTGACGCTGCGCCTTCGGCGAAGCCGTCAAAGATCGAGCGCGAGGTCATGGAGCTCTATGACCAGTTTCGCAATCCCTTACTCCGTTACGGCCGCTCCTTAGGCCTCTCGATTCCCGATGCGGAAGAGGTGATCCAAGAGGTATTCCTCGCGCTGTTTCGCCATCTTCACTTAGGTCGTTCCCGTAAGAATTTGCGCAGCTGGCTTTTTCGCGTCGCTCATAACCTTGCGCTGAAGCAACGTCTCGCGAACCAAACGTCACTTCAGCGGATGGCGGGGGATGCAAGTGTGGCCGAAGGATATGCAGAGCCGGCTCTTGGCCCCGAAGAAGAAATGTCAGCAGCACAAAGGTGTGAGCGCTTGCAGGCGGTCGTCGAAGCTCTGCCAGAAAAAGATCAACATTGTCTGCGTCTACGCGCTGAAGGCCTCCGCTATAGGGAAATCGCAGCGGTGCTCGGTATGTCGTTAGGTGCCGTATCGATTTCATTGACGCGATCCCTCGCACGTCTCGCTCGTGCGGCCGGGAGGTGAACTATGCTGCATAAGAATCGCAACCTGTGGATGCGACACATTCCGGATGAGGACCTCGTTCGGTCGGCCGATGGCGAGCTTTCCTCTCAACGCGCCGCCGAGGTAGGCGCCCATCTCGAAGCGTGTTGGGATTGCCGCGCCCGGATGCAAGATATTCAATCTACGATTACAGGTTTTGTTTGCGCTCATCATGTCGAGTTTGATGGGCAACTTCCCCCGGCTGCCGGACCAGGTGCGCTACTTCGAGTGCGGCTGGCCCAATTGAGCTCAGAACAGCGAGTTGAGTGGTGGAAACGCGCTGTTCAATTCAGCATTGCCTACTTACGCTTGGCGTGGGTTGGCTTGCCCTTGATTGCGATCGCTATCGGAATTCTCTGGTTGCAGCAGGAAACGCATAGGAAAACGAGTTCTATCATTGCCTTGCTCGATACCGGAACTGTGCCGAATCGAGCCTTAACACCAGGTGCGACACGCGAAGTCACGATCCGCGAAGTGTGCTCAGTTCCGCAAGAACAAGTCGTAGCAGATGTGTCTGTTTCCTTACGTCAGAGGGTTCTACAGGCGTATGGGATCGCTAACGCTCGCCCCGAAGACTATGAGATCGATTACCTGATCGCGCCCCGGTTAGGTGGAACTGAGGATATTCGTAATCTTTGGCCTGAACCTTACCGAAACCGCGTGTGGAATGCACGCGTGAAGGATGCTCTGGAAGAACGTCTCCACGAGATGGTTTGCAATGGACAACTGAATCTACACACAGCGCAGCATGACATTGCTACAGACTGGATCGCCGCGTATAAGAAGTACTTTCACGCCAAGAACCCTCTCCCCCTGAGTTCGTAGTTCGCTTCAAAGCCTGTTCCGATTCCGCAAATTGTGGCCCCGGCCATGCGGAATTGTCCCTCCTTATTCCGCACCCGTGTTAGGCAGCAGAGTGATTGACGGATTGACGCACCGTGAGTGATGGGCGAAAAAATCGAGCCTAGCTCGTAACCGAACGGTCACGCGCCGTGACGATAGCCGAAATCGTGAAAAGTTTGAATCGTTCGATGAACCAGGGCATCAAAGTTGTATCGGCTAAGTTTGGTTCACTTGCAGTTGAAAGTCGGTTCCGCACCTGCGTCACCCCTTCTCACCAGCAACGACTCTTCTCAGCGGAAATTCAGATAGAAACAGGAAAAGCAATGGAAACAGGAACAGTGAAGTGGTTTAACGACGCCAAAGGCTACGGCTTCATTAGTCGTCAGAACGGCGACGATGTGTTTGTACATTTCTCGGCAATTCAGGCCAGCGGATTCCGCAGCCTCCAGGAAGGTCAGCAAGTGCAGTTCGATCTGGCAAAAGGTCCCAAAGGCTTTCAAGCAGAGAACGTGAGACCGCTGTAAGAAGTTAAGAGGTGATAACAAGGTGCTCATCATTGAGATGTTGGTGAGCACCTTTTTGCGTCTGTCGCCAATCGGTGCGTGAAGAGTGGCTGGCCGACGTCGGAACGCGGAACAAGATGCGGCAATCGCGTGGAGCGATTCGTCTAACTCTGCAGACAGCATCGTCGCACCGCTCTCGACCTACCTGTGGAATTGTTTTCTAGGAAAAAAGGGCCTTCCACGGCGGCGTGCAAGCATTCTCTGACTACATCGCGTTCTAGGTCGGCTAACGGCGTCCCAGTGCCGATTGTTCGCGGGATTCAGCGATAACAGTCATCTTAGCTTCACGGGTGCATCGCCTGATAGTGAACCTGTTTCGGCTGGCGCAGAATCCTCGAGTAAAATGACTGCACACGATTGCCGGAGCATGTCATGCCGAATCGGTTCACGACTTCCTTTCTTCTCGCCAACATTGTGCTCCTCAATGCCAGCTACGCCCAGCAAGCCACCTGCCCGCCGGTAAGCACGGCACAGATCGTCAGCGATGTAGTTGTTCAAGGAGCATCGACGAACGATGGATATGGGGGCTGGCCCGTTTGCGGAGTGGACGGGCAGGTTTATCGGACGCCGAGCCGTCGTGATTTGACGTCAGTAATGCGCGTGTCGCGGGACGGTTCGACTTTGCTTTTCTCGCCGCCTGAGCATGTGCATCCGGAAGTGATCGCCGCCTCCGGTTCGGGCGTGAATGTTCTCTCATCCGTCTATTCCACGGCGGAACGGCGTGTCCACTTTCAGATGTACCACTTTGACAGCCAGGCGAATCTGCTGGCGCAGAATCAGATGACAATTCCTATTCAGCCGTATGGCATGGCGGTCATGTCTTCGGGAAGAACAATCGTCGTGGGCACTCACCTAAAGGATCCCGACAATCCGGATGATCGGAAATACGGTTTCGCGATTTTGGATGAGAACGACAAGCTGGTGAGGAGCGTTGATCTGCCGCTGCCCTCTGGAGGTGGTGGCTGGATCTTTGCCAGTCAGATGGCGGCGGGAGACGGCGTCGCATATGTAATGCTGCAGTCTGACCAGCCTCCGCAAACGGCGATCGCGACCATTGCGGAAAAGGGAAATCAGAACCTCGATATCAAAGTGATTGCGGCACCGCCGGACACGAAGACTCGGCATCACGGTGAGTGGGTGTTCGGCCCTGGAGTTGTGGTGGATTTGTATATTTACACCAATGAGAGGCCGCACGTTACCGATCGCTTCGACGAATACGATCTCGAGACCGGTGAGAAGATCGCAACCAAGAGCGCGCCACCGACCGGATATCAGACCGGCTGCTACACGGGAGACGAGTTCAGCATGCTAGCCCATAGCGCTCACGTCGATCCGGCAGGTCACCTTTCGCCAGATACGTTGCGACTGGTCACATCCAAGCTCCAATGAGTCGCAGGAGCTCCTCGCAAGTGTTGATAAATCATGAGCAATGAGACCTTTCGGGGGCGATCGCAGGGAAAAGTCCCTCCTGCTACGAATCACCAACGAAATGGCACGTTGCTACACTCGCGGCAGATATTCGACCAAAACGTTGACGGCATCGTCTTTGTCGCGAATGAGGATCAGGAAGACTCTAGTACGGTTGCAGGTTGGATGGGCATCTGTCTGTGCGTCCCATTTCTCATGTGGTTTCTGTCCGGACTGGTATTGATGTATTGCGATGCGCAACCGTATTCAGTGATGCGGTCTATTCTTTACCTGGACCTGTACAGGGGGGGCGAGAAGCTGTGGTCGATGGGAACGTCAGGACCGCTGGCTCTACGAGGGGCTTCATGATTTTGATCTTCTCTGGCTCTGTAGTTACAGACCGCTCTGGGACATCATCGTCATTTTTTGTTTGTCCGGCGGAGCCTGGCAGTCTGTAACAATCGTCATCATCGCCGCAAGACGAGTTCGAATGGCAACATTGTCCGCCTGGAGCGCCGGCTAAGCGCCAGACCTTGTCAATTGGGGCGTCCGTTGACCTGCGGACTTGCAAACGGTATCTTTTCAAAGCATCTGGTGTTCGGGAAGGCGGTGCGATTCCGTCACTACCCCGTAACTGTGAGCGCTGAGAGATCGGCCCTTTGTTCGAAGCCACTGGGACATTGAGTCCTGGGAAGGCCATCTGATTCTCGATGAAGCGCAAGTCAGGAGACCGGCCAGATGCCAATCTGGGCTTATTCAACTTCGATGGGAGAGTTGAAGAGCATCACCACGGGATTCCGACTGAAGATCGCGTGGTAGCTGCCCTTAGAAATCACTTCCCACTTTGTCCAAGAGCGTTGTCTTCTGAGAGGGTGGGAAGCACATGCATCCACATTTGACTCGGGATGTGACTCTTGTCCTCGGCGGTGTTCGTAGCGGAAAAAGCCGTTACGCGCTCCAACTGGCCTCGCGTGCGCAGCGCGTTACATTTCTCGCAACAGCCGAGCGGCGCGAAGACGAGGAGATGCAACGCAAAATCGAGCGGCACCGAGCTGAGCGACCGCAACATTGGACGACGATCGAGGAACCGCTTAATCTGGCGGTCGCCATCGGATCAGCGAGCAGCTGCGATCTCCTTCTGATCGACTGTCTCACGCTCTTCGCAGGGAAACTCCTCGAGGTTCATGGTGAAAATCTGGGAGCCATTGATGCCGGTGTTGATGCACTATGCGCTGCCCTCACGGACCCCTGCTGCGCGGTCGTTCTGGTTTCTAACGAGGTTGGAAGCGGAGTGGTTCCCTCTTTCGAACTGGGACGGCGGTATCGCGACCTGCTTGGCGAAATCAACCAACGCGTGGCATCGATTGCCGATCATGTCGTCCTTATGGTGGCGGGACTGCCACTCACCCTGAAAGGTTCTCTCAGTACGGAGGTTCGCTCATGAGCATTTACATTCTGGGCCAGCCACCCTGAGTGCTCCAACTGCTCACCAATCCATCACCACCGCTAACCAGCAGGGTGTCGGGAAGCGCGGTGCGATTCCGCCACTACCCCGTAACTGTAAGCGCAGAGAGACGTGCAGGTAGTTCAACGCCACTGGAGCTCGACTCTGGGAAGGCAGCACAGGCTCGATGACGCGCAAGTCAGAAGACCGGCCCGGCTGCAGCTCGAACCCGAGGAGGGGAATATGTCCACTGCTGCTTTTCTACGCCGATTGTCAGTCTGTCTTTCTATCGCCTGTCTTCTTTTTTGGCCGCCATTGACAAGAACGCTTCACGCAGAGCAGGCGGGAAGACTTCACGGAACGGTGCACGATCCGCTGGGCGCCGTTGTCACAAACGCATCGGTCGACCTCATCCGTAACGACGAGGTCGTGGCCAGCGCTAAGACCGACGATAACGGCGAATTCGATTTCGCGATCACTGCTTCGGGCCGATACGAAATCCGAGCTACGGCTCCTACTTTTCAGCAGGCAGCAAGCCCTCTCGTCTATGCCTCGGCAATGGGTGATGCCGAACTGAATGTCACACTCGGAACTCCAACTCTTTCGCAACAAGTGACGGTTACTGCGACGGGTGCGCCAACGCCGGAAGCGCAGACGGGCGCTTCTGTCACAGTGATTCCCGCTGAAGATTTCCGTTTTTCCACGGAGGTGCAGGACCCGCTCCGTCTGGGGCCCGGCCTGCAGATGACACAGAACGGCCAGATGGGCGGCACCACTGCGCTGAACATCCGTGGGGGGGCAAGCGATGCCAACAAGGTGCTGATCGATGGAATTCCGGCTAACGCAATCGGGGGTGCAGTGGAATTTGCTAACCTGGCCACCACCGGTATTCAATCTGTGGAAGTTCTGCGGGAGCCGAACAGCGCGCTCTACGGCTCTGACGCGCTGGCTGGCGTGGTCAGCCTGAACACGCCCAGGGGCTCGACTCCGCTGCCTCTCTTCACCTAT
>Ga0123355_10003649_pt1 | contig 22175 bp, 16 predicted proteins | sample TergutEmb28metaG_3_FD_89872 | JGI IMG/M metagenome (GOLD analysis project Ga0123355, IMG submission 89872) | Embiratermes neotenicus P1 segment gut microbial communities from Petit-Saut dam, French Guiana - Emb289 P1 | ecosystem: Host-associated > Arthropoda: Insects > Digestive system > Gut ... | reverse complement strand
GGGGGAAAGCAATGGCAAACTATCCCCAAGAACTTGCCCAGGATGCAGTGTGCCAGAGCCATACCGGTCACATGACTGGGCTCTGGTTCCTGCCAAGCCCGGCCTTCAAGGCTGAATACTAATCAACTGAATGACCCGTTAAGCTTGTCAGATTTTAATCAAACTTAAATTTATTAATTAATTTTCAAAAAATCCTCAAATATCAGAGTTTGTGAACATCTGTCCAGTTAGGGGCCCAATTGTTCCATGACAGACAAATAGACACATGGACAGACAGGACAAAGCTAATAGTCGCTTTCACAGTTTTGTGAACATGCCTACAATGTTTCCCTGCCATTTCTTCAGTTCCAGCCCTACCGTCTGAATTATTCAGTCTGAAAGGATTAGCAAAAGCCACATTCTTCCCTTTCAAAAGTTTTGTGGTTTTACTATACAATTATAGTACTAAAAGAGGTTTTCCGTAGATAAAACATGGCAGAGGAAGAAATTTATATACAAAGAAACTAGCATATTCAGTACAATTAACTGTAAAGAACCCAGCTGATAATCCTTGCTATGGTGATTCTTCTATAACTCTGCCAGTACTCTGACACTACATAATAAAAATTCTGTGTTTCCCTTACTAGCATAGACACAAACGTAATTTTCCATTACACATTGTACATTGTTAGAATTGTCATAATTACACATTCAAACCATTCTAGTCTACATAATTATTTAAAAAAAAAAAAAGTTTTACATGCAAACATGCATGCATGCGCACGTGCACACGCGCGCACACACACACAGAGCAGAGAGTTTCTAAGAATTACATCACATTACTCTGCTGGAAAATAGTGTTTTTTAAAGCCACAGTGACCAAGTAACACATCAGTGGACTCAGAACAATGGCATGGCTGATATATTTCCAAGAATTAATATTACTTTTCCAGCCTCCCTTTAATCTATCTCTATAGTCCAGTTGTATATAAAAATCACAGTCAACTATACATCACTCCATCACAGATTCTCAGAGCCATCTGAATGCAACATGAATACTAATTCAGCCCCTGTTACTACTTCATGAACACCAAAACAATAACTTATTCCATAATTTATATTAGTGTACTTTACCATGTCACATCTGTTGTTTCCTACTTAACAATTGACAGAACAAACCTTTAAAAACAATAACTTTGTTATTCTCTTCCAAAGTGTCTGCAGAATTGGTTTGTCCTATAGTACCTCTCTTTTTACATTCCTCTACCACTTTACATACCACTTTCAATGAAAGTGTACAGCACAATATATCAATGAAGTATGTTTTACAAACAATGATCCTGATATGACTAAACAAGAAGCTGTTCCCAACTGGCTGCAGAAAGGATCTGGAGAGTATGAACAGGGATGAACAGGGGACAGATTTTGCATATGGAATGAACATTCCTAAACCTCGTAAACAAGAAAATTTAAGGGGACAGTCTAGCTAGATACAGGAAGGCTACAGTCTACAATGTGCTCAATTAAACATTAAATGTTGATACAAGAAACATGGTACAAACAATTTACTAATGTTCAGGCTAATACCATACTTAGTGACACAACAGTAATTTGCATATTGGGCAGTCTGGTCATGAGTAATTCAAGGCCTGCTGCACATGTTTGCAAACTTTATGATACATAGCCCATACACACAGTTCAACAGCACACTGCATTGGCCAGGACAAAGAAAAGCTTCAGAAACCCTGATGTACAGTGTGGTGAACAGGTGTGTACTTATTTGTAATTTGTAACAAATATCAGTCCTCACATATTATATAACTCCTACAAATGTCTGTGCCTCTTGCATGCAATTATACACTCTAGAGGCCCAGAAAGTAAATGTGCAAAACATAAAGGTAATGAAAATTAAAAGTGATTACAGGACTACACAATTCGGATATTCTGTTATCAGTGCTTCATTACAATCACATGCAATACCTGAGTAGTGTTTGCAGAAAGCAAGCTGTGGGCTCAGAAACCAATCATCATCATTACAAAACAACTGCTGAACCTAGTTAAGGGTGTGCTGTCCATTTTAACTCAAATATGACAACTACAAGTCTATACAGAATTATGTTCTTGGTTAGCAGCTTGATGTTTTATTTCACAATGTCAGTATTTCCAGCAAAAAGGTGTTATGACAAATTAAAAAGCAAACAATTGTCTTAACCCCTTATGGCTGAACAGTAAAACATTGTCCCACACAGCCATGATGTTTTTAAACTTTTCTGCTTTTATAATAACAGGTCACTTTTTCACAATATTTGTCTAAAAGGCTTGTACAGGCATAAAAGTTGGGTGAAATTTAATTCTAGTTAAAATTATCACTAATGAGGTTTAATTTTTCTCACTAACAGCCTTATGATTTTCCCATCAGGCACAATTTATTTACAGGTGTCTCCAGGCAGTAAAGGTAAAGCAGTCCCATTACAGGTCTGGAGTGGCCCAGAGGGTTCCAGGAAGTTAAGGTTCCCAGATTTCATGACAACGGCACAGGATGGTAGTAAGGTTGTCAGCCTTATGCACTGGCCGCTTTTACCCACAGGAAATGCTACTGGTACTCATTTCTGTTAGAGGGTGAGTCGAAACCAGGGCCATAGTGCGATCTGAAGGATTTTATGCCAATGAAAAATACCAAGGACACCAGCTGGGATTGAACCCTGATTTGTAGCACAGCACCATAACCACTGTGCCACAGCAGTCATCTCCAGGCAGTGGTTATTATTTTCTACTCATATTGGTGAAGTGGAGCAAATACATGCACATTAAGGTCCTTCCAACAAGTCTCTGTTCCTACCCCCTTCATCCCCATTATTTCATCAAGAAGATGCTACTGAAAAATATCAGTTCAGTGGTTACTATGGTAATATTTACTTACAATTTTGTGTTCTGCCTTTCATTTTAGTGTCAGCTGGTTCTTAGAAATGCAGTTTGGTGTGATACACTTCAAAACACAGGGTACCACACAACCCTCTGTCGCATTCTCGACACATATATTTTGTTCTTGTTTCTTTGTTTTTGGCAGAACACACAGCACCAAATTCTCTTACACTGCATGAGCCAGTGTCTGTTGTGTCTTGGGTCAAGTCTTTTTATTTGGCTCGTGGATGGGGTTTGTCTTTTTCGTCTTGTAGTCGGAGGTTAAAGCACCCTTCCCCCTCTTGTATTAGGTTACTCATCTATGTCAGTCTGAAATGTCAGTGTGTTAATTTTGAACCACAGGAGGCAAGAATGATAAAGCTGTTGAGAATGATAAGGTCCAGAGGATGGAAGAACAGCTACTTTGTCCATTTCCAAGTTTGTCTGCTAATAGAGTAAGAGTTCGTCATGCAGTCAGATTTGTCTACATACCCCATGTGTCTATTACAGTCTTGTATTATGGTTGGTTTCATGGCTTTTCCATGCTCATCACAAAAATTACCCTCCAATGGTGGAGAATGCAAGTTCTTTAGTACATTTATATTCCATTTGTCCTTACATACTATGGCTGTCAAGTTACCTTTCACCTTAGTCTTTAGATCACCCCTCTTCAATTTTATTTGAAGTCCAAAACTCTTTGGCACACCTTTTCTATTTGGCCTAACAGTCCTGCAGCAGTCTTAGTATGTAAATCACCAAATAATGATGGAGATGAAAAGAAATTGTCCATGTACAACCTGTGTCCCACATGTTCAATCCTTGCTGCAAGTCCTGTCACAGTTGCATGTGTAGCTATCATGGATGTAGTTGCACATTTCCTGTCTTTGCCTAAATACACGATCATATTGTAAGTATATCCCTTAGAATCACATAGCTTGTAAAGCTTTAACCCAAACAGCATGTGTTTCTCTGGTTTACACTGTTTCAAGATGACTATCTTTGAAGAGCACAATGATTTCAAATACTGGTGATAATACCTATTTGTCTCTTCCACCAACAGTTGTATAATTTCAAAATAGAAGAGCATGAAAACACACTGTGGGGCAGAGTCTTATTGAAGTGGGATGCCTCTGTTTGTTGTAATCCAATGGGACCTCCTGTAAACTTGTGGACTACAGTTATAGTAGGTCAACATGTTTGTATTGTCAGGCCACTGTGCGAAGTTTGTGTCAGTAGTGTCACCTGTGTCACTGTCACACTGAGCAGAAATGTCTTTGTCTCCTGATGAATGTACATAAGAGTTTTCTAGTATCAAATCCGTGATGTGTCGGTCTGTAAGGTTTCTTCTTGAACCCATACTGCCCAATGCACCACAACCCCACTCAGCACACACCAAGCGCAACACCTTCTGACTGAATGTGATTCAAGGATCTGCACTGCCTGGCTGGCTGCATGTTACTATTGCTCTTACGTGGAACAGACTCGTGTTGTGTTGATATGGCACAAATAATGAACCCACATTTCAAAAGTCAGGAAGAAAAACTTATAGGAGAATGAAGGACATTTGCCTCTGGTCCCATATTGCATTTCACTTAGAAATAAATGTCTGTACATGTATGCATTCCTTTCCTCTCCCACTATTTGCATATGAACTCACTGCCTATAGCACCCAGATGAAATCCAAACACTGTGATTTTGAAACCTAAACAACATCTGAAGAAATATGATGACATGTACAGTTAGCTCCAAATTTTACAGCACTGGGTCTCCACTAACAACAGGAGCTATTTGGAAAGAATAAATCTAGAAAATGAAACTTAAGAGTGAAAAATAAAATAAAATGGACTAACTCAGCTTCATAAAAATAGGTGGATTTTCTTCAAACTTGTGGAACAGGTAGATGGATTCATTCTTATATGTGTACTTTTTATTTCAATGTTTTATCTTTAAAAATGTATGAAATACAGTGGATTTCTGCATGTGCAAAAATGGCATTTAAAGTGGAAAGTACCTGACCATCAGTGGCTACTTTGGGATTCCAATCCCTTGTTAAACAGCATCTTCTGGGTTCTTACAACACACAGAGGGACAAGTCTGTTCTCATATTTTATATAAACATGCTGCCTCCACCTTCAGCATAACTGAACTGGTACCAATAGATGCTTATGTGACTGGGAGGAGAAAATGTGCCATGCTGAACTGGGACATTACACCATGCAAAATAACCCTGACAATTACAATTTCATAACACCCACCATGAATTTCTACACACTTACATACAAAATAAATCACTTTTATATTGCCTAACTTCTCCTTGGGGTAAGGACCAATTTCATATACTTTGGATATGGATAGAAATCATGTAAGATAGGAATGAAGGTGGTTATGATATAAAATGTCCCAAGTGCTGTATTACCAAACTTATTCAGCCTTCTGACCAACATGTGATAAGTTATGTGTATCACCTGCCCTAGTTAAAACATAATATTCCAATTGCACGTTTATGCTGCCAGTAATCCGTAGATTAAACACAGGAAGGAAGCAATCATGAGTCCTATCAAGCTTTCATTATTAAACAATAAATAAATGAAGTCCTCAACATGTACAGTAATTTGTACAGTAATTTATTTTATCACAATGAAAATCAGCTTATGTATTTCCTATGTACTTCCCACGAAAAGCAGTATGATTACTATACAGCTCCCCAGTCCAGAAACCACATCACTTAAAAAAACTTCAACCAAAAAATTAAACTGATTTTTAGGCTGAGGTGAACCTGCTGTCAATGAAAACTGTGTATTCACTGTCACAACAATCACAGCTATGTGACTGTCATGCCACACATAATTTTTATCACAGTGATTTGATACAGTATTACTTACAAGTTCTCTATGTTTTATAATTTAATAATATTACTTATAATATAGTATGCATCTAAATACAAATGGTGCTATGTGCTCTAACTCTTGGGTTTCTGACATGCAGAAGTATCAGAAATGAATTTAATGCTCACATAAACTGCAATAAAGCAGAAATAATGTTAGCAGACTATCACAGCATAAAATACAAAATAACACAATGCTCATGCAAAAGCAATCTGTATGTTATGCAATCAGAATATTGTACATGTGCAATATATTAAGTAGTATCATATGAGTATCAACCAGATCCTATCTTACTTCAAGAGCACAGAAGAGCTACATTTTCTCATATGCATTAACTTTTTAAATACACATATATAATTTTTTTAGCTCTGAAGGTTTTGTAACTAAAATTCAATTGTACAGAACCTGTTGGTTTTCAAATCACTGGCAACACTGTTTGCGAACACTGTCTGCATTCACAGTTGGCTTCACATCAATCTGCTCAACATTGTGTGGTCTGATCGTATCTCCCTCAGGAGGATCACGGATTTGCTTCTGGGATACAATCCGATAGATTTCTGCCACGGAAAAACCAGACAAAAAACAAAACATAAGAATGTCTTCAAAATAAAATAAGGTGTACTAAAATTTTCTCATGAATGCAATGGGAAGCACTCAAATATTAACTTCACACTCCATTCCTAATGTAAACAGTAACAGTGAATAAGATAAATACAAATTCTCTGCACATTAAATTAGTGAAGTATAACTTCAATGTATGTCAACAGCTGGCTTACAGATAATACTGCACATATATCTCTATGCATGTTTATGACCTAGTACTTTAGTAAAACTGCAAATTCTTTCAGCATCATTACTATACACCATTTCGGAACCCAAAAGCACGTGGCACTAGCTAGTGTCACTCCCATCCACAAGTTCACACGTCCAGCAGGTCCACTAAAATATATGGTGGTATGATCTTTAGTTTCACGAAACACCGCCAACCATTTCAGAAAATGGAATGGGGGGAACACAGAAACTGCATGGTGATCTCACAAGGACACTTATTTCATTCTGGGAAGGAAAATATGCTAAAAAGCCAAAATATAACCATGAAACAATGTAAACAAACACTGTACTTCAGTCCAATTACTATTTCAAATGACACATTTCTTATCCTTCCAGCCAATCTCCAACAGCCAACCCCCAATCAAGGTAACAAATTTTTAATTTAAAATTACTATGTGATGTTCCTTCAAAAGCAACATTTTCTGTCTACCTCTCAAGCTTGAACAATTCCTGCCCTCTATGTACATCCAAGCCAATAGTTAGTTAACAACTACACCTTGCATGTAAAATTAAAACACATGTAAACACTGCCTTTCTGAATCGCCAGCCTCACATAAAATACCAAGGTATAAAATTGCAGTTTATGTAATAACACTAAATTCACAGACCATGTGGCATCAAATGAAATGCAATAATATTATTGATTTGTGACTGCCTATTTCTGGAACTGACTTACATGGAGCAGCTGCATCCATTCTGACTCAGTACCTGTGATACTAACAAGCAAGCCATCACAGACAGACAGGACACAGTCAACAAAAGCTGTCCCTGTGCATGTAATAAATAATATGAGGGAACAGAGATATAATTACACTCATCCTTAACCTCAGCACTAGTTGCAGGTAAGTGATTAGTTTCATACCCCAGCTGCTTTACCTCAGGAAAAAACATTCCTAGTTCCCATGGATTAGGAGTCTGTGAGGGTCCCAGAAGTGGGCTGGACTCTTCACAAAAGAGGAAAATATGTTGCTGCTGTCCAGCCCATAGCCTAAAACCACTGTACTGACCAAGTAAACCACCTTCTTGGAATCAGAAAGGTCTGGTAAAACAATACACATGTAACAACCAGGAAACAATCCGAGTGTGCACTTTCAAATCACAAATTATCATGTCCAGGTGTATACTATGTAGACAACATGCAACGACGTACAGTTAGGCTGTGAAGGATTGAGCTACCATGCAATAGAAAAGAACGAAATTCAGGCATCATCTGCTAATACCATATGTGTAATCTATAGAAAGGTAAGTCAATAAATGAATGCAAAACGACAAAAATTTTATCTCAAGAAAAAGAAATGAAAATTTATCACAAAATAATACTAAATCCATGCCATAACATGTAGCCCCAACTCTCTAATTGTTAAAATATTACCTTTCTACCACACTTGTTTGCTGCCTACATCACCAACACATGGCACATCACAGTGTAAAAACCAAGACTGGCAATGTACGGATAACATAACATAGAGGTGCGTTCATTCAACCGTTGTTGCAGTGGAAAAGCAATAAGTATTATACATTCGCAGTGCCAGTTTGTAACTGTAGGTATCCAGCATGAAAGATGCATGTGCTATATAGCCATCTATGGCCTGTCTGGCTCTACAATACATTTTTTTTGCATTATCTCATAAATGGCACAATTTAAAAAAAAAAGTTATTTAATATGAAATGTTTGTTTTGATTTTCTCTATAACATTTGTCCGAAACACTTATCATTCTAAGAACTGAATGAGATATGATAAAAAATGTATAATGGTCTTCACATAAAGTACCCGCTATTCTGGTCAGATTTTAATGTAACTTGAATTTTCTTGACCAATTTTAAAAAATACTTCTATATCAAAATCCATGAATATCCGCCCAGTGGGAGTCACGCTGTACCATGCAGACAGACATGTACAGATGGCCACACATGATGAAGCTAGTTGCTTTTCACGATTTTGTGAACTTTCAGGAAACTGGGAAGGTCATGACGCACAGTAGCCACCGTCTAATGTGAGGTCATGTCGCTGAATGTGCATCAAGAGACTGACAAAAACCATCAAATCCATCAAATCCGGACTGCCAAACTCATGGGCAACATTCAGCATTTACCTACTTATCACACCTACATTATGTACTATGTTACCAAACACTGAGGCCAGAAACAATATTCATGTACTGTTTGAATTTCATTTTCAGAGTCCTAAATGCTACTTGTTCACACAAGATAGCAATGTTACACAGGATTCCATAAGTGTAATACAACTGACACATAGTTTGGAAGACCTGCCTTACACAGCATTCATAATGCAACATACCACACATTCATCACATCACTAATTAAATAACAGTGTCCTATGGTGAATGGAGGTAGGATTTCAGTAAAGCAACTGATCTGTTAAGACTTGACTTCATGTCAAATAAAGTTCGTTTACACTGATTACTACAATTCACAGGAATTTAAACAATGCAGACACAAACAATGGATGTTTGAATCCATTTAGGTATGAGAAAGTGTGTTTGTTTCTGGTTTATTTAATGATGCTGATTATAAAGAGTGAGTCATGAGTTATGGACATAACTGTAGATAATTATTTCTTTTTATTCAACAAAACATGTGTCCAATTTTGAATGGATATAGAGTAAATAGCCACTTGAAACTTAAAATGTCAGTTTAAGTAAAAAAGACATGGAATAAAATAATAAACACATTAACTGTTAAATTTAACATCAAAATTAAACTTCAAGAAATTGTCTTTATTTACTTCACACTCACACATGCTTAAAGATGAATTCCAAAAATCCCACCCACAGCTGCCATGCATCTCACCATTCAGTTGTGAAAAGTGTATACGCTGTGTTGCAGTATGTTCCTTCTACCTCACCCAATTATGAACCTACTACCATAAACGGCAAGACACTCCAAACTGCAACGGCCAACATTCTCACTGCCCAAGTCAGGTGGCAAGGAAAACATGAAGTGCAAGAGATAAACTTGAGGTTTGTTTATATCACCCATCATATGGCGGTTGAACAGAGCATGTTGAAGGTCGTGTGACTAATAAAGAGTGCATTTGTAAAAATCAAAAAAGGCAATACCACCACAGCCATCAAGAATAGGACCCACGTTGTTAATTGATCGTGAAGACCTAGAAAATCATCTACTACAGTTGTATCCATAACTCATTAATCATACTGTATAGTGCTGCATGTAGGATGATCAGTGAACAATGAATTGGACAGCACAAAGAAGTGATAGCAGCCTAATCTGAGGTAACAGCCCAGCAAAATATCTGTCAGGATGGCCAGTTTCTCAGCTGAGATCAAAACACACTACTGTACTACTGGAGTCACCTTGGTCAGAAGCATAAACATGTATTCAAATATGGGGTACACACTGCCCAGACACATTCTGTGACTATGCACACTGCTTCTCCATTTTTTGCAGTCACAGTGGTCTGCTGTTGCGAAGTCCACCACATGCTACACACAACAGTGTAATCACAGTGTTCCAATCGACATTCAAACCACAATTTCATGTTTCAGCATTTTGCATTTTCTGCAAATTCATGTGTTTTTTTGTACTGTCCTGGCCAAATACCTGTACAAACAGTGCCATATTATAATTGATTTTGTGTGTCCCCAACCTTACATTTTACCATGATTTACATTTCATAACTCTAGTCATGACTATGAAATTCACCCAACGTTACAATTCACAGTTTAGTTTATTTGTGCTATGACAAACTAACAGTAGAAACACTGACTAAAAATTGTGCCCAGCTTATCTAGCAACATCTGTGATACCTCCCCAAACTAAATGCTGAAACAGGTAAGGAAGTTACTGTACAGACCACAGTAGTTTAAAAGGGAAGACATCAAATTTCAACTCACTTAACAGTCAACAGCCAATCATGATACAAGAAGTACTGCCTTGTGTCTTTAGTCATAGACTTTACATCAATTTTGACAGACCAAATTACACTGTGGACTGAGAAAAGTAAAGAGTGAAATACTGATTTACAAAAAAGAAAAAAAAAAGCAGAAATCATTTATGGTGGGTGACAAAACAAATATTTTAACACATGATGATGTACATACTGGAAAAGGGTTGATGTGGCATCACGAGACTTTCAATAACCACATTAAACACTACTGTAAAAAAAGGTGAAGCAAATGAAAGAAGTTACATCCAGTATAGGACTTCATCCAATCAAAAGAAATTATTGAAATACTCACCACCATACGAATAGGAATCTGTTGCTGCTGCATGGTACAAGCAAGCACATGCAAATGATGCTTCCACAGATGTTAATACTATCAGGAAGAAGGCCTTGAAGATCACTATTCCCTTGGGAGCAGACTACTTTACAGATTCTAATGGTGGGATCAACAGACTTAGGAGACAACACTGTTGCTAGCAATCTAGTTAGTGAAAGCAGGAGTATTGATTCAAAAATGGTAATGACTGGAAATATGGCCAACAACTGCCAGATGTTAAAGAATGTGACCTCTGTAACATGATAACACAGGTCTATTTTTAAATCAACAATGCCATAATAAAAATCTTATTTTTTTGTGGAGACCTCTACCACGGTGGAACAAAATCAAAATAGTAGACCACAGTGCTCCTTTCATGTAATGCTGATGGCAGTTATGAACTACCACCACTTCAAACTGGTAAATATGCTTGCTTTAGATGGCGCAGTTAGTTGAGACACTGCACTACAAGCCTGAAGGTCACAGGTTCAATTTCTGATAGCATCACTGCAATTTTTTCATTGATATAATACTTCCCACTGCACTATGGCCCTGGGGTCAACAGAGCCTCTAACAGAAATGAGTAACAGGAATACTTCCAGTGGGGTAAAGGGGACTGGTGCATAGGGCTAACAACTTTACCACCTTCATGTGCCAACTGTCTTGAAATGTGGGAGCCTCCTGGAACCCTCAAGGCCTGTCCAGGCCTTTAATGGGATTGCTTTACCTTTTAACAATGCTTTAAGAATATTAAAAAATTCCCACAAAATATGACATCAATAGAATTTACTGTATAGCCAACAGTAAATTTGAAGATTTACACACACAACTAGACAGGAAAATGGGTGCTAAAAATCAAACATTTCTGCTTCTCACTGATAAATGTACTGCTCACTAAAAGAACATTTCTCATGAACACAGTTCTGTTTTCCCAGTTAACTCTATCAATCTAGTACTGCCTTTAGACTTGGGTATCATCCATTCATTTAAGTACAATGATAGAAACAGGGCATTCCAAATGCTGTCACAGTGACAGAAGACAGACTGCTCCAAGATGCTGCACACACAATGCTGGTTGTACTGTCTGCTATGCACTTCACAGCAGCAGACTGGAAACTGGTAACTCCAACTGGTACTATCAAGAATTTTTATGAAAATTGTGGTTTTCCAAGTGATCATGTCAGCAGCAATAACAATGAACTAAAAACTGACTGGAGGTGAAGAAAATGATTAGCGTAGTTTGACAGCTCTTGACGTACAGGTGGAGGACTACGCAACACATAACAGTCCTCTCAAGGAATCCACATTCTCAAACCATATTTGACCAGCAGTTGTCCAGAACAGAAGAAGAACCGGAAGAGGAAGAAGATTAAGGCAACATTGCTGGACACATTGAAAGGACTAGAAGCAGCCAGAAAGCATATGTACAAACAAAAATATTTCACCTTCAGGAAGCCCCTGGTTAGGTTACAATCGCATTATTATTAAAGAGATGGGTACTGAACACAATTAAGTACCATCTGTTTTACCAAACCAGCTCTTACATGCAGCCCATATGTATATTATATATAATGAACACCTAACAGCTACAATTACCTGTAAGTATATTCTGGAAGGCCGTTTCAACATTTGTGGAATCCAAAGCTGACGTCTCAATGAAGGAGAGTCCATTTCTCTCAGCAAAAGCTTTGGCTTCATCTGTTGGAACAGCCCGCAGATGCCTTAAATCGGATTTGTTGCCTACCAACATGATAACTATATTCTGGTCTGCATGGTCCCTTAACTCCCTCAACCATCGTTCCACATTCTCATACGTCAGATGTTTTGCAATATCATAAACCAACAATGCTCCTACAGCACCACGATAATACCTGCAACATACCATATACTGTTAATCCCTCCACCACACCTGCTTTACACAGTATAAATAATCCAACAATACACACAACCCCTAACTTCAGAATTATCTCACCAACTTTAACCACAATGTTTCATGGGTGAATGTTCCAAGAAATTATTATGCCCATGAATTTTCCACAAAAATGATAACCTGATTACACGAAAACTGTAACATGTATGGCAGCTCCAGTCCATTCTCAGTGACCTCCACCAGCCACACACTTTTCATTGAAACAATAATGAAATCATGTTAAAAAAACAATGGTTTGTCAATGCAAATGAAGATAGTGCACACTTATGTGCAACTATACACAAAAAACAAAGAAACCTCAACTGCTTTCCTAGTTTTTAGAATGCTTATGCCATAGCTATTTCACAGGTTAACTTAGGTAAAAGTGGTATTATTTCCACACAAGAATATAAATTGATTTAGTACATTAAAAAATGCAGCATTCAGTATGAAATCCTGCCTTACACAGTTTTCCCTCTTCATATTTCTAGTAAAACTTAACATTTCCCTAGGCTTAATGAAATCCCAACTACATAACTGAGGTACAAGTGGTGAACCAAGGAGAAAATACAAATGCTACACATGATCTACATTCACATGTCCATATGAGTCACAGGTTACTTTAATTAACAAATTAGGAGTGGTAACATCCTCCATAATTCACTACAGTTTAAAATTCAACAGGGGGTCCAAAAATTAGTTTCAAAGGCATGTAATGTCTTTACAACTGGTATCAGGCTGATCAAATTTGTTGAGGTCATTGACTTTTTAAGCTGACAACAGTGTGCTGAACATCATCACTCTGCATGGCAAATGGTTACAGGCAGCCACCATGTTTTGGGCCTATAAAGGTGTGTTGTTGGTGGACCTCACACAACAGGAAATAACAACCAATGCACATGCATACCATACAATACTGGAATGGTTAAGAGCTGGCATTAAAAGAAAATGCACTGTCTCTTATAAAAGATGTTTTACTTCTGCACGACACTGCTCAGCCACACAATGCCAATACAATTCTGTAACTCCCGTGGGAAATCTTGGAATATTTGGCATACAACCCCAATATGGTAGCATGCGACTACCATCTCTATCCTGCTCTAAAGGATCACCTTGGCATTCACAATGAAAATTCAAAATGAAGACAACTGACATAGTGGATCCAAATGCAGGACACACACACACTTCTAGTAACAGGGAACTGAAAAGCTAGGTTCTGCAATATGACGAATTCCTCAATTCTGGTGGAAACTATGTTGATAAGTAAAGCAGCAGTCATGATATTGCAAGTGTATTATTTTTGTTAGAACTAGAAATAAATGGTTTATAACATGTGACTGATTATTGACACAGAAAAATATCAAAGTGATCAACTGACTAATTTTAATGTTTTCCATCCCAAAGTGTTCGATACATATACAATAAACAACAATGTTCAGTCAAACACAACAATCATTTAGTACATACGTTATTTACTGACCTTGGGCGACATGTTTTGATTCCCTTGGAATCATCATCAGGCCCTCTCTGAAAAATACAGATCCATTATATGGATCTGTATTTTTCAGAGAGGGCCTGACGATGATTCCAAGGGAAACGAAACATGTCGCCCAAGGTCAATAAATAACATATATTATGACTGTTGTGTTTGACTGAACATTGTTGTTTATTGTATATGGTTACTAATTAATTGGTACTGGTGAAACCAATTCGTAATATAACACATAATATCCTTGTGGCAGCAGTGGGAATGGAGATTAGCCATCTGCAATGTGATGCTCTACAGCGTGGTATGTACGCACCCTCCATCTGCAGAATCAAGATGGGAGGCAGCACATTCCTCTGAAAAACCATGACCTACCAACCTACACTGTAACAACCTGCATAACAGTAACGCTGATGAATCACACTGCTACTGTCACCATGTAGCTGTTTAATCAGTGAGCACACGTTCCACTAACGGAATGTAATGTGTTCAGATCTCCAGAGCCTCTAAAAATTTTATAGCAGAGATAATAAGCAATAATTGATTTACTTTACTGTAGTTGCAGTACACAATTACTGGATTTTCTCTAGGTTGGGTAGTTCATTTTATTTGTTCAAATAAACCTGCTAAGATTATGTCCCAATTACACTTCTTGCACTTTAAATTTTAAGATTTTTATGTTCTTTTGGGGCATGTTAGAACATGTAAGAGAGATTCTCAAGCCATACTATGAGACAGAGCATCTTCTGTATACAGCAGCTACCGGATCTTCTTCCTTTCTGGGAAATTGAAAACCCAAAACAGCTACCAGATCTTCTTCCTTTCTTGGAAATTGAAAACCCAAAAATTTTCTGAAGCCTGATTAGGTAGTTTGATATAGCTTCTTTGTTTCTGGTTTGCCAGGAAGTCCTAAACTAAATCCAAATTTTGATTGGCTGTGTCAAAAGTGTATGTAGATTGGAACACTTCATTACCAGTTGCTTATATGATGTCATACTGCGGCAAATGATCACTTTTAATCTCCCTCCGACCAAAAGCTGTTAGGTTTCATATTATGGACTGGCTCCTAACTTCTCAAAACATGGGTAGGCCTGACAGTGGAAATTCTGAACATTTACTTTTTTCTTTTGTTCACACAGAGTCCAAGTCTTCCCCTTCTCCACCCAGTATACTGTGGGGCTGTAATGGGTCCCTGGACGTGCTGAGGTACTAGGAAACAAAATCACTGACAAGCTCGCAAGAGAGGGTTCTGTTCAGAAATTTGTTGGAACTGAGCCACCTTTGGGAGTCTCTAGGCAGAGTATGAAAAGAAAGATAAGATGCTAGTTGGATAACCAGCATTGGGCAAGGTGGCGAGGTCTTGGAAGTACTCAGAGACAGGCTCAAGAACTAATTTTGGGCCCTAGTCTGAGTGCAAAGACCAGACTTTTGTCCTTTAATAGGACACAATCCAGGGTCATGATTGGCCTTCTTACTGGACATAATACCCTGAGAAGACATCTTAACTTGATGGTGATAACTAATAGTCCATTTTGTCAGAGGTGTGGTGAAGAGGATGAAACCTCAGCCCACATTTTCTGTGGGTGTGAAGGGTTGGCTTCACTCAGTCATGTATATCAAGGTTCCTTTTTCTTGGATCCACAGGATATTAAGAGTTTTAGTCTGGAGGCCATGTGGAACTTTAGCAAAGGAACAGGGCTCACCTGAACTGATATCAGATTATGAGGCACAAAGGGCCCATTAATTAAGGCCTAGGTGCATCAGGACTGTAAGGGCTCGAACCCAAATGCTAATCAATCCATCTTCCCTTTCTTGTAAAAAAAACAGGTCCCTAAACAGTATGTGTTAAAAACCATCTATTAATATCATATAAAATATCAATTACACTGTCATGCATCTTGGGTTGGCACACCTGGGATTTGAACTCCAGACTGCCAGCTACAATACACACTGAAAACATTAAGTATTGTATTTGATTTTTAGTAACTTGTAACAACATACACATTCATATTACCTGTTTTCAAAGAAACCCTGAACTCTAAACAAGTATTACCTCAAAACAGGTGTCTTATATCTTGCGCTATTTGTCAAAGCATTGTATGTGATACAATTCAAAATGCACAGACTTTCAAACAAGATTACAGAACATACACAAAAGAACCACTCAGTACTTTGCGCAGTATTTAAAACAATGTTATCAGTTATACCAAAGAACAAGATTGCGTACTTCACTACCAAGTACCAACACTGTTTGAATAAAAGCTTCAAGTTTCACTGCAATTTCAAAACATGGAATGTGAAATACAAGCCACAGGGTTTCCAGTGATTCATCAGTAATGATAACTAGAAAGTACCAAAGAATGTACGAGTACGGATATGCAGCACTTAACAACAGGGATATGTTCTGAGAAAGGCACCATTAGGGGATTTCGTCAATGTGTGCACATCTACTTACACAAACTTATATAGTACAGTATAGCCTACTATACATCTAGGCTATATGGTATAGCCTATTGCTCCTAGGCTATAAACATGTACATGTTACTGTACTGAATATTGTAGGCAATTGTAACACAATGGTATTATAATAATATAATCTTATGGGACCACCATCATATATGCTGTCCATCGACCAAAACGTCATTATGTGGCGCATACCTGTACTAGGTGTAAGGGGTAAAAATCATGGGTGCCATGACAACCTGCACCCAGAATTTATTAAACCTTGCTGGAAATGTTCACTGTCTAAGATATGTTTATTGTAAATGGTGCTTTCAGAGCTGGCTTTCCTTCCACCTGCAGCTGACACTTTGGCATTATACCAACACATTTGTCCACGCTGTTTATATTTCTAAATAAGCAGTAAAGGTCAGGTATAAAATCGAAATACTCTGAATAATGCATATGCATGCTGGTCACACTAACTGTTCAAGGGAACTAAACTCTAAAATAAACTAGACTGGAGTTTGTATACTTGTCTAACACAACTATACGGTGGTATAGATATGTATAATTTATTACATAAAGAACTACATGTTTCGGCCCTTTTCATTGGCCATCTTCAGGTTGATAAAAGAGAAACACTGGCAAGCAGCTACCAATGTTTCTCTTTTATCAACCTGAAGATGGCCAATGAAAAGGGTCAAAACATGTAGTTGTTCTTTATGTAATAAATTATACATATCTATACCACCATATAGTTGTGTTAGACAAGTATACAAACTCCAATCTAGTTTACAACGGGGATGATGAACCTTAGGATTAAACTCTAAAATATTCAAAGACTCCGCCAACAATAATGGTAACAACAATCAGCATAATGACAATTCACCAGACAACAGAAGTAAAGCCCACTCCCACTCTTGAAACATCAATTCATCATATATAAACACACATATACACACACACACACACACACACAAACAATAATGTAAAACATGATTAGGATTTTCTGGAACAACCACGAGCACAAACCTTTAAAACCAAGCATTATCACATATCAACATGGTTCTTTTTTTTACATTCGTACCGTGCATCTTGACATTATCAAAGTTTTATTTATTCACCAACTCATGCACTAGTGAGTTGTCTTAAAAAGCAATATTAAATTATAATGCAATGTAAATTTAAATTTTAGCACATTCTTATCTAAAATGTGAATATTTTATGAACCAAAAAAAAATTATGAAAAATACAGAATTTTGCGGAGGAAAAAACGGATATTGTGCAGCATGTATCAAAAAAAGTCGGTAAGTATAACTGTTAACTAGATATACGTAATTCAGTCACTGAGGGGCAGTGGTATACATCCTATATATGCACACACACACACACACACACACACACACATAGGACGTTGTGTATACACACACTACACACACATACATAAACACACACATCCTATACACACACACACACACACACACACAGGACACACGGTGGCTAAACATTAATAGTTTGGTGCCAAACTTACGCTGAGGTAATTGCTCTGTATCGCTCCTGTCCCGCTGTATCCCATATTTGGGCTTTGATGGTCTTTCCATCCACCTGTAACACATGCAATAACCATTAAATTGTATAATTTTAATATACATTTTCAAGTAATGGAAGGAATAAAACTGAGCATATACACTCTTTGAACATATACTTATTTAATGCAATGGTCACTCGCACTTTACAGACTGCTGAACCTACAGTTACAGGCACCTGCAATATGGCATCCGTGCCCAAACTTCCTTCCAAAATGCATTCTAATTTACTGTATATATGTTTTGGTCATGTGCCAACATGATGAACTTTTGAGTCAGACCTCTCTGATCATCCATAAAGCACCAATAAGACTTACAAACTGCTGCATCAGGCAGTGCAAAAACATTTCCTTACCTTGCCCATAACACAGTGACAATGGCATACACCAATATCCCCCAGCCATTTCTATAAAGTGAAAAGCATATGACAAAGTATCTATTTGCTTTTACTTTTTTCCATATTTAAAGAAAACAGCAACAAGGAGGCAACACAATGCATATGGTCAGTCATTAGTTTCTCTGGATTGAGGGTCTAGAAATCCACTTGCCTCTACAATTAGTCCAAGAATACATTTGCATGTGGTATCCACTCACTAGTCTCTGTGAAGCGGACAATCTAGAGCACTAAATATACATTTAATAAAAGAATGGTAATGATCTAGTATGAATCTCACTAAGGATAGCAAGAAAAATTCTAAATTAAATAACCATTTAAAAAGTATCTCAGCATGTATGCATTTTCAAATTATTCTACTAATGCCAAAAAGTAAAGCATATAAGCCCAGACAGCCTAAAATCAATTAAAAACCAAAGAAACAGTATTATTAAATATGATTATACTGCTGATGATGGTGACAGGTTAGACAACACTCACCAGTTCAGCAAAAATCAAACACAGAACTTTAAACAAAAAATCAGGTACATATTTACAACAGGACGACAAATTCCATTAGTTAAATTCAAATGGTTTAAAACAGGCCCATTAACAGCAAATAATATCCAAATTAATTAACACACTCTGAGGGGTTGGACTAGTTCCTTAGGTGCCAATAACACAGGTACTCTTAATCCCCAACACTGTGAAGCTGTTCCAAATATGAACACATCCATCACATTACCTAATGCAAACCATTTGTCTTAACCGAGAATACGAAAATCTTATTAACCCCTGCACTAATTTTAAGCTTCTGCTAGCAGAGCAGTGGTGACGAAACATTTCTGGCTCTGAATCCAAATGAATAGTTTGAGAAATTTACTGTACTTCCCAAACAAATGATGTCTATTCTTGAAAACAATTTCTAGCATTCTCTGTAGAAAAAACACTAATTAGCACTTAAGGTCTGTGACATGAAAATAACATAAGCTTACACCATCACTTTGCAGTATATATATTAAGCACATTACTTAGGCTTGCACTGTTGGTTCTGTACTAATGAACAAGTGGCTAAGTATATTTCTATTCCAACCCAGCTGTTCACAAAGCTAACCATCCAAATACTGCTCTTTCTTTCTCCAGGGCAATCTTATAAGTGAACAAACAAAATGTAATCGAAATGTAGACCCTCTTACAAAAAGACCTCCCATGTATAGACTTTGGAAATAACAGGCAAAATCTGTTGGTTCCAAAATTTTGGTCTGCAATGGGGATATGTGAGATTTGTGGTCTTGGTTATCAATTAGCAGGCACTAGCTAGGTAGGTTCAGAAGTTATTCATATCCTATCAATGCCACATTCATACATGTCATTACACCACACCCACTACACCTATGTAAGTGGTACTTGTACGCTTATATACATACTTATTTTACTTCCACCCTCTTATTGGGTAACACTTATGGTTACTAGATGCCGGTACCATCTGCTGTAGTTATATTCTTGAGCTGAATCATAGTATTAGCTCCAAATGGGCAATTTTTGGGTTGTGCCACTATTTAATTCAGTGAGTGGTATGTACTCTAGTACAGATCAATAAATAGGATTCCCTACAGCAACATTACAGGAATACACATCATAACAGGTATGCTTATGCACAAGGTAGCAACAGTCTTGAACACATACCAACACCTGCATGTTTTAACTGTACAACACCCATCTCTCACCTGTATACTTCTTGTAGCAAATTCAACTCCTATTGTTGACTTGGACTCCAAATTGAACTCATTACGAGTGAAACGTGATAATAAATTACTTTTGCCCACTCCTGAGTCTCCAATGAGTACAACTGCAAAAATAAAATACAATTGACATCATTAAAACAGGTAAACTTCACAATGACAGGCATTTTACCTGACCACGAAAAAATTATCAGTGAAAGCTACATAACAGTATTAATGCAACAGAACAGCTACACAGTTCTCAAAACTAGAAAAGTTAATGGCCACAGCCCAAAACGTCAAACTTCTATGAATCATGCAACTACCTAGCCTACTAAAAATATCCCACATACAGAAATATCATACAAAACATTTTAACAGTAGAAACTAAATACCCTGGCCTATCAACAACTACATAAATTTACCTTTGAATAAATAGTCATATTCATCGTCCCGAGTACCCATCTTCTGCTATTTAAGCCCTATCCCCAATACGGGAAAAAATCGATAGCTTTGTTTTATAGTTGCGTCGCACACAATCACCACACACGTTACAGTATAATATAAGGCGTTCAAAAACAAATCACAAAATCTTGCAAGCAATATAATGTCGGATGTTTCAGATAAATCAAAATACTCTTATTGCTCCAAACTCTGCAATCGAATCTATGCAATTACAATATGGCTGCTTCGCTCCTACGCCCCTTCCACTGCGCATACTCATAACGTCATTATTCCGGTGACGTTTGTTCGACTGCTTTGTCCAGTAGCACCAACCGTCGCTTGTCGATTTCCCTGTACATGCGATATGAACGTGGACAACCGTCCGTGATAGTAACAATGTTTTACCAATAACGAATCTATGTTATTCGTACAACCGGCAGGTCTGTAGCGAATTTGAAGAAATATTAGTTTATAGTAGGTATGTGTTATGCATATTGTTTTATTGCACGTGTTAAAAGAGCTGTGAAGTTATATTTCGTGTCCGAGTTATATAATGGGGCTGTCAGTATCTCGCACGCAACAGCGTCGAATATGACAATTACAAGTGAATAATAGTTGCAAGGGCGTGGAAGGAAGTAGGTGTGACCTCTTATGCTGGCATTTCCCTGGTGGTAGTTTTAAAAAAACGGAAACCATAGTTACGATACTCGAAGTCTCAATGTAGATGCGACACAATAGTTTCACAAAAACAAGTCGTTAGCATCACATGTTGAGCCAGCTAGGTAGGATGTGCATCCTGTTGTACTTCATTTACATTACACGTCAGATTTAAATGTTCTGTGACGTATGTAGCTGTAGTACACGACATTGTTGCCTCCGCATGAGATACATGTTGCCTTTGTATTCTAAGAATTACTGCCGCTTTTACATCTTGTTTTCATGTGAATAAATCACGTTGATACACTTCGTGTGTGTGCACTACTATTACGTCCGTTTTGCAGAAATTAATGCAGGGCCTTTTGTCTCCATTCGTACATGTCATGGAATGGTGCGTAGGGAAAGGGACACCATGTTACACATCTCTGTGAGCCCTTATTATTGTTATATATAGGCTGCTTGTTCAAGCAGCTGAAATTGGCTGTAATGTAGCCAGTTCCAAATCACAAACGACACACAACGTGGACAAAGAGACATAACTTGTATGTCAGGGATAACCAGATTAATTAATTCTGAGTTCCTTTGTGACTTTCTTCAGAAGGGTTTGACACAAGAAATGGCACTTGCAGCAACACGTGATAGACGAAGCAATGCTGGAAACCGCATGTCCAAAATTCTTGATGAAGAAGAAGAAGATGATTTCTATAAAACAACCTATG
>Ga0123355_10003648_pt1 | contig 22182 bp, 10 predicted proteins | sample TergutEmb28metaG_3_FD_89872 | JGI IMG/M metagenome (GOLD analysis project Ga0123355, IMG submission 89872) | Embiratermes neotenicus P1 segment gut microbial communities from Petit-Saut dam, French Guiana - Emb289 P1 | ecosystem: Host-associated > Arthropoda: Insects > Digestive system > Gut ... | reverse complement strand
GTGTGTGTGTGTGTGTGTGTGTGTGTGTGTGTGTGTGTGTGTGTGGGTGTGTGTGTGTGTGTGTGTGTGAGTGTGTGTGTGTGAGTGTATGTGTGTGAGTGTGTGTGTATGTGTGTGTGAGTGTGTGTGTATGTGTGTGTGTGTGAGTGTGTGTGTGTGAGTGTGTGTGTATGTGTGTGTGTGAGTGTGTGTGTATGTGTGTGTGTATGTGTGTGTGTGTGTGGAATAAAAAGGAACCGCACCACACACACACACACACACACACCTAACTAGCAATTACATATGCGGCCACATTTACCAAGATGTTATCACAACAACACACTACTGCATTGCATTTTATCATTTTAATAATTCATAACTTTAGCTAACACAAATTGGAAACTCCGTGAAGATGGTGTATTAACACCGAAACATGTCGGAGTAATTTTAATATAAATTATTCCAATTACTTGGTCATATGTTAGTATACAATAAACATAATTCAATATTCACGGTATGAACATAAAAGCAAGGAATCTTGATGTTTTCACAGCAGGGTAACTGAAGACTGCGGTCTTCAGGAATGTGAATTCATCGCTGGATGATTGGTTTCGGACGTTTCGAAACAACGTGCTACTTTCATCCTTGACTTACGGCCAACTTGACGCTTCAAGATAACGACAACACTTTTCTCGAAACATGGGGAACTACGTACCCTGTGGCGTATCGTCACATGTCAGAAGACTTGAAATATCATGTATGCAGATAGTGTAGCTTCATTTTGTTCGGTAGATTAAAAAATTCAGGAGAAACTGCCTCGATCTTCAGGGTAGGAAAGTTTTACTTGTATGCGAAAGTAGTCTTTCTTACTTACTGCCAGACGGGGTTGTTTGTATACACCTACAATTATACTGTGTTTATGCCCATGACTGTACATTTGTCACATAATAATGCAGGTCGCCAGCCACGTGTATCAGTTTTTTTAGTAATGCTGTTTGTGCTGTAGCTCTGTGGTCTGTATGCCTGTCGTGAGAACGGGCGATGAAGTGAAACTGTATACAATCGGTTGGTTTACATTGCCGGACCGCGACTGTGGTGATGCCTTGCGGCCATGTCGCGTGGCTGGCAGTCATGTAGCTTGATCTGCCGCATCAGACGGGCGAGCAGGCAATAGCTGACATGCCAATCTGCAATGAATGGAGAGTTCACATATTGTAGACTGTATAGGGCCGGACACGCAAGGCTCCTTAGAGCACATAGCTACTCTTGTATCTACTTCTTTTGCTCGTTTATTCGTGTCTCTTTGTGGTGGCTTCCCTTCTCAGTCTCATTATCACACTTATTATGTCAATCCGTATACATAAAATGCACGTATACTAAAAATTAATACGTGCTTTTTCCATTAATTCAAACGTGTGCTGGTAATAGCGATGTAGAAGTATTTCGTTTGAGATCTGTTTGTTTACTGGCGGACTTATTTTTCCGCTTCTGAGTTTTAAAATTCACTAATAAAATTAGTATCTTATTTTGAGCGTTATTCTGTAGTTATGTTACGAAGGGAATTTAAATAATCCTCTGAGGTCAACCAATGGGAATTTATTACAGTCGGTTACATTTGTGTCACGTTTGTGTCAAAGAAACGAAGAAAAATGAGGCACTGGAATAACCGAATAATGAGTTTGTCGGTGGTCGTAGGATGTATTGTGTAATCTCTTTCTAAGGCAATACTCACCGAGCTTTGAACCACGCCAAGCGAAGTCTGGGGTCAGGAGAGGCATCAGTCCTTTTCCCCACATATTTTCCATTGATAATGTATAACCGCTGTGTACGTTATACGTAAGTTATTGGACTGCAAGAAAGACAGTGGGAGACATACCTTTAACTGGCGTGGGCTAAAAAAAAGTTGTGCGTATTTGCTTGTTGTTTGTTTAACCTTGCTTTTAGTGACTGAGATGTCGACTTATTGGTTGCTTATTAACAAACTCAGTTCAGAAGGATGTAGGGGGCTGGGGGGCGTACAGACACAGAGGTCTTGACCTAACTTCAGGAACTGTTATTACAGTAGTTGTAGTTACTGGGGAAATACACATTCAGTCTCAGTAAACATATCGTATTTCCGGGAAGGCTTTCCATACTGAAAACTTAGGGTATGTCTTAACCTCGAGATAATATTTTTCGCTCTTCGAATGTCTCGTTTTCCTCGAAGAACGAGTGGCCTCGGGAATATAGTATGAAATTTTACGGACAGTGAAATGCATTTGCTTGCAAAAATTCTCGACTCACACAAAAAAATTGTTGAATACAAACAGCCCGCCAAACATATTACGTATTTATTTATTCCCAGTTTTCATGGAAATATTTCCTCCTAATATTCCGTTTGTGAAATTGGTGCATGTCTTAAGTAAGAGGGCGTCTTAAATTCGAAGTAATAAGATATATGTTTATGCGTGTGTGTCTGTGTGTGTGTGTGTGTCTGTGTTTGTGTGTGAATGTGTGTCTGTGTGTGTGTTTCTGTGTGTGTTTCTGTGTGTCTGTGTATGTTTGTGTGTGTCTGTGTGTGTGTGTCTGTGTCTGTGTGTCTGTGTGTGTGTCTGTGTGTGTCTGTGTGTGTTTGTGCGTGTGTTTGTGCGTGCGTTTGTGTGTGTTTGTATGTGTGTGTGTTTGTATGTGTGTGTTTGTGTGTGTCTGTGTGTGTGTGTCTGTGTGTGTGTCTGTGTGTGTGTTTGTGCGTGTGTTTGTGTGTGTTTGTGTTTGTGCGTGTGTTTGTGTGTGTTTGTATGTGTGTGTTTGAATGTGTGTGTGTTTGTGTGTGTTTTTGTACGTGTGTTTGTGTGTGTGTTTGTGTTTGTGCGTGTGTCTTTGTGTGTGTGTGTTTGTGTGTGTTTTGTGTGTGTGTGTCTGTGTGTGTGTCTCTGTATGTGTCTGTGTGTGTATGTGTGTGTGTTTGTGTGTGTGTTTGTGTGTGTCTGTGTGTCTGTGTGTGTATGTCTGTGTGTGTGTCTGAGTGTGTGTGTCTGTGTGTGTTTGTGCGTATGTTTGTGTGTGTGTGTTTGTGTTTGTGCGTGTGTTTGTGTTTGTCTGTGTGTGTGTTTGTGTGTGTATTCGTGTGTGTGTTTGTGTGTGCTAGTATGTGTGTGTGTTGGAATATGTGTATGTTTGTGTGTGTGTTTGTGTGTGTTTTTGTGTGTGTGTTTGTGTGTTTGTGTGTGTATATTTGTGTTTGTGTGTGTGTCTGTGTGTGTGTTTGTGTGTGTGTCTGTGTGTGTGTCTGTGTGTGTGTGTGTGTCTGTGTGTGTATGTCTGTGTGTGTGTCTGTGTGTGTGTCTGGGTGTGTGTGTCTGTGTGTGTTTGTGCGTGTGTTTGTGTGTGTGTTTGTGTTTGTGCGTGTGTTTGTGTGTGTGTGTGTTTTGTGTGTGTTTGTATGTGTGTGTGTGTTTGAATGTGTGTGTGTTTTTGTGTGTGTTTGTGCGTGTTTGTGTGTGTTTTATGTGTGTTTGTGTGTGTTTATACGTGTGTTTTTGTGTGTGTTTGTGTTCGTGTGTTTGTGTTTGTGTTTGTATGTGTTTTATGTGTGTGTTTTATGTGTGTGTTTTATGTGTGTTTGTGTGTGTCTGTGTGTGTGTGCCTGTGTGTGTATGTCTGTGTGTATGTCTGGGTGTGTGTGCTTGTGTGTGTGTTTGTGCGTGTGTTTTTGTGTGCGTGTGTTTGTGTGTATGTCTGTGTGTGTCTGTGTGTGTATGTCTGTGTGTGTTTGGGTGTGTGTGTTTGTGTGTGTATTTGTGCGTGTGTTTTTGTGTTTGTGTTTGTGTGTGTGTTTTATGTGTGTTTTATGTGTGTTTGTGCGTGTGTTTTTGTGTGTGTGTCTGTGTGTGTATGTCTGTGTGTGTGTCTGTGTGTGTCTGGGTTGTGTGTTTGTGCGTGTGTTTTTGTGTGTGTGTTTGTGTTTATGTTTGTTTGTGTGATTGTGTATGTTAGTTTGTTTATGTGTGTGTGCGTGCAATACCGACATATTTAGGCACATTCATAATGGATTGTAATTTAAATAGGTAATTAAATTTAAAGTCTTTCTATCTAATGGTTTGAAGAGAGAACATGCAGTTTGTTTGTAAAACATCCCAAGTGCGAAGGACGCTGTACGAAACCATCTTCCTCCTTTACACCACACAGACCCACATATACACACACACACACACACACACTACGTTTTGCACTTCTTTATGTGTGGGTCATAGCATTTAAGGCAATTTTTTTCTTTTTTTAATATCGGTACTAGTAAAACCCTCTTCTAGAACGGATTGTGCAGCCAAACAATGATGTCAATTTAAACGTCTTGTAAGCCTTTTTTTAGACGCGACAGCACCCAGTGGACCCTGGCTTCCTCATTCGGGAGGTTTCTAGATCACACACAACGACACAGCACAATCGTTAGGACTCCTCTGGATGAGTGATCAGCTCGTCGCAAAGACCTCTACCTGACAACACACAACACTTACAACAGACAAACTTCCATACCCCTAGTGGGATTCGAACCCACAGTCTCAGCAGGCGAGCGGCCGCAAACCTACGCCTTAGGCCGCGCGGCCACCGGGACCGGCCTTGTAAGCCAATTAGCCGGAACAATTGCTAGGACGGTAGCTTTTTCGTAACAGAAATGGCGGCTTATTGTTGTCAATTTGTTGCAATCTGTCCCAGCAAGTAATCCGATTAGAACAGGCCAAATAAAGTAAGACGAGGAAGCCATAGGAGTCTTCATTCAAAAACAGAAATTCAGTGAAGAGGAATGTATCCGAGGAACTAGTACAAGCCTTCTGTGTGTGTAGGTTGACCCACGACACTGTTTCTTTGCTCTCTGCCATCGCGTGCTTCTAAGATCCGTAGTCGTTTTAACCATACACGTGCATCGGTGTCTAGCACGTATTGAAACTGCAGCGATGTATAAAATAACTTTCCTCTTGTCCCCAATCACTAACTTAGCACGCAGCTGCTTGTCCATTCCACTCTGAGACGTGCAACAGTAGCAGAACTACTTGCACTAAAGGAACGATAGTTGTATGCCTTCTGCTGCTAGCTGGCTGTGTGTGATCTAGCAACTGTGAGCTGTGCCTGGAGGTAGCTGCGTATTACGGTGTTGACACTTCACAGAACGGGGAGGGAAGCGGAGTTCTCTTAAGACAGCGCCCGTAGTTAAATGTTCTCCACGGGTCGAGAGGCTGAAACCAAAATGTCTAATGTCATATTATCACCCTACAAGCCCCTGTACTGTGTTTAGTTCGGCACTCAGCTTTGCCTGTTTAGAAGTTGACGAAATAATTGGGTGCCTGAACTGCACGCACAGAGCCTGGCTAGCACTGCCCGCCTACCTTCTTTGCTCAACGGAAGATGCATGACACGGCAGAGAGACTCCTAATCAAGTCCGCTTCATTTCGCGATTTTGTATGCGTAAATGGTCTTCGTTGTTTATGCTAATGGCCCAGGGACATATGTATATTGCTAGTATTCGGTATATTTGTCATAGACGTTTATAAATTAAAGTTAGTGTAAGGTAATTTTTTGATCCGGCGTATCTCAGTCTGTATAGAGCCTAACTTATAGGTTGGATCCCGAGTAATAGGAGCCCAATTTTCTTCAGGGGAAAGAGACTGTTCTCTTGCGCACTGTGTTTTGACGTGCTGTGCTGCCACCAAGCCTCCTAGCCTGGCTGTTCTGTGGGATGTTTGTCGGCGTGTAGGCATACAGAAACCGAGCAGTGGCAAATTATTGTAGTAAAACCAACTAGATGCACTAATTTCTCAAATTTATTTTTGGAATAAAATTCTACATGTTCGGACAGTTCCTCTGTCCATCATCAGGAGTTTTTCACTGTACACACAGCAATGGTATGTGTCATACAGGTTTGCTGACAGCTTACGAGCAGGATCAGGACGGAACTGCAGTTCCGTTCTGATCCTGCTCGCAAGCTGTCAGCAAAACTTGTATGACATATACCATTGCTGTGTGTGCAGTGAAAAACTCATGATGATGGACAGAGGAACTGTACGAAACATGTAGAATTTTATTTCAAAAATAAATTTGAGTAATTAGTGAATCTAGTTGGTTTTGTTAGAAGAATTTTTCAGGATGCACGCTCACCTTAACGTAAAAAAAAACCTGTAAGACTTACCAGTATACCATTTCTATGTGTACAGTGAAAACCTCCTGATGATAGACAGGGGAACTGTCCGAAACATGTAGAGTTTTATTCCAAAAATAAATTTGAGAAATTTGTTATAAGAATTTATCACGATGCACGGTCACATGGACGTCCAAAAAAAAAACAGCAGTGGCACTGTGGCTGAAGCTGCGAATGCATGGAGCTGCCTTTCGTGTGCCTCGTACGTTTCGTTGCATGGTACTTCATTAAGCACAGGGACAACTTTTCCTTTATCTTTATGAGGTATCTTGCTGCAACCCGCCGTACTCATTTAATTTAGCAATGCTTTTTTTCTTTGCCTTTCGGTCGGCCTTCCTTATCACCATTCACCAGACACACCCTTTAAATCTAGAATACATTGCTTGAGACTTTCATTACCTTCTAGGCAAAGCTTACATTTTAAAGTGTGCTAACAATTAATTGTTTAAGTACTGTTTAATTACTGCTTTGTTCTCTAAGCGTAGCCATTCCATTTGTCGCGCTTCGGAGGGATTTTCGCCCAATATTTTTATTGAACATTTTCGTCCCCCTTGCGTGCTACGTGCACAGATGCTTCATACTTCCTTAATTCATTTGCTTGCACAATTCGGTATAGTCCGTGCACAGTTACTCTCTCTGTAAGATATCAACGTTCATGGTGATCGAATATCTGAAAACGTTTGAACGATGCACATGCTTCATGTAGGCACTAGAGTGCTGGAGGTAACCAATGAAAGTGAAAACGCGTTTCAGCAGGAGTAAAGAAGTAGCGAACGAAAGGCTCGGAAACATGCTGGAAGAATTCCTTGGCTGGACATGAGCATTAAACAGTAGTAGGATACGAAACAATATTCCCTGAGTTAAGATAAGGGTCCAAGAAATCGTGCGTGTAGGCATGGAGCCGATTATTCTGGCTCAGGCAGAGTCTAATGCTCTTGTGAATGGAATAATCAGAATTGGTTTTCATAAAGGTCAAAATGTCTTTAGCCTTCTAACTTTTACCGCGTTGCAAGTAGATCGCTTCTATTCTGTGTACTTTGTATATTAAATCTGCAGAACGTTACTGCGAGTGCGTCGACATCAGCTAAATTCCTGCTACGGTGCGATATCACAATTCCACGTTTAAGGCTTACTCCCCAGTATGGGTGAGGCCTTTGGGCTTTTGGAATATGACGTGGAGTTTGTTTGTTGTTAGTTACCGAGGTTTGGGACAACCTGTCGATGCTATCTTCAAGAATCAATTAGCCGAACCTACCGCTTACACCGCGTAACATGCCAGAAGAACGAAGGTCTCAGATATTACAATCCTTTAACGTCATCTTTTGAATCAGGAGTAACAAAAGTTACGAAAATATAGAATAGATAAAATGTAACCAACACAGAAGCATGAGTTGTACAAAATAAAATGTATTATATAAAAATGTTATTCCATAAAACGAAACAGGCGATATGTGTTGTAGCATTATAAAAATTGGTCGCAGGGAGAGAGTTAATATCACCGTCGGGTGGCGGTACATGTAACGTTGTCATGCAGCCAACACCCTTTTAAATCAATTAAGTGAAGCCTAGTATAGAAAGACGGCATGTGGTGATCCTGTATTGTTCCGCAATGTAATATAAATCGCCACAGGAGTTCACTTTCACCATTACCTGTTCTGTATAGTTCTCGTGTTCCATAAAAGTAGAGAATTTATTGACCAACTGAAAAAAAAAATATCTGCTATATTAGAAATAAGTCCCCACAATGCAGTTTGCATGGGCCCACACCATCATTATTTTTTAAATGCCCAATAAGTGTTTTCAGTTTAATCGAACAATATTTTATTTGTTACTTTAAATAAGAACTCTAGTGGATACTTTGGAAATTCACACGGGACCTGTGACTGGGTTCTTAGAACGTTGTTTTGAATACTTCAGGTTGTACAGAATATGATTATGGATTCGCGAGGTGAATAACGTAAAATAAATTGACAATGGCCAAATTAATGTTATGGCTCCATAATTTGCCTGATGCGACTGACGTAACTACGATACAACTTAATCAGGTTCATTGGTTTTCAAGTTGAGGTTTGAAACCGGAGCTTTTGAAATAAGCTATTGTATTTCTGTGAGAACTCGATGGCATCATTTGATATTTACTGCCCGTTTTCAACTTCCTCATCCCTTCCAACTTCTGCCATGTACAGTCCTCGATAACAATAGTGTTAATCTCTCATAGTGGTTTTCCACATTTCTTTCCATCGCCTAGAGTTACGAACGAAACGCAGCGTTTCCCAACCTCTGTCTGTTTTCGTATACAGATGGAACCCCATGAAGTGCCCTAGTCACTGGGGACCGATATACGAAGCTGGCCACAATCACCTTTCGGATCACCGAACTATGACGGAAGGCCAGAAATCAAGTTAATCAAAGTAATAATGTGCCATGGCCGAAACTCTTTAGTACGGTCTTTCAGTTTAAAATGTCGTCCTTTCTACATTTAAGTATTTATAGTGTTTAAAATATTTGTGTCCATTTTTTTTTTTTCAGAAAATACTGAGCAGCAAGAACGTGTGGACGTTTGGATGGATGGCAGTCGGATGGACGCACGGACGGATAGACAATTGTGAGTTACAATTTGGGTTAGCATTGTGCCTAGTGTCGGTGTACCTAGATGCACTGTTCGTTTATAAGATGACGACTTACGAGAGAGGCGATAAATTTATTCTAATATTGTTGAGAGCAACAAGGAGGTGTCTGAATCGAAGTTTAAAAATATAGCAAGAGTTGCTTTTATTCAATGCTTTATAAAGGTTGAAAAGCTGGAGTTCCTGCCTGAATGCACACAGCTTACTCTTCCTGCCCTTATGGCTTTGTATTTTGAATTTAACCCTTAACCCGCTAACGTAGAAAATATGGAGAGATCCTAATAATGCCAGCAGATGGCAGATGGTATTTAACTCGGCGTTTAAATGGTTAATTAGACAGTAAGTACACCATATAAGCTAAAAGATTCATTAGTGTTGTTGCCATTGTTCCCAGTGTTCCTATTGTTATTCTTATCATGCTTATTCTCGTCTTTGTTATTGTTGTTTTTATGACTGTTATCTTGGTTATAAGACTGTCTTTAGGAAGCAAATGTAGAACTTTTCATGTCGTGGCTGCGACTTTCTGTTTGCCTATCAGCCAGTGACGCAGTAGTAGCCGCTAAACCGTTTGTCGGATATTCGTTAAATTCAGCGTATAATGTCTTTACAGAACGATGCACAGTAAGCGTAAGTTTCGTGCATATCAGCTGCTTCACGAGTCATATTTAGGTTTTTAAATCTCATGGTTCCATGCATCATAATTCAGTATTAATAAAAATCCAACTAGATGCAACAGCATGCAGATATTTATTTACTGCAAAATCACTCTACATGCTTTGGGTGTCACCGCACCCATCATCAGGAGTACTAAAAACTGTAACCGCAGCCACCGGTACAGGTCATAATATCGGTACAGCTACTTCCCTCCAACGTGGTTTGTGCGAGTCGCGCAAACCACGTTGGAAGGAAGTAGCTGTACCGATATTATGACCTGTACCGGTGGCTGCGGTGACACCTAAAGCATGTAGAGTGATTTTGCAGTAAATAAATATCTGCATGCTGTTGCATCTAGTTGGATTTTTATTAATATTGAGTCATAATTTATTTAACGGCGTCAACGAATTTCTACACATACTTGCACAGTTCGCGGCCGGTTTGGTTGCAGTTGGACTTGAAGACCTCCTTCAGTGTCCGGGAGCAACTGATTGTTTCGCGACAATCGATACAGTGAGATCCGTAATTTACATAAAGACGTAAATGAAATTTCACCCATATTTTCTGCATTTGCTCCGGTTGTGGATGAAATAGAATGCTGGGGATATCCATTAAGCTTTACCGAGTGATCCTGAGGTCCATATTGGTCGGTGCAGATATGTCCGTCCTTCTGTTGTGGACGTATTTGACATTACAGTGCCTCTTATACGAAGAGAATATATGATATTTTGAGAATAAAGAACGCTTTGACAAACTTTATGTACAGTCAAGTAACGGAGTACAACACTGGCGGCCTTTTTGCTGGTTACTATGGCGGTGACGCTAATCTCACACCAGCGTCTCAATTCACTTATTCGCCAGAATTATTATCGAGTGCAGGAAATTAGAGCTACTGGTTTGGACTGGCTTCCAGCAGCATAAAGCATATCACACTTCGTCAAGATCTGTTCATCAATTCTCGGCTAAATATATAAGGTAGTTGGAGGGGGAACGGACGGACAGACGTGATTATTATATCTGCTATCTTTTCTACTGCGCTGTGCAAGAAACAGCCAGTCGCTGCCCGTTATTTTACTGGTTTCATTTTATAAACTGATATCGAACGGCGGACCCGGGATAGCGTAGACGGTTTACCGACTAGGTACTGGCCGGACGGTTCGGGGTTCGAATTCCGGCAAGAGGCAACTTATTTTCTTTTATCCAAAACAGCCCAGACCGACTGTGATACGTAACCAGTGTCGGTACCGGAGTGCCTTATTCGGAATAAAATGGTCGAGGTTATGAATGAGTGAAGATTCATATTTAGCCCTTCTATACAACTGTGTGGTGTAAGCTGAGACTATATTTGTTTTTATTTTGAAGGGGAACAACTATTTAATTATTAGACTGGCAAGAAACTAAACTTCTGAAAGACTAAAATAAAAAAGACATAACATTAACCTGACGATGGTATATCGGATATCGAAATTTGTACCCCTTGAAATTAAGGAGTTCAGTAACCTTTGGACATTCAAGAGTCGTTGGTGTAAAGCAATGGAGCCTACGATTTCGTAGCATTCTTGTAATATTTACAGTTATTTGTAATTTTCTTGTTTTTTACGTAATATCGAATCAGTTTCCCCATTTTCAAGCATTAATTTCAGGCTTACATACTCATTTACCAGTTTCAATTATCGCGTTGCCGGCTTACTCAACCAGTGTCAAGCCCTTTGAAATTTGAACGGTAAATGTGACGTTTCTGCCTCCAGCTGAAGTTTCCACAACCGAAGTCTCGGTCGACCCTCTGTTGTGCATTATATCTCCCGAGGGTCACTTGGAAATCATTTGTTAAATATACATACAATGTAACTTTCTTCCTTTAAGATGGACACTGCAATACTGACTAAAGCAGACATATGTTGCCGCAATTTATTGCTGCTGTCTCTTGCTTGTGTTGCTAATCACTGCCAATGATACGTATTCATTTACAGCACCCACATGCACATACACAGTCAATCCCAAACCCTGTCCTATTTTACGCCTCTGTAGTGATGAAGAGCCTCGCCGATTTTCCGATCACGTGTTAATGGAAGCGTAAGATGCAGGCTGATGGGTCCAGTGCTGTTGTTGTGGTTAAGCTGGATTTGCAAACTGCCCTCCATGTTTGTTATAGAGAGACAGAGAGAGGCATATTCTATCAGGGGTTCCATGTTCTTACGAGGAGCCTCGACTTTATTACCATTCCAGTGTTGTTCTTCTGGTTAGGCCGATTACGTCCAGCGTGTTATTACAATCAGTATTCGGTTACTGCGCCCACGTTGTGCCTGTGGGAAGGCAAAATCGTACAACACATACGTAACGGAAAGAATGGTTAAGCTTAGTTTTATCGCCTGCTTTCCTGAAGCGTGAAATTCATTTGAATAATGTTTGAGATCCCACTTTTGCCTCACAGTAAACAGTGTATCTCGATTATAAAGACCGGTCTGTTAAACCTACTTATTTTGTGTTTACTGTAATAATCATATGGAGCCCACAAATGTAAACTGCGTCGCTAGAATTAAGAGTCTCTTAGCCTTCAACCATGTGGAATAAGCACTGTATTTTAAATATTCACAGTGTGACATATGTACTTAATTTCAATTTTACCGGTATACGGTTTAATGTCTACCTTCATCAGATCTTAAAAGAGAGGATTACGTTGATTTGATATTGATTACAGTAAGATGAACAATATCAGGCGGGGTAACAATTTACAGTTATTTTTAATACTTTTGCCATGTCAATGTCAGAAAGTTCTGTTTTATACGTAACTTTGAACCATGCGCACTCGATGTAGCACAGAGTGCTTCAGATTTGTTTATATATATTTTTTTCGAGGTGCGATTTCCCTGTTGTGTATTAAATCGCAATGTATAAAGTGAGTGTGAAGCAGTCTAAACAAAACTATATTTGGTATTTATAGCTAGCGATGGTGGGTAGCTATAAATACCAAATATAGGTGTGTTTAGACTGCTTCACATTCACTTTATACATACATACGTATATATATATATATATATGTGTGTATATATATATATATTTATATATATACACGCATAACTGACTGAATGCAGTGACTAGGATACGAGCTGGACGACTGGGGCCTTTTGAAGGGGTGGGGGGGTGGGGGCTTGTCTCATTTGCGGTAAGAGCCCAGATTCTGCTCGTCGAAGGAGGCTCTCCCCACTGTATTCTTTGTATACACTCTGAATGTTGAATTTTCTCTGGTTAATACATAGAAATGTAGTTTCTTCTTGATAGAAAACATACCACACTGGCATTAAAAAGCAAACCGTTTAATCCTGTTCACAGACATAACAGATTTTGCGGGGTTTGATATTCTGTCAGTGCTGTTGTTGACATTTAATTCTTCCGGAGTGCATCTCCCTGGCTAGTTTTAAGTGTATCGTTTATTGACGCTGCTAATTGAAGATTACGAAGCGTCAGATACATAAATATGTACGGAGCGTTGGTCAAGCGACACTGACGAAGGGAAGTACATAGACTCGGAGAATAAACCTAAATGCCTCTTTGTCCAGTGACCTCTTATCGGACCCGTTTTTCGCCATATCCATTGGTAAATATTTATGCTCAAACTTCCGACTTACCGCGTCTAGGGTATGAAAACGACCCACCGAATTACGGCTCCATTTCAGCAATTTCATTAGCGGCAGCTGTGCCACGTGGAGTGTTAACTCATGTCTTCGCTGATTATGCAGATCTTTACAACAAACACATTGAGAAGTACGGAAGGTGTGCACTGGATTAAATAAGCAGGAATGTGTATGAGGCATTAATACACGTTTTAACAAATAACACTGCAAACAGCACGGAGCGGCTTTATAAACACCGGCCGCCCTGGGGGGAGATACGAGGGAAAGATGGGCTCTTCTCAGACGAGTTCATAAAGAGAATCAGTTGTGCAGCGCCCCTGGCGGTAGAAACAAAGCAATGACGTCATAAGTTTGTCATTCGGTATGTTGCAGGTTTTTTTTTTTTGTGCTTTAAGAAGAGAGATTTCCGCAGGAGTTCGTAATACGTTTACAGGGTTGGTATTATTAAGGCACATTGTTTGGAGTTCTTCCATTTTCTGATTTAAAATTAGAAATAGAAAACATACTACTGTAGGCTGTGACTTTGTTATCAGCCAAAACATTGAAGAAGATTCCTACCGTGCGGTTTCCTAGCGACACATGCCATGTGTTTGTATTTCTTGTGTTTTATTTAACGATGCTGCCTGTAGCTCAAACTACATGACTTCGAATTATTCGATGATACGAAACGAAGAGTAGGACTTAATGGGGAAGGACGTGACTATGATCTAGTTTGAAACATCATACCAACATTTACCTTCAGGCACAGCCGAAACGTACGAAGAAACTCGTAGAAACTAATCGGCAAACCGACCAATACGATACTCGAAGAGGGCAGCTCCACACAAGACAGAAACCTTAATCACTTCTGCAGTCTAGCTGGGTGTTTGTATGTTCTCGTTAAATTAATATTTACGTGGTCAAAGAAATAATTGACTAAGAATTTTTTCTTCTGTGCCACTTTTCACACTGCCAGTTCACGGTTTTACTGTCCCAAAATATTAACCGAATCAAAATAATCTTAGTAATTAACCAACTCAATGCACAAATTCTTGTTTTATAACAAGTTTATTAAATGCCTCTACATGTTTCGAGCACTATGTGCTCATCATCAGGAGGTCAAAATTGTATTATACAGCATCTGGTATCGTAACACTCTGTAGGTGGCCGCCCCGTGCACAGGTTGCACCGGACGGCCACCTACAGAGTGTTGTGATACCAGATGCTGTATAATACAATTTTGACCTCCTGATGATGAGCACTTAGTGCTCGAAACATGTAGAGGCGTTTAATAAACTTGTTATAAAACAAGAATTTGTGCATTGAGTTGGTTAATTACTAAGATTATACTGCGATGCACGGTTAGCAAAACAAAAAAATTGTAGCAAAATAACAGCAACACATTTCTTTTACTTTGATATTTTGTCTGTAGCTCATTATCAGCACAACGGCCGTCCAGTATTATTAAAATGTTCCTGAAAATGCTTAGAATATCCATCATTAGAACCCAAAGACGATATAAAAACTGCCGATCGAAGGAGACGAATTGTGGAAACATGACACGCGGACATTCTCTGATTTCGGTAAGACCTGTTTGGGAGAAAAGAAAGCGGCCCCAAATTTTTCACCATTACGTCACTCCACTCCAAAAGTTTATTCAGGAAATATAATTTTGTAAAACGAATTACAGTGTTTAATTTTGTAATTAATATTTGTATGATGCGAACAGCTGCGGTACTCGTCCATGAATCCCAGTCAGGAGTGTTAGTAATTCTGTGCTGACGGTGTGAACCGAACAGCCTACCTAAAACTTTAATATTCTGACTTGTGTTATGCCCAGACACCTACTATTCCGGCTTATATTTGTCGTAATTTTCTTCAGTCCCTCCAGCCAAATGCCGGATACAACGTTAAAATAGGCCACGAACCTTTCTTCCAAAACCCTTGAACTCTACTCTCTGCTATCATCCAGTTGACTCTATATAGCCTGAGTTAATTACAGCATTGTTAAATCAAGTAAAATGAATAAGACTATCCAGATATTAATTTAAAGTACTGTGTGGGTTCCGGCACAGCCAAATATGTTCTTTGTAAACACGTGTGCTAATAGTCCTGGTGTGGAGATAAACTTGTAGTGTGAACATCTCTTCTAAAAATGTATCTTTGGGACAAATTGGTAAGCCCTCAAATAAATGAAAATTGCCATAGCGTTTGCTTATTGGAATATTATTAGTCCGTGTGGCGTAATTGCGTAGGGAGGAAAAATAGACTATTTCGGACAGAGGGGATTGGCTCTCAACCCATTCGACTGGATTATGATTAGACCTAATGGCGAAAGCCTAGTAAGAAGTTAAGTGATTTTAGATTTCTTAACGCACAGTAAATTCCTTTTTCTGTAGAAGGTGAACGACTGTCAGATGGTCGAGAAAGATTCAGATCTGTAGCATTAGTTACCAACGGAAGAGGGAGATACGTTTAGAACTTGCTGTATCTTCAGCTCCGTCTACTTTACTCAAACAAATAACTAACAACGGATTTAAAATAACTGTTGTCTTGTGGTGTGGGATTCAGTCACTTGTCTTACGATAGGTTGCAATCTGAAGTGTTATGAATATACTAATGACGGTTAGAGATCACGGAGTGAGAGAGTTTGTTCAGCGGGTAAACGACCTTAAATTTTTGAAGGCGCCTCCCAAACCATGGAGACAGTTCTTGTGCTACCAGTACTCCAAAGAGAAATGTGTATCTCAAGAATGTAACACGAAATTTGTAGGTTACCTATCTTTCACTGCGTCACTAGCCAGAATAGCGTAATGTGTGTCTCAAATCCGCCAGAATTTCAAGTCTCATAGATCGGAAACCAAATTACAGACGAGGAGGAAGAGGGTATAAGAGCGGATGAAAGCAAAGATGGAAGGTATGTTCAAAACAGATAGACGAAGTAAGGTCTAGGCATGGATGGTGATATTTCAGGTTCACGCCTCTACCCTTTATGCCTCCCACCCCCGGTACCGATTCGGTAACACGGCTTGGGGGCTGACATGGAGCCGTGAGGAGGAATAAAATTTCTGCCTCTTCTTGGAACTGAATCTTGGTTGTCCATCCCATCGGCGTAGAAATGTTGGTACTCTGTGTTTTCTGCACTCACAAGAATTGAACTTCGAGTGTGAGAACACAAACGAATTTCATGATTTTGGGGTTATTAATGGAATTCCATTGTAAATTCAAGCGGAAAGTTCGTCAGTGCTCATCTGTATTTACGGTTTCGCCCATTCCCTTCTCATTTCTCCACTATTAGGCATTTTGACCCTTTTGCGTGATTCTGAATTCGCATCATCTCTGTACAGGCAAACTGTGAAACTCAAAGTTCAGGAAAGACAGTATGACCACCGTATTAGTTTCTGACCTTGACGCGTTACCTCCCGTTGTGGTTACACCATTAGACTGCTTGCCTTTGACTGACATAAATCTTCTAGAATTATTTTTTTGGCTCTAAATTCATTACTGTAATACCAACGTAAACACTGTGGTTTGTTTTTACCACATTTACCTCAATTTTTAACTAACAGCATTTGGGTTAGCCTTTATTTTCCGTGGCAAAGGCAAACTTATGAACCCACAGATGTTGTCCTGGTTAAGCTGATTATGTACTAATGTCACCTACAATTCGGTTGTTGCAGAATGTGAGAAAATCTGCTTCTCCAGTTGCAAAAAACCGAAATGTCCAAGAATAGAGCCCTGTGTGTTTAGTACACAAATCCAGACGTTCTCCAGTATTTTCTGACACGGACTTTACACATTACCATTCTAATGACATTTTGTCAGGGAGTATACGTACCGATTACCATACTAATACGAGCTGAACTTCGTAGTTTGCACACGGCTAATTTACAAATTCTGCTTACCTCGACGAAAATTTGAGTTCTGAGGTCAATTAACAGGCCCTCTGTAACAATGGCTGATCATTTTGCCTTCTCGCACCCAAACGCTCATTCACTTAAGCGGTTTATTGATTTTGTACACGTTCTGCGGTTAGGGAACTTAACCAACAGATACGGAATTAATATCTGACAATTTGAAGCCCGAAATTTATTCAAGTAAAATATAAAGATACGTTTTACACGTCACAGCGACGCAGTACATCTCTTTTAGGGAGAGAGGATCATTCTGTTCAGAGCAGTACTCGTATCCACGTATACTGTCAGAATCGTAACTAAACCCTTGAACAGAACAACACCTGTGAACAGAGCCAGTTCTTTAGTGTAACAGCTGGCGATATATATATATATATATATATATATATATAAATATAAACTTCTTTGCCTTGAATGGCTTACTGTAGGTAGTCGTAATATATGTTACTGCGTTTTGGAAATCCTTATTCTTTATTTTATGACGATTCCTTTTCCTCAGATGTGTAACATCGAACGGTAAGATGACTACTGACAAGTGTATTTACCCGTATAAAGGATGTGGAGGGAAACAGGCTTTATCAAATTTAGGACTTAGTCCGCTGGAATTTACGTGGTGGTAGAATTGATAACTACGAAAATATGTAAGGATGAGTGTCGGGAAGTAATTTGAGCTTGTGACCTCCGGATTGCCTTGCAAGGGCTCTGCCTGCTTAACAAAGATGTCTGGCTTGTGAAGCGAGATTAGTATCAACAGTGAAATTAGAGTCGTGACTTTTACTTGTTTGTACCTATGGAACTTGTTCATTTTGTGGGTAATAGAGTAAATTGAAATAATTTCACAATGGAAGTGATTAGTAAATTATTTAGCCTCAACGAATTGCGAAATTAGATACACGATTGGTTGTCCTAAGTTTTCTGCTTCTCGCCAGATGTTATGTTAATTGCGTCACTGTCATTGATGGTTGTATTTATCATGGTTTATATAATGATTCTATTAGTACCACAGAATAATAGGCTGGAGTGCTAGGAGTATTATAGACTATTTAATCGAACAGCACGGAGAAAGGAACGACATTTGCTTAATTTAATGTTTTGTTCTGTCGTTTTCCTGAAAGACTGAGAAATCCACCAAGAAGTGTCAGGGTAAACGTTACAACAATCATCTTCCGAAAACAAGTCACAACTATTAGGATTACAGCCACGTCGTTCAGTTAAAAGTGGATGAAACAAACTTTAACGTTTAGAGCGTGGTTACTTGGAAGATAAAGAGCAAAAAAACGATACAGAATTGGTTGCATAATCTCGAATCGGCAGGCTGGTATAAACATATCTTCCGAGTAATGCTATATCTAACATGGACATTTGGCCTAAAAATAAATCATCAATGATTTATATCACCTTTTTCTTTAAGCAGTGACCTTGATATATATTCTCCTCACGGAACTAGTTCGAATAAATTATATAAGAGAGCACTCCGTAGATTCTAACTCGCTGGTGTGTTCTTCATTATTACGATGGCGCATAGTCGTTTAACAACTTAACTCTCGTTAGTAAAGTGACTTTATGGATACTAAAATTTGACTTCGGTTGATAACAGTGCCTAACGAAACGTGGGTTGGTATAGAAACCTAGCTTACGTTGGTAAAGCCATTTAAGTTGCGTAAATGGTCTAAATCTGTTTTTAAAGTGACAATTTAATTGCCGTCAGTACAGACACCTAACTCGCCTTAGTACTGGGACTTAACCTAAGTAGGTCTGCTGAGTTAAAACTCTATTGTCACTGCTACCGAGGTGCTGATAAGTCCTTAGCCCGACCAGGAAAGAAAGAAGGTCGGAAGCATGTCAGGGATGCGCACGATTTCAACAACATCGAGGCGCGAGCTGTCATCAAGTTTTTTTTTTTCCTGCAAGGCAAGGTGCCGAAGGAAATTCCCCCCATTTTGACAGAAACTTTAGCTTGTTTCCTTCCTGGTCGGGCTAAGGACTTATCAGTATCCCTGTACATTAAACTACCGTCATGCTAACATAACAAGTTAGGCGCATCACTTTCTTAGTTTATCTCCGACATTTTTCGGTTGCGACTTTTGAATTTTTTTATTCCCCTTAAAATATTCAAATATATTTCCTTTAATATATCCAGTGAACAAACCACGCTCAGTACACACGTTGATAGTTACTTAATTTTTGTTGGTGGAGTAACTTAAATTCTTTGTTAAAGTAACTTATTCTTCTCTGTTAGAGTAAGTTAAATGCTGTTGGTACTGTCGTATTAAGCAACCACCACGGGATGCAGCGAGTTATACACGTCATTTGTGCATGCTATCTCCGACATTTTCGGTCGCGACCAACCTTCTTGTGTGTGATGGTTCAGTTACACGTACAAACATACGCAAAGATGAAACATTTAATACGTATCCACTGACCAAGTCAAGTTCAGTGCACCTACCAGTAGTTGCTTAACATTCACGGGCGGAGTAACGGAACTTCCTTCGTACGCACTAACTTAACTTTGGTTTGTACACTAATGTAAAAAGTAAAGTGGACCCTTGTAGAAGCACTAAGACTCTGTACAGGCCGTACGACCCATAGGGGGAATAGAGGTATAGCTCTACTCTTTCTTGACCACGGCACTAGAAAGGGGTTAGGGGTCAGCGTCACGCCCCGGCCGCTCTTTATCCCCGGGAAAGACCCGGTACTCATTGTACAGGAGGCTGGGTGGTCCCCAGGGCCGGTCTGGACAGGTGCGGAAAATCTCGCCCCCACCGGAATTCGATCCCCGGACCGTCCAGCCCGTAGCCAGTTGCTGGTACAGGAATGTACATTTCTTTAATTCAGCATATGTTGCCACATAATCACTTACCTTATATTCGTTTGCGTTATCGATATTCATTTCATGGCATGGATCTGTGCTTCGAAACTTTTAGGCTAAATAAGCATCTAACTCACTCTTATATCTGATACGCTTTTATTTAAGTGTTTTGGTTCTTGTGGTAACGCAAATAAAAGATGCGAAAGTCACTGCAATTGTTACGCTGTGTATTTGACACTCGTAACTTGTTAGTAGCAGCTAATACATTTGATTTCTGTCGTCTGGATGTGCAAATAGATCGTATCAGAGTTATATGAATATTAGGTCTGCTACACATAAAGAGTAACAGTATCTTGTTACACGTATGATGACATGCAGGCATATCGGACACACGTTTGTATTATAACTTCTGGATTTTACACGTTTTTAAATTCGTTGCCCCGCTTTAAAGAATGTTTATTCAAGGGCAATGCAATATTTCGACGCTGAATCACATTTATTACTACTATATTTTTTAAACATTATCGAGGATCCCGCATTGTCAGCTTTCTAAAGTAAACTTAGTTCAGACACAGTGCTACAGTAATTTACTGCCTGCTTGTCAGTTTGACTAACTGAAAGACGTGACGTCGTAGCCACGCTGGTCTCTTAGTGTAAATTACAGAGCCGAGCAATGTGACAAGACAAAGGAACATCGAGTTTCTTGGAGGGTGCCTCAGTAGGAAATTTCTGCAAAGCGGCAACTGCGCATGTCTTACTTTAGCGTCGAATTGTTGTATTTAATTGCGTTTTCAGCATCACAAATTATATAATTTTAAGACAGAGCCACCTCTCAGGATATTTGCCTCCCGACTGTCTCCGTACGAAATTTATGGTGGGCAAAGTGCAAAAGTTCCGGTCCGCAGTTTAGGGCGTAGGTCTGCGGCCGCTCGCCTCCTTAGATCGTGGTTTCAAACCCCACCGGGGGCAGGGATGTTTGTCTGTTGTGAGTGTTGTGTGTTGTCAGGTAGACGTCTCTGCGACTAGCTGATCACTCGTCCAGAGGAGTCCTACCGACTGTGATGCGTCGTTCTGTGTTATCTAGAAACCTCAATAATGGGGAAGCCATGGCCTGCGTTGGGCCGCAGCGCCACAGGAGAGAGGAAAAAGTGCAAAAGTGCAGATGTTTCTCCGAGTTTCTTTAAGATCCTTGGTAATTAATATTCCACCTTTCCTTCATATTCATCTGTGGCCGCCCGATGTCATATGCGATATCCTGAGGAGCGTAGCCAGGTTCGAGAATCCGTGGTTCGAATCCCGGTAGGGTCAAAATATTTTTTTCTTCTTCAAAACGTCCATTTTCCTATTCAGTGGGTACCGCTGTTTTTAAGCGGTTGGAGCATGCAGTTAACCACTCACCTTCATCTGTTGGCGAGATTAAGAATGAGGATGTCGGCACCTCTTCTTCCCTTCGATGCTTTCGCAGTCTGGAATGGGAAAATTTATCGTTACTTTTACCGGCTTTTTTGTTGGAATCCACTTCGACCCGTATAATGTCGAATTGTGATGTGATCGGTGAGAAATTAATTGTGAAAATTGTGGAATGAGTTCTAAGTTGAATTGCGATGTCGGCATTTCTGAGGTTAGCTTATCAATAGCACGCAGAATGATGATGAGATCTCAAAATCACCACGCGGTTTAGGTATATTATATATAAATCTTTTAGCAGAATACTGTCAGATCTGAAGATGGCCACTATAGGCCGAAACATGTAGTTTTTCCTTGCTAATAAACTCCATCATTTAGCCGTATTTTATAGTTGTGTTTTTTGACTGAATTCACCTCACCATATATGTCGGCATTTGACTGGAGGGACTGGGGTAAATTGTGGAATTTTTGTCAAATTTTCTGCCTCCGTCCTGTGAAATGAATTTTGGGCTTCCAAATGCTGAAGAAGGCGTTCCAGTCATCTGGCAGCAGTGTTAGGTTAAGTACGGTTATTTAACTGTGCTGTACAAACAGTGAAAACTTTATGCTCGAAACTTAAGGCATTCGGAATTTTTTATTTAATCTTGTATCATGCTTGTCTGGAAAATGAAAAAAATATCATTTTAATCCTTGAAACTGTTGTGTGTCATGGATTGTTTTTATGCCAGTAGCATTTACCAGTTTAGGGTATATGCCAAGTAACTGTGAGTAATCATGCATGTTCGGTCAAAACAATATATAAATCTTATGTTTATTGGACCGTGTATCATCTTGATAGTTGAGTAAAGAGAGACCAACTTGATGTCCTTGCTTTATTATTTATTTATTTAACGCTCAACATGTTTCGGATGTTAATACATCCTTCCTCGGGAGCTTGCGACTTATTTGTTGAGTTATTTCATGGATTGTATTAATCTGGTTCGATGTGTGTTGGTGTTTCGTTGTGGTTTGG
>Ga0123355_10003647_pt1 | contig 22184 bp, 14 predicted proteins | sample TergutEmb28metaG_3_FD_89872 | JGI IMG/M metagenome (GOLD analysis project Ga0123355, IMG submission 89872) | Embiratermes neotenicus P1 segment gut microbial communities from Petit-Saut dam, French Guiana - Emb289 P1 | ecosystem: Host-associated > Arthropoda: Insects > Digestive system > Gut ... | reverse complement strand
TTTTTTCACGGGACATTTAAATTTACGTACTATACCAGAAACGCTTTAGAGCGTTTAGAGGGGGAGGGGACTTTTAAATTCCGAGCGCTTTGGAGCGTTAGGGAGGGGAAAGGGTTAAAGGAAAAGCTAAACAGTCATTTGATGTGTGGTTGACCGTGCATCGTAGTTCAATATGGAATAAGAAACCAACTAGATGTCACTTAGTATTATATTTATTTCTCCTTTATAGGTTGCTCAACATGTTATGGGCCACCTTGTGTCCATCTTCAGGAGCTGACGACTTAGTGGTATTTTTTCACGCGTGGTAATGCCGTGGCTGTGTAGGCAGTCAGATCCGGTTGACTGGTTGTGTGTCCAGTACGTTGTGCTACGTACTTCCCAATGGACACACAACCAGCCAACCGGATCTGACTGCCTACACAGCCATGGCACTACACCACACGTGAAAAAATGCCACTAAGTCGTCAGCTCCTGAAGATGGGCACAAGGTGACCCATAACATGTTGAGCAACTTATAAAGGAGAAATAAATATAATATTAAGTGACATCTAGTTGGTTTCTTATTCCACACTAAACAGTCATCTTAGTGTAAAAAATGGGAAGAGAACGTGTCCCCTTGACACAACTGTAAGTTTATTTACATATTTATGAAATATGCCATTATGCAACACCATCAATAATTTACAATGGTTACTGGTTTCGGCCTCTATTTAGGCATTTAGAATTAAAAAAAAAATATATATATATACAATTGTCGTAGTGTAAAAATGGGGCAAGATCTCATTCCCTTGTCAAGGGGAAGAGATATAAAATGATTGTATAGTTTTTCTTTAATTCCAAATAATGCATGGTCTGATGATGGCCTGAGTAGGGGCTGTAACTAATACCCGTTGTAAGATACTGATGTTGTGGCATGATGGTGTATTCAATAAACAAACTGATGTGCTCACTGGGGATGTCATTTAAAAATTAAGTATTAATAACTACTACTACACAATAAATGATATCTGAGCACTACCCTAGGAATTATATGCAAAATCTCCTATGTCAAAAAAAAAACTCTATCAGCTTTAAATTGTATGAATTCAGTATCATACACCAATGAGCAAAGCATACAATTTTTAATACCAGACTTGACCACAGTAAGTACAAAGGCTGAAAATATTTTCAGACATGAAGTATTACACAAGTCTTGCTGATTCTGTGCTGACTTAATTTATAGTCACTGTGGGCATGCCACATGACCAACTAACAGATAAATACAGACTACAGACTAGTTATCTTCATTACTTTCATGACAATCATCACAATATTCACTAAACTACTACCATGTTAAGACGACGATCCTGAACTTGCCACAGCAGTTTCTCTATTCTCTTTGCTTTCTTCTTTTTCAATGTTTGCATCTACTGGACTTTCTAACTCATCATCATCGTCACTATCTCTGCTGTAAAGTGCAGGATACTGTGCCATGCAATCTTGCATAGTTTTGAATGCCTCATAACAGTCACTACCTTTTGGTTCAGCTTCACTATAATGGAAGCACGAAAAGGCTTCTCGAAATTCAACACCACATGGACCTGTTGCCATGCCTCCCAAACATGGGCAACTCCAGTTGATAGAACCATCAGGCAAGATCAGTCCTGGGGGAGGTTCATCTTTTGGTAAGCTGACTGTGCTTGGCGTTGAATGATCTTCTTTAGTGACAAAAATTACTGTGTCCTTACCTTGTTGAAAAGTTAATGGCATAGCGAATATTTCTCACTATGACTTCCACAACTAAATTTCAGAAATCCCCACTCTCACAGGAATAAATATGAATAGCCATTACATGTCCTAAATATATATATAAGTGACCCAAGTCAGCTGAACAAATTAAATGGAACAGAATATTCAGTGATGGTTATATGCTCTGCTTGTGCCTAGTAATGATAGCAAACATGGAGAGGTATTGTGAACCCTGTATGCACAGCAAATGTTACTGTATTCTCCACACAAGCTCAAAGAACTTAGTAATTTCACATATGATGCACTTGGACAACGCAGAATAGCTCGTCGAGACACTTGATCATATTTCAAAATATCAACACTTATACTTGCACCCACCTGCAAAGAAAAGCATTTTTTAAAAACTTCGAATGTCTAACCAATACTCAGCTGATAATTTTATGGCTCAGTCAAGCTCCACAGATACATTAAATTTCTGGTCATTCATAATATTGTCAAACCACAGATGTACCCATAGACCTACAATACTTGCTATTATGTTTATATAATACTACCTAAGTGCAACTGCAATATCAATCAAACAACTTGTACTTAAATTAACCCCAAGATGCTTCAGCCATAAAGGTCACCCTAAAAGGGTTGTTCATTATATATATCAGTAGACAGTCTTCATTAAAAGACTCACTACGTGGATAACTGAAGATGATTTGTTTGGCTGTCCAGAAACAGGCAAATGGGAAACACTTTAAAAATAATGACAAAACGTAATAATTCAAATATGTATATGACAAAGAGACACCTAATTACAATTTATCAAGGTAAAATGCGAGGAGGAATGGGACACCTAACGACAAACACATGGATGAGTAACCTCACACACCTCAAATAATAAAACTTAAAATGATCAGGTACTACAGGCATAATTAGCATCCACCTTCAAGTAAGGATTTCATTCAATATATGCTGGCAAATGGGAAATGAAGATGACAAAACATGGGAGGCAAAGGATGGATATAGGGAAATATTCCTTTTTGAATAGAACCATCGAACACTGGAACCAGTTACCTGCAGAAATGTTAGGCACTCTCTCCTGCAAACTAATTACTTTTAAAAAGAGGGTAAGGAAAGTGATAATTGAGGTGAGTTAAAGGAAGATAAAGTGTGCTGGAAGTAATCTAAAAGTATAGCGAAACGAAGTAAAATGAAGTGAAAATCATTTAAAAGTGTAGTGAAGTGAAATGAAGTGCAGTGTAGGGAAGGGGGGAAAAAACGAGACTTTATTGGAAAAGTTTACATGAGTAGTAAAGTGGTGAGGAGTGAACGGCTGGGGTGAAAGTGTGAGTACAATGTGTGTGGGAAAAAAATACTAGGAACTATATACAGTACTTTTTTACCTTGGTGTTGTTTACCTTTTGTACATGTTGTATTTTAAAATGTCTTGTATGTATTTTTGTAGTTGTCTTGTGTGTATTGTTGTCATCTTATGTGTATATGTTGTACTATGTGTGCATTGCTGTTTTTACTTTAGATGCCGGACTGCTGGCTAGAAGTCAGTAATCGGAAGGTCTTGTGACCGGCCACCTCGACACAGGTTTCTCTTGGTTTCCCTGTGTCTATAAGCAAATGCTGAGATGGTTCCCAAGATTCCTAGTTGCCACTACATGCTTCTCATGTAGCCCTCCTGATTTAAATTTATCAGTAACTAATTTCATATTCTGTATACATGTAAAATAACCACTGCCACCGGGTGACAACCCAATCGCAGCTAATAAATATTTTTATTATAACCTGCTGTTAGTATATCTGATTCCACACCATGCATTAGTTTATTAGTAGGTAATACAGGCATAATTCCCTCACATTCAAAATAGAATAATTACGTGCTAACCTCTCCAAAGAGAATATTCAATGACTGCATAACATTGTTCTTGAAATACACAGCATTTATTTCAGTTGAGTCTTGCTCCAGCTCCCTGATAAAAACACAAAAGAAAAAGTAAAGTACATTAAACCGTCTCACTGACAAGCATAAATAATTTACAATCGCAGTGCGACGTTCCACCATGGATCCTCAGAGTGTGATACCTCAACAGAAAAATGGCACACTTGTAGGTTTTGTTACTCAAAATCCTTTTTACCCACTTCTTCACTCTTAGGTCCAAATATTTAAGAAAACACTCCATTCACAACACAATTCACATAGGATCCATATATTCTGGGATATGACGCTTTATCGTCAAGAACTGCTCACCCAACCACTGTCACATCCCAGAAAACCTAAATCCTCAGAAAAACTGTGACAGCATCAAATCTCACACAACTTACGTACTCCCAATTACTATTTAGCTTCAGGACTGAAATTAGTCACTACAGTTCCACAAAATGCCAATGAGGAATAAGAGTTATTTTTTAAAGCCTAAAATGCCTCACATAAAAGGGCTTATCAAATTATACAGTAACGCATAATTAAGCTAATGAAGGGATTTGACATGCCTGACGACCTCGTGACCAGAGAAAGCGTTACATACCAAAACTCCCCCCTCAACATAATTTACTCTCACTGCGGTTAAAAAAACAAGCCAGTTCCGACAAGTAACCCTTCGTGAACAACGTGATTCTGATATAAAGCACCTGCAATGTTTGATTACCAAGTCAGATATAAAACTTGAAATTATATACTAACAGAGACACGTCAACGTAATAATATTCACTCATGACTACAAAACATTTATTCAGCTATTATTACACGCTGCATAACAAAAATACAACCAATTACTTCGCCACTACTAACTACCACGGACAACAGCTAACGCACAAACCTTGCACAATTCAGTATGGTTTGTTCGAAATTCAGGGTCTCCAACATTGTGCCCACGCATTACCAACTTAACTTATTCTATCCAATTATACAGCTCTAGTTTGTTTCCAACCCCCGTTAAGCTAAACGCGGAAACTAAAAGCTCGAAGGACGATCTCGCACAGTTGACGCCCAAATTTATTATCACACAATTCAGCGCTGTGTCAACAAATCACCTGATTTTGAAATTTTTTGGCGTGAAACGATCATTTCTCACTACAACACAGCTCGCTCATTAGAGCCACGTGCTACCTGTATCCACAGATAATCTTGCCGGTATCTATACCACAGATTGTTTCACATGAGTCAGCCATTTGTTTGTGACTGTCGTAACCACGGATTCCCATCTCTGTATGGCTCAGAGTACTATTCATATTTCCGTGTACACATCTGCGGACTACGCGGCTCCAGCGTGGCATGACCAACACCACATATCTATACTAACTGTACCGTATGTCAGTCGGTAAGAAAGCTAACTACTTTCAGTCTTCTGGTTCCTCGTATTCACCAACATACACTTCCGATATGTCCTATTTACACACATACTCTCGGTTTGCTTAGGTGCGACGTACAGCTCTCACACATAGTATAGACTGTGTAAACAACCAAAAGGAAAAGTAGTGACAGCTATGATTTTACCTTGCACACCAAACCAAATTTTTAGCCTGCTCTGATAATATGAGAAATGGGTAGCATTGAATTCCTTAAAACAACAGAATAATTGGGTTATTGAAATCAAAAAGGAATTTTTGGATAGGTCCTTCAAAGAGACAGGCTGGAACAAAAAAAATTCCTGGGCAAATGTTTAAAGTATCCAGTAGGGTAACAATTACATAGGTTTATGACAGGAAGAAGCCACACAAATAATCACCAACACAGAAAATCTAACACATTTTCTTTGATACATTCACAAAACTTTTACTGTATATTGTTAATACACAACTGGCCTTTTTTAATGTTTTGTGAACCGTGCATCATGAATTATTAGTGTAATAAGAGCCAACAGGATTCACTACTTACTTTCAATTTATTTGACGATTAACCTCTGTTTATGTTGGCTGGCTGCTAGCAGCCAGTCAACAAATGCATGATACATACCAACTGCTGTATATACAGACTAGTACCTCCTGGTGATGAGCAGTAAATCTGCTTGAAACATGTAGAGGTTAATTGTCAAATAAATGGAAAGTACATAGTGCGTCCTGTTGGTTCTTTTTACACTAAAAATTGGCCTTTATTTTGAGAAACAGTTTGTAATGGTACCTTCATTCTGTGAGCCACTTTGACCCCTCCAAGCAACTAGTGATCATTTTCATGGCAGATGACCACCGTATTTGAAACAGTTCTGACCCAAGTACAGAAATCCCTCAGTATATAAGCAATAAGTTTATGAGTTTTTGTTTATAGAAGATGCACAACTTAACACCTGTTTTTTAAATTTAGAAGCCAATTTTTTCTCGTATGGGTTTTGCCCCTTGTGAACTGATTATTGTTCCCTTTGCCTCTTCTAGAATGTTAGCAGTTCCCATTTTCTCAACTGCACATTACATACGGCATTCCCAGGCAGTCTAGGCAGAAGCAGAAGTGCAGTGTCTTCTTTTATTCTCACAGCTTTATGGTGAAGTCCACAGTTCTCAGAGCTAAATCATTATCCATCAATTAAAGCTTAAGGAAGTTTTGTGTTTCACATTTATAATAAGGCTGGTACATAATGTTTGTGCACAGGTTAATGACTAAGAATATTATTTAAATATAGTAATTGACAACTAGTGTTTTCATATGTAGGTACCATTCCATGTTTTAGAACATTAAAATGAATTTTACCAGTCTGATGAAGTCCTTACAGTTAGGTTTTGGGTGGAAATCAGCTGATAACAATTGGAAGGATTTAGCTGAGAAATTCAGCATTTGAAAGCTAATGCCGTGGTATCTGCAAAGTGTCAAGTTGTTCATCACACCATGACCACAATGGAACAACAGCCCACTCTACCCCATCAACAATACTGATTGTGAAGAACCAAAAGACAATGTTCTGTTAGACCCTCAAAACATAGTGCCCTTGCAACAATCCCTCTTATGAGGAAAGAATGGAGTGTAGTAATATGTAAGAGAAAGGTATGCATGGATAATCTAGAAAATGGTCAATCTGAGCACAGATAATTGGTGTTCTGCTGTGTTTTGTATTTATTATAATACATAAATTGAATGGTGGAATGTTCAACATTCAAAAAGAATTTAACAAATATAAAAAACTGTGTGCAAAATACAGTAACATGTTTTTTTTTATATAGGTGGATTAGAGATACATACCCAATTGCTTAGAAATTATAAAATTTTCATACAAGAACAGAATTAAATCATTTGTTATATTCATATTTTACAGGTAAAGCACATAACATTTCTTACATGCTGTTTTAATTCTTATCTTAAAATGAACACACTGGGCTAATTAAATTTAAAAAACCAAGCACTTCCTTCAAAATGTAACTTACAGAAATCTTTACTAATTGTTATAAGAGATAAAATTAAACGTATATTACATTAGAAGCACCTTAAGTAAATAATTTACCTAAAATATAATTAATGGTACACAATGGCCAGGTGGGGACAACATCCGATCTGAGAATCATTTTGAGTAGAAACATCACTACTTCACACATAAATTCACAAAACTAAAACTGCACTAATATACCATGAAGACTGCTGTCTTCTGAGTTGTGACATTCTGTATAGTAGTAGAATTTTACCAATATTTTGGAGGTTCTTGCAGCTTCCAAAAGCTTCTACCCTGATAATGAAGGCAGCATGATTATCTGAAATATGAGTATAATTCTACTGAACCACACAGTGCAGCAATGCAGAAAACAGTAATTTCATAGTGAGAACCATAAGAACCTAAAATCTCACTGAACTGACTATGGTTATGGGCAAATGTTCAGTGAAGCTTTAAAAAAAGACTTAAAACTGCATTGCCAATAAATCACATAGGCTATGTCACATATCCTAATAGAGCATAACACTGTTGAATAGGCAATCAAAATTATGACATGTTTGAGGAACAATCAAATGGGCTGTAGAATAGAACTGTGTTATGTATTAGAATAATGTTCTTTTTTATCACAAGAAAATATTGTGGCACAATACAGGATGAGCAATTGTGTGTACATAGAATTATGGTGTTTAAACTGTGCATTATGGTTCTTGTATTCCTATATAATTATATGCACACCACAAATGTAGTTGAGCCTTCAGTCTGTAACATTTGTACCGTCTCCACAAGCAGTGTTCAGAAAAAGTTGCAATATCCAGCACCTCTGGGACCAAAGGGTTGCCAGATATTTTAATTTTCCACATATTAAGAGCATTACACTTAACAAATACATATCATAGTGTACAAACCAACATCATGGACAGACCTAACCATTTAATTTGTCATCTGATATTTCATCCTGTTGTCCCTGATGCAGTGCCTCACCCCTTTTCATCACTACTTAACACAACATAATGTACATATAAAAGGTAAAGGTAAAACAGTCCCTTTACAGGCCTGGAGTGGCCCAGAGGGTTCCAGGAAGTTAAGGTTCCCAGACTACATAACAACAACACAGGATGGTGGTAAGGTTGTCAGCCTTATGCACCGGCCGCCTTTACCCCCAGGAAAGGCTCTTGGTACTCATTTCCGTTAGAGACTGAGTCGACCCCAGGGCCATAGTGCGATCGGAAGGATTTTTATGTCAATAAAAAATTCCAATGACACCAGCTGGGATTGAACCAGCGACCTTCCGATTTGTAGTACAGCACCTTAACCACTGTGGCACCATGGTCCCCCATACTGCACATATAATCTAACAAAATATCTAACAAGACACTTTTTTAATTGTCATACAACACTGCTGCTGGCTATAGAATAGTGGAATAGTGAAATATAATAGTCCTCTTAGACAATTGCATTTAACAGACATTCCTGAATCATCCAGTGCTGGATATATCAACTTTTAGTGTGGTTTTCTACATGTGCAATTAGCAGACTTTGTGGGATAGTCCTCTATATGGTTTGACTGAGTCAGACACAAAGACTAAACAGCTGCAAAACTAATGACTCCACATTCTGTAAGTAACTATGCCTGTAGGGGTAACATAACAATTTTTGAGCTTTTAAAATTCAGTAGTCTGCTCTTCTAACATATGCTAAAGTATGCTGAATGAAAGGATTGGCAAACAACAGGCCATAGCTGTGAAAGGCCTTTCAAATTAACTGAATGAAACAGTAAAGTAGCCTTATGCATGAAAAATATGTGCCCTTTGTGTAACAAAAGTCAAGCACTTAAAATTTCCTATGTCTGTAATAAGAAATTATGTAAGCATGCGGGAGGTGTTATACATCCAATTGTTCGTAATTTCCTTGTACGGCTCCAATTATGGCTTTTCACTGTCTTCCACTAAATACAGTGATTTATGTCATATTATTAAGCAAATACAGCAATATGCCTCCATAATTTGAAGACACATGTGGGTTAAATATAGCATAAGTTGAATATTTTTGCAGGAATGTATAAATAGTATTTATGATGTAGAATATTGAAATAGCCGTTTGCTTGATCAGATTGGAAGGTTCAGGAAAATGAGTCACCACAGAACAAAGTCTGTTCTAGTAAGTAATTATCAGAATATTGGTATGCAATATTAGATGTTCCCACAATGTGGGTGAGAGTGTAGTTTCACATACTCTGAAATTTACATGGAATCTCAGGATACATTAAATAACATGCTACATAATGTAACATCTCAGAAGACCAGAATCGACAGAACCCTGGTAGCTGACAGCAGAAGCCAGTGAGAAAATGGCAGACCAATTACAGGAGTACAAAGTGCACTCAACAACTTCAGTATCAGCTATACTTCGAGACTGATGAGCTTCCTGTACATTACAATGCACACAATGTCAACAATGCTGAAGCCTAAAAAATATAGAAAAAGACACATATGGACAAACACAAGGAAATGATGAATGGCTGGAATTATGATGCCTGCTGAATGCCTACATCAATCCAGGTTCAAACTCACACAAATTTTAAGTGCCTGTGTTTTGGTGCATGGATTGTACAGAAATTTCTTTAACACTTTAAATCCAACAATTTTTACACTTCACGTGGATATTTATATTGCTCTGGTCTAATAATACATAATGGTTCCCTAATGGAGCCAACTAGTGTCAAGTTTTGCAACTCCTCTTCTAGTAGCAACACAATGCATGAATAACACCTGTTAAATAATTTGTTGAAAAGCAGTCCCTTGCCTACATTGTGGAGACAGAGCCAGAGGACGGTATGTAAAAAATTAATTAACCTTCAGTTGTTCTCATCATTTTCCTATTAAAATGGACAACCTGTAGCTAATGTGCAAAAATCAGAGTGGCCCTTTTACTGTGATTATCATAAAAATGCAGTTGTAGTTCAATGAATATAAAACAGCAGCTTGGAAAAGCAAAGTTCATTTTGTACATAAGATCAGATATTTGGACACATGAAGCAAGGATGATTCCAAGTGACACTTTTATGATATTCATGTTTCACATTCAAGTGGTGATACAGCTTGCTGTAATTGGGCAACACTGTTGATGCAATAACTGAATCTTATATGAGGACGTTATGTGATCATCACAAAATACTGGAACACAAATTGTGTGAACCATTAGTAGATGGATCTTGTTGAACTGAGGTTGGAACAATGCGATAAAGAGGTGCGCTTCTTAAGAGAATGTTTGCTGCATCATTACGACCTAAATCTTGCAACGTTCGGATGAGTATTCCTGAAAAGAATTAAATATTTACAGCTACAATTTTATGAATTCCACCCTGCATACCAGACAGTCACTCATACAGAATAACAAGTACCAAGTGTTGCATAAATACAGTTGTTTCTCCTGATGATGGGCACATAGTAGCCTGAAACATGCACAGGAAAGAAATAAACATACTATAAAAAATTGTGCACCAAGTTGGCTTTATTTACAATATTACTGCTACAATTTTGTGCATGAGGCAAACATACAAAATGGATGGTGAATTTTTATGCTAAAACAATGCATGCATTACCAAAGAATTCTATTTCACTCATGTAATTTTGGTTCCAAAGTTAAGATTATACTTGTATGTGAGATGTGAGGTTATCACAACAGTTCTCATAAGGATTTCAGGGATGTTACACCATGTCAGCGGGAAAATAATTACTGACAATTCAGAGGAGCATAGCACGTCCATTTCAGAGTCAAGCAGTCCACTCTTTTTCAACTGCTTGACGTTGAAGAAGGTGGCACTATGCTGCTCAGAAACTTCAGTAACTATTTACCAGTCAACATCAGGTAACATGCCAGAAGACGTAATTCTTCTACAGAATTGCCATGAGAACCTCATATCACGGCCTTCAAAAAAAAATTGTAAAAAAGGTCATTCTTTTGAGGCTGTGGTTGGAAGGAGTAAGTCATGCGTGAAGAATTAAAGAAGTCTGTGGTGGAAAGAGGAGCAAAAGAAAAGAAAAGGAAAGAAAAGCACTGTAAAACATGATAAAATGGATTTTCCTCCTTAGGCAGAACTTTGAAAAACAGAAGAATGTTGATTCAGCACCTGTTGCAACTTTATATTCCCCTCTGAATAACATAATTCACATCAGTGTATTTACTTACCAATTCCTGAAGCCTTGTCTTTAGCCCACTCATCTAAAAGTTTAGCAGTTCGACTGCTAGAACTTCCAGCTGCATCCAGCAATGAAACTTTGTCTGCTAAGCCCAACTGCACAGCCAGCAAACACCAGTCTTTTCCCATTGGATCAGGGGGATCCAAGAATTTGCACAACTGTTGCCGACACACAGTTGATAAAGCCGTGACAGGTAGTTCATCTCCAGTCAGTAACACTTCACTCACCTGCATTAAAAACATACCAACATTATCTTTTGTATCATGCAGAAAAAGAGGATTTACATCAGGGAGGCTGATAGTCAAATTTTACATCAAGGGTAATGGTATGATTATTGAAGAAAATTTTGTACCACTGAACTAGTACCCCTGCTAAATTCTCTAGGAAAACGTACTGTAAAGAAAACACATTGATAAATTCTATAGTACAGAGTTATATTTCATAAACATAAAATTTGTAGTTTATAAAGAGGTTTGTATTTTCCAAAAATAAAAAAAAAATATTAATCACATTTACATTTTGTTATTTGGATTATTAACTCCAATTTTCGTATGAATCTGGTATAAAACCCATGAAACTTCAACAAGCAATAGCCCATAAAGATACACGTTTATTTACACTAAACAGCAAAGATACATTTCTTTTACTCACAGCTTGAATAACTGCAACAGTAGGTGAATGAGTTATCCAGTCTTCAGACCCAAAATGAACACTGACAGATAATTTAAGAATTTCACTTACAGCTATTCATATTCCTGCCTTTCAAATATACAATTCCCATCTTTACTGTTTTCATGGAATACCCTTCCACTGATAAATGCTGATACACATTACGTCACAATTTCGGTGAACCACAACTTCACCAGCACAGTGGAACATTAATGTATCTTTCCTGACCAGTTCAACTTCAAACCAAAGTTGAAAAAGATTTAAAAAACTGGGTGGAAGGTTTGGAAAGTTGGTGCTGTTATTAGCATCCGCTGTCCTGTTTTATACATCCAATATATGTGCACAAACTATGATGCTGCATAAAGAGGATATTTTAATTAACTTCATTCCAGACCAATCCTGTCACATATTCTGCTACTAGCTGTTTTCATATAAGAAAATTAGTGGGAAATGAAACTGAATGGGACACAGCAGATCCTGCTCTGTGATGGTGATGTTAATTTACTGACAGAAAACTAAGACAACATAGAAAACAGAACTGCCATTTGATGATACTGTTATCATCAACTGAAGTACATGTTCATATACCATCACCAGAATGCAGGACAAAATCATAAATGCATAGCTAAAACCACAGTTACAGTTCAAAACTTAAGTGCTCCCTACAGTTATAAAATGTCAAATTATGTTGTTAAAAACAGATAAAATTGTGTTGTCATGAAAAACAGATAGAAGCGGGTGTGTGCTTATGTTGATTCTCATCTGTTTATAGTTGATATACACCCTGTTATTTGAGAAATGATATACATCGTAGCACAGATTGCTTAAGACTAGCTAGTGGTAAGTTATCTCCATTACGGTACACCCTAATCTTAAGTGATCTGCACTATGGTACAGCCTGATGATGGTCGCAGAAGTGATGGAAACATGTTGGTGAATATTAATATACGATCAAACATATTTTATGGGTGTTCATTTTTAGTTTGTTACATACATGTAAATTTTCCTCAGTGCACAGATACAGAACACATAAACATATTCAAATATTTTGGACTGACAGTAATAAATAGAAATTACTCCAATGAATAAATTAGGAGCAGATTAATTGGTGAGAATGTCTACTATATTCATACTGAAATAGTTTGTCATGCTTTTGGCAATCAAAATGCATTTAGATGAAAATACATCACAAAATTATTTTACTTTAATATGGGTGCAAAACTATCTCTCACCCTGACAGAAGAAACTGCAGCTTTAAAATTAAATATTATTATTGTGGTCAACTCATGCAAGCCAATATGTTTGGCTGTGTAATATGCGTGGGGCAAATGAGAAATGCATACAAGACTTTGATGGAAAATATGTAGGAAAGAAACCACCTGGAAGACTTATGGGAAGATGTGATTAAAGTGGATCATAAGCAATGGTGTGTGCTGAAGCGGACTGAACTAATCTGGCCCAAGGTATTGTTTTATGAACCTTTTGGCTCCTGATATACTTTTTGACTAGCTCTTCAAATATTAGCCCCTCACAAACATATTTAAGTTATCGATATTAGACATATCACTTATTATATGTAAATATCACACCATCATGTTAGCATACCATGGTCATGTTTACCTCAAAAGCTCCAAATGCGACTAGATCCAATACTGACTCATAGTTCCCTGTAAGTGGGTTCAGCAGCTTGGAATTGAGGCCAGATGGCTGCAGAATGCATGCCATAAGTTGGTCAGGTGACCAACAATGTACCAAATCACTGTGGAGACGCAGCTGCTCAGCACTCAAAACATGCTTCTCAACTGGTAAACCTGGGCTCATTTCAAGCAAAACCTGAGAATGTTATATTTGGAGTAATGAAATGCTCTTGTCTGTTGAAAAATTATAATATCTTATCATATTCATCAGAAAAATAACCAAATACAAGCGAGTTCTGATAAACTGAATTTTAAAATTTACAACTGTACCTGATCGACAATGCCAAGGAGTTCTTCTACGAAGTAGAAACAAGCCAATTCAGAAGATGGCGGTCCTCGGACTTTCATTTCAATGGCTTCTCCGTCATCTTCTAGTGTAATTAAGCTTTCAATAAGACCTGAGCATAACTTAGATCCCTCAAACCATTGGTAGAGGTCACTATCTGGGTCACCAAGACTTTGCATAGCTCTGCGTAGCTGGACCTGTAAACACTTAACACTGAGTAATGCAGAACTGGAAATACATGACTCTCCTATCCTAATTAACTCCACATCGCTATGCAGGGTACTCTTTCCCCACATGTGAGGTAAAGTGGTAAAATCTGGTAATATCTTGAAAACCTTTACATATCACCTGCCACCTGTCTTCCTTCATAGTAAACAAGATTGCCCAAACACACATAGTTTTGGTAACATCTACAACCTTAACATTTCTGTTAGTTGCTCATGTTATAACATATGGAGTTCAACATCAACTGTGTGTTCATCTTCTTGCTTCATAGTCACAACACCACTGTTCTCCTAACTCACAGTCCTTCTGCAGCTTGCAGTTTTTGATGCAGAATCATTAAATCTTAGAGCACAAATCATCACTCCTTCAATTTTCCCCTTTCTCAGATGTAAAATTTTACAAACTCTAATTCAATATATCCAAGGTTAGCTTCTTACTTCCTATACTTTTGAAATTCAGATAACATATTGTGGATTAAGCATAATTTCAGGCTTCTGCTGTAAAGTAGATGAGACCTACATTCTTCTGGATTATTATGCAGCACCACTTCTCGCTGCATAATAACCCAGAAGAATGCAGTTCTCATATTGTGGATTATATTATTTTGTGCCAATTTTAAATTTAGTCTGACATGCTCCTAAGCCATAAAGTGTAAAAAGTCTCCAAAGAAATTTAAAAATACACACACATACATAAATACATTCATAAATACATACACATACAGCCACATTCTATTGTAATTTTAATTGTAATTTATTTTCACATTCCATCAATCCCAAGATATGCATATAGTCATAATTATACACACAGCACAACACATACAAATATATATCCATATATACAATATGCATATAAGAGAGTACCGACACATTCTATTGATCCATAAGAAAGCCATATGGCATTTGGATGTGAAACAAGTCATAAATGCTATTAAAACATGATTACATAACACAATCACTAGTCCTATATCAAAGCAAGTGGGCAAAATTTACATGGAATATGCACGCTTTATTGAATATCTGAAAATAATCATATCAACTGCACAAAATTTCAAAATAAAAGTGAAACTATAAATCTTCCTGAATTATGCCATTTCTGACATGTAATGCAGTATTGGTGCCTCTGTGAAAAATGTCTGTTATTTACTATCCAGTCTCATTCAAAATTGTGGATGGTTGAGAGACTTCTGTTAATGTCTCTCAATACAAAATTTCATTATAATCCATGTAAAAGTTCAATTTGTTGATGCTAGGTTCCAGACAGGACAAAGAGTTGTACAGACATGACCACCAAACTAGGTATTCTTTTTTAATAGCTTAAAGAACATCTGAAAATATTTTAGTTTATCATTTTTTTGTGAGGGCAAGGACTTTCCAAATCCATCACACGAGTATTTTTCATCATTAAACAACTGTACAAGACTCAGCACTTGGCAGTATCATCCTGTTTCCAGTTTTCACTACTTCCAAAACTGGCTAGACAAATACAGAAAAGGGCACATATGATGCGTCTAACCTGTATACGTGGAAAAATGCTGTGTATAAGATGAAAAGTATCTGGGGGTGTCTTGAGTTTCACTCCACCATAGCAGCTATCTGGATCACGGTAACGGGGATCGGAGGCATCCCACAGTCCATCAAGTGTTTCCACAAAGTTGTAACATGGAAACTCAAATTCTAACTCATCATCGTTCTCACACTGTACTAGAACGTAATACAAAGGCCATTTGTGATATATTGTAAAGAATAATATTATGAAATTGAAAAACACAGAAAAATATACCATTGATCAGGAATTTGACAGTAAATAATCAAGTGCATGAACACTGACTTTTGGAGAACTTATAATATGTCATCTTCAGCATAGAAGATGAGTGAGGCAAAGCAATCTGAAACATCAGTGACCACCCATAAGACTATGTGGTGTCAAAACTTTGAAGACTGCAATCCAAATCTTCACTGCTCTGAAAACCTCAAATTTCATATCCTGATAACTAGTTCTGTGTGTTGAATAATTTACATACATTATATGCAACTTGCCTGAGTACATATTTGCAGTGCTTCTAGTACTTGCAAAATATCAAGAGCATCACATTCAGAGAACGCAACTTGAAAGTCATCCACAGTATAGCAACCAGTCACTCTAGCTTGAGCCACAAAATCCAGGGACAGTAGCTGACCCAGCACATTGCTACAGAGCCAGCAAGGTTGCAAGCACACTAGATCCTGGTGCTGAGATTTTATGTAAACCACCTGCAGATCAAGGTGTGATGTATGTAAGAAATTTTACACAATTTCAAAGGTTACAATAACACAAATGTCTACATATAATCAAAGAAGTATTTTTTTTTTTTAGAAAACCAAATTTAATTGTTATCTTTTCATTCACCACACTACTGACAGACAGACTGACTGATTGACTCATTAACTCACTACCTACCTAACTAACTAACTACATAGAGCAGAGTATTTCTTGAAGAGCTAACAGTTCTTCAGGCAGTCAAGAAATTCCCCGCATGTTATGGAACACAAAGGTTCTTTATCATACTAATGATGGCCTGCCACTTGTCCTTATCCCGAGTCAGATCAATCCAGTCCATGCCCTTCCAACCGATTTCCTTAAGGTCCACTCTAAAGTTATCTTCCATCTATGCCTAGGCTTTCCAAATGGTTTCCTCACCAAAACCCTACATACACCTTTCCTCTCCCCCATATGTGTACATGCTCCATCCATCTCATTCTTCTTGATTTGATTACCCTAATAATAAACAGTGAGGCATACATATCATAAAGCTCCTAATTATGCAGTCTCCTTCACTCCTCTGTTACCTTGGCCTACTTAGGTCCAAATATCTTCCTTAACACCCTAATCTCCAACACCCTGAGCTTATGTTTCGTTTCTACCGCAGTGTGACTGACCATGTTTCACACCCATATAAAACAACAGTTCTGCCACACTACTTCCAACTATATTCCAACTACAATATTGTTTGCTAGAACTCAACTTCCTGGCCACAACTAAATAGCAGTAGCTGATACTAGTTCTTCAATGAGAAGCATAAAGCACGTACATGCTTCAACTATTCTAATGGCAACAGAAGTCTCTCTTATTTTAACTCTTAATCTTCACCAGGAAACACTTCTTAAATACATGTACATATACATGCATACCTCGCCCATAAGCTGCAGTTGTTGGATGAGTTCCTTCATGTGCTCTTCTCCAGCCAATGGATTCACATTACAACGCACTAAATCAACAAAAGTGAAACAGGGAACCACAGGAAAAGCCGCTAAATTTCTTCGTACACCTGGCAACCAATTTACAACCCCTTCCAAGAAACCTGTCCATTTTGGAACGCCCTGTAATAAAAAAAAAACTGATAATGAATTCTATTACACTTTGCCACATATCACACTGACACCTCAGAAAAGAGAAATATAGGAACAAAATGTCTGTGAAAACAAACAGGAATAACGTGTGTCCCTGAAAGTACCACAAAGGAAACCCTTCTCAGAATTAAAATTATTCATTACTTGTCATCTGTGAAAGTACAACATCATTGCCAGGGACAATTTTACCTTTTACAGTTTACCTGCATTATACAATGTGGTAGTATGACCCATAATCACCTATGCTGTCACAGTGCCATGGATAACAGTTATATATAAAACCAGCACTCCATCCATGAGAGAATAGTTAGAAAAACTAGTGATTACATGATCAATTGTACGGATGAGTTTCCACTGAATTACCAGCTAACACATAGTGACTAGTAAATCTTCCAGAAATGTGCACCTAATGCACTGCTGATATCACATTATTATAGGAATAATATCTAACACAGTTGATTCATAAAAGACACAGTATTATAATGAGTCAACTTAACACCCAACCTGAGAACAGATATGGGTCAAACAACCAGATGTGAAGGGCTCCAGGACCACTGACAATCCAGACAGATGCAGCATATTTAATATGACTTTTTAAACCAAGGGATGCATTCCAGAAAAAAATGTATTGTAGATACTTAAAACAGAAAATTTGTTTATAATTGGTACAGTGGCATAGCTAGGACTTTTGGGGCCCTTTGCAAAGCTTACAGATGGACCGTGGTTGTACCCGTATGGTACATGACCACTTTTATAAAAGTGTCATAAACAGGCTTGGCTTATTAGTAACTCTGTTTATATAAACCTTGTTTCTCATAATTGTATGCAGAATCAGCAAGGCCAACCTAAAAACAAACCGTGCTATGAAAGATTCAAAATTACTCTATTTTTCCCAAAATTTTGCCACGCTAAAGTTTTGGGCACTTATTAAGAAAATGGTAACAATTAAATCCAGAAGTCCCCAAATAAAGTTAGCCTCTAAAACTTATCCAGCAAAACCCTGTCTTGTAAACTAAGAATAAATTTTGCAACCGTAGCCAAGGTTGGTTTGTACTATGGTAATGGTACTGCTATCGTGACACATATTCGCATTAATGTGAGTTCTTGTGAATATGTTTGAATTTGCCTGAACGGTGAACAATGTTGTGTTGGTGTAATTTTTTTCTTTTTGCAACGGGCTCAAGGATGCCGTGTATCCATGGGCCCATATGCTTTGCATACTCCAGCTCTATGGTAGCTATGCCCCCGACTTGGTGCAAATGAATGAAACTTCTGTAAAAAATACAAATATTTACTAAGCATTAATGAAGGGTGCGTACAGGTGTGAACCCTGCGTATGTACATTTGTAACTTTCCACTACTGTAGCATGAAATTCTAATTGCTAGCACATGTATAGAACAAAGTAAAAATACGAAACTTTAACACTAAAAATTTCCAAATATTAACACTACACATATTAATTCATATCCATGTTTACTGTTGTAACTGATGTCACACACACACACACACACACACACATGCACACGCACATTCACTCACTCACAGTCACTTAGCATATCCATATTTCTATCAGTGCTATTATGCCTCATGCCTAAATCCTACTGTCTACCAGAAAGGCTAACAATGACTGTTTGTATACAGAGCAATTGTAAGGTAAATACATAATGCTATTGATTATATCTCCTAAATGGAATGCTATATTGTCACAAAGCCTACATAATTTTTAAGCCCATTCACTACCATTTAGCATCAAATTTCAACAAAGGCTCCAGAGTTTTGCAACACTCCTATAATCTGGAAAATTCAGACCCAATACTTTTTCTTAAGAAGTGAAGAGGAGTATCAACAAAAGTATCCCAAATCTGTTGTTCCCCTTCATCCATTGTTCTTCGGTTTGAAAAGCAGACTTCCTCATTGGGCCAACCAAACATAAATAAATCACAAGTAGTGAGACCAGGTCTTTTCAGCGTACACTTTTTGTCCTTGACATTAAATCCAATTACCAGGAAAATGGTTGCCAAGCCATGCACAAACAGAAAAAGTAAAATTTAGTGGTTCCCCATCTGGTATAAAGTGCAGTTTTTCACAATAGTCCCACTTAGAAACAATGGTCAGCATGAAACTGTAAAACTGTGATGTTCCGGTGACCGTGCATCATGATAAACTCTTATAATAAAACCAACCAGATGCACTAATTTCTCAAATTTATTTTTGGAATAAAACTCTACATGTTTCAGACAGTTCCTCTGTCCATCATCAGGAGTTTTGCACTGTACACACAGCAATGATATAAGTAAGGAATAAAACTCTACATATTTTGGACAGTTCCTCTGTCCATCATCAGGAGTTTTGCACTGTACACACAGCAATGATATAAGTAAGGAATAAAACTCTACATGTTTTGGACAGTTCCTCTGTCCATCATCAGGAGTTTTTCACTGTAAACACAGCAGTGGTATATGTCACACAGATTTGCTGACAGCTTGCGGGCAGGATCAGGACAGAACAGGTTTGGTTCTGCTAGTTGGTTTTATTATAAGAATGTAAAAATGTGTTTACAGTCACTCTATTTGTCATGTCATTAGACATTCAACTATGTTCAGAAAATCTTTACTGAAGTTGTATTGCTCAACTTTGTAACTATAATTTTACTGCAATTTAAGTGTCATATTCTTGATGTAGAGTACATGTATCATAGCTGTAACTTAAAATAGAAAATACAAGGTTCACCTCAAACAGAATCCTAAGTATCAAGTGAAGTGAGCCCACTTGACTTTTCTAAACATTTCCATAGATTGGTGGCGCTACTAGTTCTGGAAACGTCTGTGGCTGATGAGGATTAAATCTCGTGACTAGCAGTGGTAGGTCTAAGACACAGTTTTCAGTTTGGGTGGTCATTTAAAAAATATTAGAGCATGGAACAAAAGCCTGAGTGTCGGCAACATTCTTCAAATTAGGTGTCGGTGAGAAGTAGCTTTTCATGCCACATGGATTGACAGGCATTATTTATGACATATGCTTTGCGTTGTGCTCTCTTATGGAAAGATCGAGCAATCTGGTGAGCTGGATATGAGGGCTCCAGAACAGTTAACACAATTTAGTAGCCCTCGGCATGTTGTCCACACTATGGGCAAACAATATCAGAAGTGCAAGGAGTCTGTGTATGCCCAAGCTTTTGGCATCTAGAACACTGCAATGGATAAGCAACATGCTGCAAAGCTGTACCTAGAGTAGAGAAAAGCAGATATCTCAAGTATATCATTGTGAATGGTATGGTGACCATGGGGATAATGTGGTAGGCATGGTCATTATGGGGATATGTGGCAGTTGTGGTGACTGTGGGGATGATGTGGCAGGAATTAAGCATGGAAAGGGGACCAATAAGCTGAAAAAGATTAATATAATGAGAGGTAATCATACAGAAACATATCCTAATCTTCATTTCCTTACATTCTTTTTTATCAGAATAACCAAAAATGGCAGAAAATGGAAATTCTTGAAGAGATGTTATGCTCATTAGGTGCTACAGATGCTGACAGATACACATGAAGAGGCAAGGAAAGCGATTGCCACTGAACTCCTCCACTGATACGATGCAGAAGGTGATGGCTCCCCATTCAAATATTTAACTCATAAACAGCACGAAGCAAAAAGCAGGAGACGTCACTTTTTAACTAAATATGTAGAATATTATATTATAGCATGAAAATGGAATGTAGTGATATGCAAAGAAGGAAGATTTCCAAGATCCCTCAGCACGTTTCCAGCACAATGCAGAACAACATGTCATGATGGCATTTTGAAAAGGAAATAGGAAGAAAAATTATTCCATACCAAATAGCCAAAAGGAATCTTTATAGTGTAGATGTCCTGTGCACCAGATCTCAACCACCAGAATGGAACATCAAAGGTGCAATACATAACAATAAAAGTGATGTTACAATAAGCATGTGACAGTGTCTGAAGAAAATATGGTGCACAAAAAATAAGTACAGTCCGAGATGTTATTTATCGGTGTCATCATCATCATTTCTAAAGCACATAGTGTTATGAGAAAAATTATGTGTAACTGGCATAATGAGAGAGCAGGTGCACTGAATGAATGTTGTAACTATGAAATTCTCATTAACTAGTTGCAATATGGCCATGACAAGGCCATTTCTGCAAGAATATATTGTTTAATCTCACAATGCTAGCCTACTGCTTGCATTTCTAGTTCTAAGTTAATTTGATACAAGGATCAGTATCAGAAAGCCCTTGCCATTTACGCCATGCAGACAACAATACATTAGTAAACTAGTACACCAAAACATGACGATGAATGTCACTCATTATTAGTGCTGGCCGGGCCAAAATCTGCAAGTGAAATGACAGGAGACTATCAAAAACTTAGTAATGCCAACACACTGGATGTTCAGACAATCAAAACTGAGCTCTTTAGTGCTTTAAATTCGCATATACGTACTTCACAACCAGGGCTTTTGTTAAAAAAAGCACTAACAATAAACCTCTGTTGTTCAGTCACTGATTTTGTTGCTTTGATGTGAAGCCATGAAAACTAATCAACAGAATAATTCATTTAGTGTTTAAAAAAAAAATGGGGGGGGGGGGGGGGAAAAGAAGGTTTTTTTCACTCACA
>Ga0123355_10003646_pt1 | contig 22184 bp, 23 predicted proteins | sample TergutEmb28metaG_3_FD_89872 | JGI IMG/M metagenome (GOLD analysis project Ga0123355, IMG submission 89872) | Embiratermes neotenicus P1 segment gut microbial communities from Petit-Saut dam, French Guiana - Emb289 P1 | ecosystem: Host-associated > Arthropoda: Insects > Digestive system > Gut ... | reverse complement strand
TCCAATGGCTCCAAATTTTTCTACTATTCTTTGTTGATATTCCATTTGTTCTTGTAATCGAATTTTTACAAAATGGATGCAATTTTCTTTAGTATTAATGCCAAGAACAATAGCCTTTGCCATCTCCTCACAGGTATGATAACCACAAGCACGACAATCAACTGTTCTAGCTTCCTTATCAAATTTTAACATGTCTTTGTAGGCTATATTCATTTCATTATTAGATACAATGTGCTTTGGTACAGGATGCTGCGTATAACTACACATAAAATCTTCTAATTTTAAATTTTTAAAGTGTTCGTTTAGCATTTCAAAACGTTCTGACGGAGTATAAATGATTTCTCCGGCTTTATTTTTTGTGCTACGTTCTTTAGCTTGTTTTAGCTTAAAAGTTTCAACTTGAACATAATCATTATTAGTATGTTTAAATTCTGTAGCGGGGCCATAATTGCAACCCCTGGAACAGTTAAGTGCATCTACCAGAACAGGGATTGGCTTGGTACGTTTGTTCCAAGGTGGAGAAAGAGCTAAATATTTGTATACGTGCTGCTCTCCTTCCGATTGTAACACCATGGCTTCCTGACCTAGGTAAAATTCAACATTTGCCTTTAAGCCCCCGGGTACCGGAAATAACGAACCCATGCCATAATCTATTTCATCATCAATTGGAGAAAAACTTTTCAAGTTAATATTTTGTTCTCTTATGTACTTCATTAAATTAATGAATGTGACATTGTAAGATATCATTCCTAAGCCTCTTTGAGACTCAATTTCGTGCTTTTTAGCAATACAAGGGCTTAAAAATGCAAGTTTATCTGTTATATTTAAGTATCGTTTAAGATATATAGCTAAACACATCAAAGGGCTTTGTATGGGAATAAGGCTATCCAGCAATCTGGGTTCATGCTTCTCTATATAATTTACAATGACAGGGCATGGTTGGGATATTTTACCATTAGCATTATGTTGGGCTATATAATTAAGGTAGGCCCAAGTAGTTATATCTGCACCAAAGCTTACGCTGTAAAATTTGTTTACTCCCAAGTTTTTTAAATAACCTAAGATTTGCTTATATTCATCAGGGTAATTAAGTAAGAAAGCCGGTGCAATCAAGACTGATATTTTTTTGCCATTTTTAAGATTATCAAAAAAATTAGTACTATCATCAATAAAGCGGCGGACATCATGTGTACAAGTCTCCAAACATTGACCACATAGAATACAAGATTTAGAATCTAGATGAATTTTAGTATTATTACATTCATCTAATTCTACAACATTTGCTGTTAATTCCGGACATCCTCGTATGCAGTTATTACAACCCAAGCATCCGGATTCTTCAGTATAAATAAGTCCGTCATTAAGTTGGTTATCAGTCATTTGACTTACCCCTCCCACCAAAACCTGGCAAACTTTACCAAGCAACAACATTGCAAATAAAAAAATCACACTTATAGCAAGTTAACACATCATTAATTTTAAAATTTGTCGAAATAAATAAATTAATGTCAAATATCGTCTGTTTTTGCGCAAAATTGATATAGTGTATTACCATAGTATAAGTCTGTTGATGAATAAGTGTCAACAGCTAGTTTTTATGCCAACACGTTAATTTACATTCTAACTATTTGGGTAATTTAGACTGACGTAGTAAAAGAAAAAAATTTTAGTTGATTTTAAATGATTTATAGTGTATAATGCTAATTGCTCGCCCGAGTGGCGGAATTGGTAGACGCCCGGGACTTAAAATCCCGTGGGTTTCGACCCGTGCCGGTTCGAGTCCGGCCTCGGGCATAGTGATAGATACAGGCTTTCTAAGTAAATAGAAGCCTGTATTTTTTTAATTTACAGAAAGTTTGTCTAACACTTGGTCTAACACTTTCAAAGGTCATTAAATTCTGTATAACATTAGGTTTCAAAAGCCTGTAACTTAGCATCCAGGCTATTAGCGATATTTTCCTTTGCCTCCATGTCTAGGTGTGTATATAGGTTCATAGTTGTCCGGATATCTTTATGGCGTAGCCAGGTTTGAATATCTTTTAAGTCAAATCCAAGGTATTTTAAATAACTGGCTGATGAGTGGCGCAGGTCATGGAATCGGATATGTGGCATATTATTTTTTTCCAATAACCATGTGAAATGATGGCTCACATATTCAGGAGAAATTAATCTACCATCTTCAAATGTACAAATATACCCTTCATCTTGGTAATCATTAGGTTGCAATGTCTTTAATTCTTGTTGATGGCTCCTCCATCGCATCAATTCTTTGATTATTTTTTCAGACATAGGAAATACAGCGCAACTGCTGTCGTTTTTTGTTCTATCACTCTTATAAAGAATGTTACCGGCTTTTACTACTGTATGCTTAATGACCATTGTCTTTTCATCAAAATCTACAGCATCCCATTTTAATCCCAGAACCTCACTACGTCTAAGACCATAAAATAAGGTAAGCCGGATAACAATTTCAAGAGGATCATCTTTACAGCATTCCAATAATTGTATTATCTGCTTTTCATTATAATGTTTTGCACTGGTGTATTTAATTTTTTTTGGCATCTTTATTCGCTTAACCGGGTTATATGCAATAATATTTTGCATGACTGCACTATTTAGGCATTTAGATATATTTACCAAATGCTTTCTGACAGTGTTGTGTGAAACTACATTAAGCCGATCATTTATATATTGTTGAATATGTGTGGGAGTTATTTCTGTTAAACGTAATTTTTTGCTTTTAAAATACGGGACTATATGATTGTCTAATATCCTTTTATATGCGTCATATGTTGTTGGTGCTAAAGAAACCCTTGCGCTTTCCAACCATTGCCACATATAGTCTGTGAAGTAAATGTCTTTTCCAATATCGATGCCATCAGTAGTATATTTCACCAAAATTTCTTTGAGTTTAGCTTCTGATTTTCTTTTATTATTGCCTTTAGTGGGGATGCCTGTATCAATCCACTTTAACTTACGTTTGCCGTTATCGTCATAGATATTTAATACAGCATAATAATTTGGTCTATCTTTTTTCTTCTGGATACTTCCTGTCACAGATAAACTCCTTTCTCAGTAAATTTATAAACAGCTTATCCATATGCAATAGCAAAAATGATGAAAAGGAGATTTTGGATAGGCTCTAAAACTACAATTTTTTAACTAACATGAAAATATCTATGTAGGATATATATTTTAGGAATTTTATACGCCCTACCAATTCTTATAGGAGTCCCAAAGGCTCCATCTTTTATTTCTTTATAAATTGTTTGCTTAGACGCGCCAAATATTGATTTCAAATCTTCAACACTAAGCAAATCACCATACCCTGAAAGAATTTCTGAGTTATTAGTGTCACTTCCTAATGCTATAGCATCCATAAATATCACCTCAAGTAAAAAAGTATTATGAAAGGCAAGTTTTTATCAACCAACCGAAGTTTTATTGTTGCAACAATTGCAACAGCCCTTACCCAAGTCTAAGCTGACGCTCAAAGCTTTGTCCACCTGCCTCATGGTATAAGAATTTAGCTTAGTTACATAGTTTTCAAGTCGGCACTTATCAATTGTCCTCAATTGCTCTGCCATAATAATAGATGATGCACTTAATCCCTGTCCTGCAACCTCCACATGAGTTGGTAATGAGGTTTTATTTCGGCTGGTTATTACGGCTCCAATTATGGTTGGGCTGTATTTGTTGCCCGTATTGTTTTGGATAACTAACACCGGGCGTACCCCATCTTGTTCTGAACCTTTTACTGGGGACAGGTCGACATAGTAGACACATCCCCGATAAATGTTTCTTTCCATTTAAATTAATCCCTCGCTCTTTTTGTATTCTTTTCATTTCTCCTTTCACAGTGTATCGCTTTCGGAATAGTTGCTTGGCCGCCAACCAAGTTCAAAGCATAAATTTATCGTAAAGCACTGTTGCTCTGAAATTATCCTTGGCTCTTCATGTGAAGGAGTCCCGGGTTTTTTAGTTTAAGTATGATTTCAGTTGTCAAGGTGCAAGCCCAAACATCAAATCAGTCTGCAAAAGCATGTCCAATTTCATATCAAGTATAGATATCCAAAATCCCATACAAAACTGAGGCAAAATCTCCTTCTAATGTCTCGGCAATTTTACGAATATCTTGCGCCTGTTCTGAGCTAAACTTACCTAAGTGTGGATTGCTATTACCTTTAAATATTACTCCACCGCCATTCCCCCGTACTGTTTCAAAAATGTAACCTTCTTCTTCGAGTTCTGAAATGTCTCGATGAATCGTTGCTACAGAAACATCCAATTTCTCTGCTAAACTAGGGATTGTATCTCGTTTTCTTACACTCAGAATATGAATCAATTTGATTCGACGGCTTTTAGCACTCATATTTATTACCCCCTATTTTGCCGCCCTATAACAATGATAAAGGTCAAACATATCAAAACTATTTATGTTTGAAAAAATGTAATATAATTGTAATATTTAGGGCGTTTTTGAATCTCTTTACTTATAGACATTTTTGACAAGGTGTTTTTGAGGTTTTGATAACCCTTTTTGGCTTTTATTTTAAATTGCAATATAAATGTAATATTTGAAGTGCATATCAAAGTTCCTGTCAAAGTTCCTGTCAAATATCTGCTTCAGATGAGGACATTTTCAATTTTTTTCTTGCTTCCTTGATGCTTTTATATATCATAGGCTGGCTACATCCTTCTCTCTTTGCAATTTCTCGCATAGAAAGTCCTTCCGAATAATGCATAAGATAGCGTCTTTGCTGTATAGCAGTAAGTTTGTCTAAGTAAGAGCTAAGAAGTTCTTCTCTTTTCTGTTTTTCTTCATTCAGCTTCTGATTTCTAACCATTTCTGCATATATGTCCTCTATTTTCTTATTTGCGGATTTTAAACTTTGATGAATAGCCTGTTGGCTCCGGCCTTCTAGTTTTGCAATTTTTCCGGTAGTAAGTCCATCAACGTGGTGCATCAAATACCGTCTCCGTTGTTTATCTGAAAGCTTTGATAGTATGTATTCTGCATCTTTGATAAGCTCCTGTTTCTTTTTAAATATGTATTCTTCTTCTGAGTGATCCTCATTTTTCCACTCAGATTGCTTGTCCTTCATAATTTGAAGAAGTCGTTTGCCTACCCTCGAATGCTTACTTTCGCCTGAGTTTTGGCCTACATAATCCTCATCCGACCATTTTTTCAATTCCAAATAATCAACTTCTGTTTTCCCGGGATTGGATTTAAGATATTCTTCAAGAGTAACTTCTATAGTCATTTCGTCAGCAAATTCGTAGACAATGTTTTTAGAATTTTTGTTTCTTCTTTTGCTTTGCTCATAGTCGTTTTCCCCCAAACGTCGCATAAAACTTTTCTCTTTTCGTCGCGTCTACTGAAATTGTCAGTTTGTTATCTTTGTTGCGAGTACTTTTTGCACTGATTTTCTAATAATTGTATTTGATAATGGTAATAATGCAAAAAAATAGACAAAATAGTATTACTTGCAACATATTGGAGATTTATCCAATCAAGTTGAAAGAAGGTACTATTTTGTCTATCCGTTAAACCTTTACGAATTAAAGCTATCCTCACTAAATATTTAGCTTATAACCAAAAAAAAGGTTCACGTCTAATGACATGAACCTATCCGCTTATTAATTAACATTATCTAACTTCTCTAGCAGTTACAGACCAGCGCATATTACTTACGTTAGCAACACATGTTACCATGGTTAAAGTATTTTCGTGGGTATGACTAAGGTTAGATGTATCATTTTCAGATATCTGTTCAACCCTGATTACCTCATACTGTCTCACTCCAAGGGTGGTTTCGTAGAATATCCTATCTCCTAACTGTAAATTCCAGATATCTGCAAAGAAACTGCCGGGGCCTCGATTATGGCTTGCCAGAGCTATATTTCCGTCCCATTGGCTTGATACCGGAAAGTGACCCACATAATTATTAAGAGTCGGCATATCTACACCGGAGCGTACAGCTCTTTCCATGCCCAAGGCAGGAATAGAAATTCTACCTATTGTGCCGTCTGCAAAAGGTGTTACTGTAATAATACGGCCAATAGGGTTAATACCTTGAGATTGCCCGGTTTGGATAGGTGTGTGTGTTACTGCAAAACCTCCTTGCCCTAAACCGGGTTGAGTCTGAGGTACAAGATTACCTACATTTTGAGGTGCGCCGCCGGAAACTCCACCGGCAGCCGTTCCGGCTACGCTGTTGCCTCCACCGCCTCCTGATATACTGGTACTTGCCGGCATTACGCCGGATTGCTCGCCGGAAGCTCGTACGTTTACGCCGGCTTCACCCGGAATTATTGCTATCGAAGGCAAATCTGCTCCTATAGCTCTGCTTGCATTATTATTGTTTGGCATAAATGGATTAGCTCTGTGGGTTTCAAAATATCCGCTGAATACTCCCGTAACTCCGCCATGAGATGGAGGAAGGTAGGCCGAATGTCTATCTCTCCTAATATTTTGAGGGTGATCAGGGGTTACATTGGAAGTAGTAGGTCGCCCCCATTGGTCATAGCGATAGGTTGTTTCAAAATTGTAACTAGGGGACATGTATGCCCGGTTGTGTTGCCAATTCCGGTTATCGTATTGATGCATGGCTTGCCGGTTGGCTCTATCTACATTGGATAGGTTAGTGTTTGCGTATAATGTATATGGGGCGAAAAAGCTGCTTGACATAATAACCATAGCAACTGCTGCACTTGCACATTTTTTAGTTAATCTCTTTTTAGTTAATTTTTTCATGTAAATCTACATCCCTTCTTATATAAAAAATCTGTTTAATAGTTAAATTTTTTTGCCAAAAAGTTATTGCCTGTTTTTGGTTTTTAAGGTACAATGTTCATATCATAAATGCATCTGATTTTGGAATTTTTTGCACAAAAAATAGACCCAATTCAGGATGTATGAGACCACCAGCTTTTATATCAATAAAATGATGGTGGTTATAAGTAATAAAACTGTAGAACCTCTTTACCGGGATCAGGTAGCGGCTGACTTTGCGAGACTCCGCTGCCTGTAGGTAAGAGGGCTTTTTTATTTATGGAATTACAAAACCCGGCGAAGCAGGTTAGCACACGAGGTACAAACCGATTAACGTCGGGTTACAAAGGGCGGAATACCGCCTACGGAAAAATCCGCTTTATTAAATTTTCATTTCAATTACATTATACTTCAGTAACGGGAAATCCTCACATGCTTTTGTAATATTTTTTGCTGTTTGACCATACCTATGGTGATCACTTTGCTTTCCAAACATAAGCCGTTGTCCCATGAATGTTTCTAAGGTATAATACTGCTGAAAACGGCTGAAAAAAAGGGGACATTTTTTATGCGACTAGGGATTGATATAGGTTCCACCACAGTTAAGCTTGTGGTAACGGATGATGCATATAATATATTATTTGGCGAGTATCGCCGACATTTTTCCAATATTCAAGAAGCATTACTTACTATGGCTAAAGACGCCAGATCCAAACTGGGAAATATAGATGTTTTGGCCATGATTACAGGTTCCGGAGGATTATCCTTAGCTAATTGGGTAAAAGTTGATTTTATACAAGAAGTAGTTGCTGTTGCCGGTGCTATTACCAAGTTTGCACCGGAAACAGATGTAGCAATAGAGATAGGCGGCGAGGACGCAAAAATTATCTATTTTGCCGGTGGGCTGGAGCAACGCATGAATGGTATATGCGCAGGAGGCACCGGCTCATTTATTGACCAAATGGCCGCATTGCTTCAAACAGATGCAGATGGCTTAAATGAACTTGCCGGAGATTATAAGGTCATTTATCCCATAGCAGCCCGCTGCGGAGTATTTGCTAAAAGTGACCTTCAACCGCTTATTAATGAAGGAACATCTAAATCAGACTTGGCAGTATCTATTTATCAAGCTATTGTAAGCCAAACTATCAGCGGATTAGCTTGCGGTAAGCCTATTAAAGGGAAACTTGCCTTTTTGGGAGGCCCTCTCTACTATACCCCGGAGTTGCGCAACCGCTTTATAGATGTGCTTAAACCGGATAAAGTAATCTTGCCGGAAAATGCTCATTTATTTGCAGCTTTAGGCAGTGCAATCAATGCAGAAAACTCTATTTCTTTAGATGATTTGATCAATAATCTTCAATCTCAAAAGCAAGTTCAGTTTGAGATTAACAGGCTTGCTCCACTTTTCTCAAATAAAGATGATTATAAGAGTTTCCAAGCCCGTCATAGCAGCCACCAAGTAGCTAAAAGTTTATTATCCGAATATAGCGGAAATGTGTTTTTGGGCATAGATGCAGGCTCTACTACTACCAAATTGGCTTTAATTGGTGATGAGGGTCAGCTTTTACATGCTTTTTATACAGGAAATGAAGGCAGTCCTCTTCAAATGGCAACCAAGGCTTTGCTAGAGATATATGACTTACTGCCGGAAGGTGCAAACATTCGCCATTCTTGCGTAACCGGTTATGGGGAAGGGCTTATTCAGGCCGGGCTAAAAGTTGATTTAGGCGAGATAGAAACTATGGCGCACTATAAAGCCGCCGCTTTTTTTGCACCGAATGTGGACTTCATATTAGATATTGGCGGACAAGATATGAAGTGTATGCGAGTAAGAGACGGTATTATTGAATCCGTTTTGCTTAATGAAGCTTGTTCTGCCGGTTGCGGATCTTTTATAGAGACATTTGCAAAATCTCTTAACCACGAGATAAGCGAATTTGCAACAACCGCTTTGTTTGCTGAAAATCCTGTGGATTTAGGCTCTCGTTGCACTGTGTTTATGAATTCGCGGGTAAAGCAGGCACAAAAGGAAGGGGCAGAAGTAGCAGATATCTCTGCCGGGCTTGCCTATTCTGTTATTAAAAATGCCCTGCAAAAGGTAATCAAAATCACTGACCCTGCCCAGATGGGCAAATCCATTGTTGTTCAAGGTGGCACTTTCTATAATGAAGCAGTTTTGCGTGCCTTTGAGCTAATAAGCGGAAGGGAAGCTGTCCGCCCGGATATTTCAGGTATAATGGGGGCTTTTGGTGCCGCTTTAATAGCTAAAGATCATTATACAAGTCATGCCCAAGAAGGAAAGTCCACTACTTTACTTTCCAAAGAAGTTTTGATCGCTCAAAAAGTAAAAGCTACTCATAGTCGTTGTAAAGCTTGCAATAATAATTGCTTGTTGACCATAAATCATTTTTCTGATTCAGATAAATCCACAGATTCCGGGCGGTTTGTATCAGGTAACAGATGCGAAAAAGCATTAGGCAATGAAAGTAAAAATGAAAAACAAGCACCCAACCTCTTTGCGACTAAATATGATAGGTTATTTCAATATAAGCCTTTATCAGCAGAAGAGGCACATAGGGGTACCGTTGGACTCCCACGAGTTCTAAATATGTATGAAAATTATCCTATGTGGTATACATTTTTTACTAATCTTGGATATCAAATAGTTTTATCTCCGCGCTCTTCGCGAGCTATATATGAAAGGGGCATGGATTCTATTCCCAGCGAGTCAGAATGCTATCCGGCTAAGCTGGTTCATGGCCATATAGAATCACTTATAGAAGATGGGGTTAAATACATTTTTTATCCCAGCATCACCCATGAATACAAAGAAGTGCCGGAAGCAGATAACTGCTTTAACTGCCCAATTGTTACGTCCTACTCAGAAAATATCAAAAATAATGTGGAATCAATACAAGATATCAAGTTTCACAACCCTTTTCTTAATCTAAACAATTACGATGCCTTAGTATTACGTATGATTGAGGAATTTCCTGATATCCCAAAACAGGAAGTGCAAAATGCCATTAAAGCGGCTTGGGATGAACAACGCGCCTTCCGTAAAGAAATGTGTAAATTAGGTGAAGAAACTCTCTCTTACATAGAAGAGAATAATATGACAGCAGTTGTACTAGCCGGGCGACCTTATCATATAGACCCGGAAATCCATCATGGTATACCGGAGATGATTGCTTCATATGGGGTTGCAGTGCTTACAGAGGACAGTGTAGCCCACCTTAACAAAATTTGGCGTCCATTGATGGTGCGTGATCAATGGGCTTATCATTCGCGTCTTTACAATGCTGCATCTTTTGTTTGCACTCGTAATGATATAGAGCTTATACAATTAAACTCTTTTGGCTGTGGCTTAGATGCTGTTACTTCTGACGAAGTTCAAGATATTTTGGACGGTTGTAATAAAATTTTTACCTTGATTAAAATTGATGAAGTTAACAGTTTAGGATCGGCTCGTATTCGCATTAGATCATTGTTTGCTGCAATAGCCGCCCGCAAGGCAAAAGGGTTTAAAGTAACACCTCCTGTTCCACGTCCTGAGCGAGTTGTTTTCACTAAAGAAATGCGCAAAACCCACACGCTGTTATGCCCACAAATGGCTCCACTCCATTTTGAATTGCTGCAAGAAGCATTTTGGGCGCATGGATACAACATAGAGATAATGCCCACTATGGATAGGGATGCAATTGATGTAGGCTTGCAATATGTAAATAATGATGCATGTTACCCGGCTCTTATTTCTGTTGGCCAGGTACTTAATGCACTTCAATCCGGCAAATATGATTTGAACAATGTATCCATTCTTATGAGCCAAACCGGGGGAGGGTGCCGCGCTTCTAACTATATTGCTTTTATCAGAAAAGCATTGATTAAATCGGGGATGCCTCAAGTTCCTGTTGTATCTATAAATGCTTTGGGGCTAGAAAAAAACCCGGGTATGACTTTTTCTCCCGGGCTAATTAATAAAGTTTTGCAAGGGTTATTATATGGAGATTTGTTAATGCGAGTGCTATATAAAACACGCCCTTATGAAGTGGAGCCCGGTTCTGCTAATGCTTTGTATGAAAAATGGAATGCCAAGTGTAGAAAAGATTTAAAACGCGGGAGCTTCTTTGACTTCAAAAAGAATATATACGGAATAGTTGCAGACTTTGACACTCTGCCTTTGCAAGATATTGTAAAACCAAAAGTGGGTGTTGTTGGTGAAATTTTGGTGAAATTTCACCCTACAGCCAACAATGATATAGTAGCCTTACTGGAAGCGGAAGGTGCCGAAGCAGTAGTACCGGATTTATCTGACTTTTTGCTTTATAGTGCCCATAATGCTACATTTGCTAAACAATATTTGGGTGGAAAAAGCAAGACCAAATGGATAGCTGACCGTGCTATAAATGTGATAGAACTGTATAGAACTCATATGCGCCGTGCTTTAAAGCAGAGTGTTCGTTTTACGCCACCATTACATGTTCATGAGCTGGGAGCGTTAGCAGAACCTATTGTATCTTTAGGCAACCAAACAGGCGAAGGATGGTTTTTGGCTGCCGAAATGGTAGAATTGATTCATTCCGGGACTTATAATATCGTTTGTACTCAGCCTTTTGCATGTCTGCCAAATCATGTAACAGGTAAGGGCGTAATTAAAACACTACGTAGCCAATACCCTTTATCTAATATTGTGGCAGTGGATTATGACCCGGGAGCCAGCGAGGTTAATCAGCTTAATAGAATTAAATTGATGCTTAGTGCTGCAAAACAAAATCTTGAATAAAAAAAACGCCCGTACACTACAGCTAGATATCTCTGTAGTGTACGGGCGCATAATGATTTAATGATCTGTCCATCATCCCGGATGATTAAGAATACAGCTTCTTAACTGCCGGGTAAAATCTATTCATGAGCTAGATGCCTCCACCATCGTCATCATTAAAGCTGACGGTAAATGTATAGGTAGGGTCAGCGTTAACAGCATCCTTTGGTATAGTATACACTGCCTCTTTATCTCCCAAAACAACCCTTACATCTTTATCAACAAGCTTCGGAACTGCCCTTTTTGCTAAGTGGATCTCATACTTCTCTGTTGCGGCCAGGGCTTTGCTTGCAGCTTCGCTCAGATTAATAACAGGTTGCGGATCGGCAAGGTTCAACTTAATTTTTTGAGCTTTAACAATATCATGTGGGCCATTAACACTGTAGATCGTCACATTATATCCAAGAAAATGCTTTGCTGCAAAGAACCCAACTGCACCGGCAGCTCCCGGGCCAAGCAAAGAACCAAGCACCGCTAAGGCAGCTATTATACCTTCACTCATCCCGCTTGCTTGTTGTCTTACAGATGCTACCGGAGTTATTCCCGCATATTCCTCTTCTTCCATCTCTTCAATAATCACAGGTACATATTCCGATTCTAGCCATACTTCTACAATTGGTTCACCAAAAAATACAGCGGTATACAGGGTTTTACCCTGAACTGTTCTAAACACTGTACCAACATAATCAGCGGTTGTTACATATCCTGTGGTGCGTGTTGTAGTAACTTGGGTTGAATATGTTGCGTGGGCTGTGAAAGTGGAAGCCACAGGCAACCCATCTACCGCTGACATGCTGTTAGATACCCAATTAACATTAGACAAATGAAATGTTCTGCCGCTATCCGTAATCGTCTGAGGTATTAAGGCATTATCAGGGCTTGACAAATGTGGGTATGTCCTCTGCCTTGTCTGAGTTGAAGTGCTTGAAGCTCTTCCGGCCGGGACACTTCTGATTGAGTGAATATCCAATGTAAGAGTTCCCGCAAATCCGTCACGCTCAAATCTTATTTCTTGATCCAGTTGTGGTAAAATATCATTCAGGTTGTTGTTACGTGTTTCAATAGTTACTTCTTCTCGTATTTCCATAAAAGATTCGTCTGCTGTGTGTTGTTGTACTACAAAAGCGAAAGAAAATAACTGTCCGAACATCTCCACATCCTCGGTTGGAATGACAGATGGGTTGATATCGGGTGGGAGGGCGTAGGTTTTACGTATTGCATTAAATCCGTTTACAGGCTCATTGGTTACACTTATGGGATGCCATACCCAGGGATCTTCTGTAACTAATAAAGTGTAGGCTTCTGCTTCATCGCTGTACCATTCTGCCGGAGACTGTAAAGTTAGAACTTCATTTGCTAAAATTGGAACCTGTAAAGTAAATATTACGCCTGCTAAAAGAGCAGTAGATACAAATTTTTTCATTTTACCGCCCTTCTTACTGAAAATACTTGGTTGTTTCATATTAAATTGTCCTCCTGAATTAAATTAGCGCATTTGCGCAATATAAAAAATCTGCAAACTCACATTAAGAATCTGACAACCCATTATTGACCGCAGGTTCTAAAATACCGCATTTATAAATGATTTATCTGAAACAAGCCGCTTTTTTGCCCGATTAATCCACATACTTACACGTTGACCGGAAACGCCGTACATTTCACCGATTTCCTCCAGTTTATAGCCTTCACTTTGAAGCTTTATAGCCTCTATGCCGTCAATGGTTCGGCTACTGTGCCGCCGTTTTACGCTGTTAAGAGCCTTTGACACCTCGGTTGAATGTACTTGGGAAAAGCCTTCACATTCATACTCTTGGGAAAACTCAGCCTCATTCTCATTGTCCAAGATATCCAAAGGAACAGTCTTATACTCGCTTCTCTTTTTACTTAAATGCTTTTTGGCCTCCAAATAAATAGCATTCCGAATTGAAATATAAGCATAGGTTGAAAAAGCCCCTTGTGTACCGTCATATTTAGTGGCGGCTACACAAAGGGCTAATTTTGCAATCTGCTCTATATCATCACTTTCTAAAATATGACCAAATCGTTTTTTGATATCATACTTTTGAATTGCACCATAGGCTAAATTAATATTATCCTCTACTAATTTGCATTGTTCTTCTGTTAGGCGCGTTATTTCAGTCATATCATGCGCCCCCATTCTCTTCTTGTGTTTTCTTTCTTGCCCAAAGTGCTCGTTTAGCCTCTTTAACAACCTTGTCGCACATGGTCTCGCCCATTGCCCCTATGTGAAGATGGGTACTGATCCGTCGGGCATTTCCTCCAAACCGATAGCAAAGCCATCTATAGGCTTCATCTCTGGTAAAGATACCACTCTTCCATAGTTGATCAAAATGGTAATGAGCCATCATACGCTTTTTTCGCAGAATAGCGTTAGCTAACGATCCCATAGGCTCCAAAGTATTTTCATGGGCTGACACATATGAGTCACATTCGGGATAACGGACGCAGACAAATAATTTTTTTATATAAGGATCATTAAAGAGGCTTTTGGCATCTTTAAGCAACGCTTGACCGCCACAATATGGGCAGTGAATGGGCTTTTTATGACCTTTTTTTATTCTCTTTTTTGATCTCTTCATCCTCCACCCCTCCATTCCTTTCTCAGTTCGTTGATAAAGACATTAAAATTAGGAGGTTTGCCGTAAGAGTCGGTAAAATATTCGTATAAATCCCATCGGGTAACTAAAAATTTAAGAGGATTCTCCAAGGACAGCAAATAAAGCACATCGTCTTTGGTAAGACGTTTTCCAAGAATACAATAGGGCCAATCGATATCATTAAGTATAGTTATGGACATATCAAGCAAAAACCAGATTTCCATAAATACAGTTTCCAGATTATTTATTTCAGGAGCTTTGTCATAAACTCCATTTTTATCAAGTTCCAATATTTCTTGTTTATAAGAATCTTTACATCGTTCAAGGTGTTTTTTTAGATTCCAAAATTCAGTATTTACCTCTTCCATATAGAACCCTCCCCAAAAACAAAACTCGCTCTATTAGAGCGAGTGTAATTTTTGCGCACCTTTTTCACATTTGTTTCCCCATGCATCAAGTAAATTTTTATTTTTGTAAACGCAAATTATTTCACAGTTATTGGGGCAATTACTACATTCAATACCTTTTGTTTCAAAGTTAATGTCTGTAAGGTTAAAATCAAAGGGCGTTTCTTCTTTTACTGCCTTACATAAAACTGCTGCCCCAAGTGCGCCCATTAGATGTCCATCCGGGTCAACATATACAGGGACTTTAAGTTCTTTTTCAAATTCTTTTACAACTGCCGCATTTTTACTGACTCCGCCTTGAAAAACTACAGGTGATTTGATTTGTTTTCCTTTTCCCACATTGTTTAGATAATTTAAGACTATAGCGCGGCAAAGTCCTGCCACTATATCAGCTTTGCTATGCCCAATCTGTGCCTTGTGTACAAGGTCGCTTTCAGCAAAAACTGTACACCGTGCGGCAATTTTAGCAGGATTTTCACTTGTTAAAGCAATCTCAGCGAAATCTTCCAATTCTAAATCAAGTCGTTTTGCTTGGCTGCTTAAAAACGACCCTGTGCCGGCAGCACAAATAGTGTTCATGGCATAATCCATAATCACGCCATTATTAATCAAGATAATTTTTGAATCTTGCCCGCCTATTTCCAAAATAGTTTGTACATCGGGAACAATTGAAAGCGTACCTATTGCATGAGCAGATATTTCATTTTTTATAACTCGTGAACCCAATGCTGTACCTATTAATCTTCTTGCGGAACCTGTTGTTCCTGAATTTACTATAGTGTAGCTTTTGTCAAGTTTTTGTGAAATCTCATTTAATACATTTTTAACAGCTTGGAGGGGATTACCCAAAGTCCATAAATAGCTGTCAGATAAAATATTACTACTCTCATCGATTACAACGCCTTTTGTTGAAATTGAACCAATATCAACACCCAAATATGCCTTTTTCATCCCCTTAATCTCGCTCCCTTTTCATAGTAACCATGTCATAGAAGGCTTCAAGCCTTGTATGAACACCTGTTTCACTTGTTCCTGTGTCAAATGTAAGATACATAATAGGAATGTTGTAATCACGAGACATATTTTGCAAGATAGACATACCTGTTATTTCCGGTGAACAAGATGCCGGTTTAACATGAATGATTCCATCAATACCACCTTTCATCATTTGATGAGCTTGGGCAATTACATCGTTGGCGGTACTGCCGATATTGTAGTTTACATATCCACCGCTGTTTTTAATTAATTCAGGCAACGACCATATAGCAACCCCGGTGCTTGACCAATCGGAAGGACGAATAATCTCTACTTTTCGTTTAGCAAGCCATTTTTCTATATTACAATTTGCAAACGGCTCAATGACTACATATATTTCACCTATAATACCAATTTGGATAGGTTTTTCCGGTTTATTTATGGCAACGGATTCTATTTTCTCTTTGTACTTTGCAAAAATTTCTTCGGCTTCAATAACACTTTGGACATTTCCTGCTTCTTGTAAATAATCGTTGTAGTGTTTCTCGTATTCGCCTTTGTGTACTTCAAACGCAATATTCCTTCGCATGAAGTCTGCCAAATAATCCTTATCAAACGTAACTTTAGCCATAATTTCAAAAATCGAATAAAATTTTTCTTTAGTCAAATCCGGATTTATAGCCCTTAAACATTCGTACATGTTATTTATTGTCGGAAACTCTCCGCTAACCGTTGGAAGATAGTCAAAGAGGATTAACATTTCACAATCATATCCTAAATCATCTAAAATTTGCTTTTGTAAAATATCAAAGAAACCCAATCGGCAAACAATTCCGAGCATTATAATCACATTAGCTCCATTTTCTGCTGCTTCTATAAAATTTCCTAATGAAATCTTGAAAGGTGTACATATCATATCAGGGCTGTACCTTGCGCCAAGTTCAAGCGTTCTTTTAGTCATTGGAGGGCACGGCATGGTTTTGTACCCCAAGCATCTCTGTATCAACATATCGGTTATAATGCCGTAATCACCTGCTGTAGGGACACATGCTATTTTTTCGGTAGTTTTCATGTTTTCTGTTATTTCCATCAATGCTTTACCTCTCTATTATTAATAATGTCGATGAAACTCTCCATGCGTGTTTGAATACCTGCTTTGGAATCAAGCTCATCGATAACGATATTTAGAATGGGCTTATCTTTTATCTGCCTAATTAGTAATTCACTAAATATAGCGTCCGGGCCACAAGGAAAAGTTGATATAATTACAATCCCATCCACATTGTCTTTGTATTTTTTTATACCTCCGATTTGTTGTGCTGTAACTCTACAATAAATTCTTTTGCCATAAGATTTTTGGGTTAATAACTGTGCTTCTTTTTCGTTAATCACATCTGCATACGCAACTTTAATATTGTTGTCTATGAAAAAGTCTGTTATTTCCTTTCCGACAGCAGCATCATAAGAATTGTAAGCATGGGCAAAAATTAAGATTTTTGTGCCATTACTATTAAGCAATTTCTCTTGTTGCAAAATTTTTGCTTCTTTTATGCTATTGGCAGTTAACAGGGCATTATTGTACGCTTCTAAGGATTCGGATTTATCTTTACCAAGTGCTTCCCCAATTTCTATAAATGCACCGGGTTCTGACTTGCCATAAAGATAATTTACATCAGCATGTAAACATTTGACGTTTGGAAAAGTATTTCTAACAAGGTCGTACACCCCAAAAATCCTTGTGCAGTATTCCTCACGGATTCCTGTATTTTCTATACGTGGCACAAAAACCACGTTGCATTTGTCCTGTAAATAACCTACATGACCTATGAATATTTTTGACGAAAAGCAAGCCTCATCAATAGAATTATTAACACCCATTTCAACAATTGCCTTGTTTGTTTCAGGACTTACAATTGTTTCGATATTTAAGTTTTTGAAGAAGTTTAGCCATAAATCATGATGGAAGTAGTAGAGCAATGCTCTTGGTATTCCTATTTTCATTTAAAAAACCCTCCTGTTTTCGATTTTTGGAACTAATGATTTGAGTAGCATCATTTTTATCTTGCAAAACCTCGCCTGTAGTTGACAGCCTCCGGACAACAAAGGTGTGTGTCTTAAATAAACTAACAATGCAAGAAAGTGGGCTGATCAAGTAATGACCAGCCCACTTTCTTGAAAAGCAAATAATGATATGACTATTCTTCCAGTTTGTAGACTTTAATCGCTGTACATTCATTCTTTCATCCGCAAAATTGATAGATTGGATCAGCTAAAAACACAGCACTATCTGTATCAGCTAGTGGCGAATTACACCAAGCTATTATGAAAACGAAACTTGTATATTCCGATTCCTTTGAAATAGTCAGTTGTATGCTGTAATCAGAATATTTATATGTGATATTTGGTAGATCTCCAATTGTCCCTATACACATTTTTTTCCCGGTACTTTCAAAAGTTACTTGAGATAAACCTTCACCGGTTGAAGAGCCAAAACCACAAGAGTCAGAAGGAAATACTTGACATACTATAACTGTTTCTTCCCCAATTTGCCTTACGGCTGATAAATCTACCTGATATCTTTTATCTACTTGAAAATGCTTGTATTTGTTAGAAATCTCAGTAGGTGTTATTTCAAATGGCTTTCCATTTATAGTAAACGTTAATAGTCCAAATGCTGTATTCATCATTGTGTATCACCTCATGTCTTTTAAATAGACTAATAATGCAAAAAGTAGACTGACCAAAATGAACAGTCTACTTTCTTGAAAATCAAATAATAATGTGCTTATTCTTCTAGCTTATAAACTTTAATCGCTGTATGGTTATTAGGTTCAAAGGCATACACTCTTTCGCACTTTGGACATCTCCAAACATCATGAGTAGGTAACGGAAACTTCCATGCTTCAATAATATCAACCTCTAGTATTGAGTCCCATTCCTTATCGGTATAAACTCTTAGTTGTATATCGTTGGGAGCTGCCGAATTTGATAAGGTTTCACCGCAAATACAGTTCATTCTCGCCATTATAAACCTCCATGAACGATGCCAAAACTTGTCCAAATTTCTATTTTGACAGAGGTGTTGCACTTACAAATATTGATTGTTTTATTAAGAAAATGTGCTACAATTAATACATATTTGCCTTTATCTTATTCAGCAGAAATGATACGTTAAAAAATATATAGCATTGAGGTCATATATTATGTCAGATTTTTGGTTTAGCTTTATCCCGGAAGATCCACGATATGTTCTAAGCACAAGCGCAATAAATAAAATAAAAAAATTTTCATGGTATGAAGATAATGTAACAATCATTGTAAATGATACTGTTAAATTTGCAAATGCCGGATCAAATTTTGAAAGAGTTTCATGTCCATTTTGTAAATCTGATCTGATGAGTTGGTGGGGAGGTGCTATGAATGAAGCACATTCAGAAGATGCAGGATTTATAAAATTAGATGTTGTTACTCCCTGTTGTAAAAAAAATACAACTCTCCACAGTTTTGACTATTATTCTTCACAAGGCTTTTATACAACCATTATTGAAATGAGTCCTTATTTTCACCAAGGTACTATTCGAGTCCCACAAGGAATTCATAAAGATGTAATACGCCAAGATCTTTTTGAAATAACAGATGTAAAATGGCGAGTAATTTATACAATTATTTAGCAAAATGATATGTGAAAATTTAACTATTAGTGTTTTAAATGAATATAGATTTTTGGTATAAAACCGCCCAATGTTGACTTTTGGGCGGTTTATTTTTGAATCATTAATGCTTTTTCTAAGTGTGTTAATATCCTTTTAGTTCATCGTGAAATATGAGTGTTGGTACAAGAGGTTGAGTATCTCCTGTTGTCACATAAAATATAGGGTAAAAGCATATGAAAAAATCATTTTCACCACTACTTTGACGGATTCTTAACCACCCATCTTTTCTATGGAGATTTTCAACATTGTTAAGCTCTACTTTAAAAAATGTAGTCTCTTCGATACTTAATGAAATTCTACATTTATTTTCATGCACTGATAAAAGCAACAATATTTGTACGCCGTTACTATTTGTTTTACTATACATGTATAAACCTGCTTCATCAGAACCTATCATCTCTGGTTCAGCATTAAACAACTCAAGAAGATCATATTCATCGAAATAAGTACTTTTCATAAACCTTTCATCCCCTATATTATGGTGTGCGTAATGATACAAGAAAGTAGACTGACCAAAATGATCAGTCTATTTTCTTGAAAATTAAATAATAATGTGCTTATTCTTCTAGCTTGTTATTGAGCGATGTGATGTCTTTTCTCGTAAAGTTCTAATATTCTTTTTATTACTTCACTCTCCATTAGTTGTGGATTAATGGATTTTAATTCATCAAGAAAACTTTCGGCAGCTCTGTAAATTTCTTGGAGGAAATCGTTTAAGTTAATTTCAATATCTTTTGGCTCCCTATATGAAAAGCATTCAGGCTTTTCATATACAGAAAGACCGGGCAAAGATTCAGAACCCACTTCTATAGCATTGCTAAATATTACAATATTATTGCATAAAATAAACTCCAACCATCCTATGGTTTCAGGTTCTACAAAAGCTACGTAATTAGTTTTTGTAATCATATTAGCACAATCCAAAAATAATGAAAGCCACCATGTAATCCATTCGCCTCCTTTTTCATTTGGTCGTAAAGGATTTTCATGATAATAACCCATTCTATCTCCTCCAATTACAACTTCTACAAATCCCTCTACATCCCCCCATTCTTCATTAAACACACTCACGGAGATATTTTTTAGTTCTTTAATACTACATCCTATTCTAGTTCTGATTTTAAACATTATTATCACCTTGCTATAAAAAATCTTCAACGATGTACTTAAAATAAATCTATCGTTTAAGTGTGCTAAATTAACTTCCTTCTTTTGCTTTTTCTTTTACTTAATTTTACAGGTTCAAACTGTGTCTTGAAGTAAGGTTGCAATTCTTCGCAAAGTCTTTTTGTATTAGGATGCATATACTTATGAGCAATGGTTAGTAGCTTATGATCTCCCCATAAATATTCAAGCAGACCAACTTGTAATAGAGTTCTTACCTTTACATCTTCACATACAGCCATATCCTCAAACATAATAAAAATTCTTTTGATTAGTTCAATATTCGTTTCTTCAAACAGTAAGTTTTCCATAAATCCACTTGAATTAAGCACACCTTCAAATAAACAATATGGGGGAGGTTCTTCATCTTTCCACCAATCATATTCTTTTTTAATTTCTTCTGCTAGTTCTGGAAATCTATCTATCAACACAGAATTAATACTGTCATATGTCACGGCTATACTCCCTTATCGAATAGTTGGAATAATCCAAGTCAATAACCAAAAAATCAAATTTTACATGGTTATTGACTTGAAAATTGAATTTAATACGGCCAGGGTGTGTGTCCTACATGCCGTATTGCATGATATAAGTCTAAACTAACAATGCAAAAAATAGACTGACCAAAATGATCAGCCTACTTTTCAAGGTGTAGCATAGTTTTTACTTTTCAGTAGTTTTAATCAAGCAATCTAGTTCATTTTTTAGTTCTGCCATGAAAATTTTAACTTCTTCCATTGTAGCACTATAACGAATTCCTCGATAAAATCCTACTGAGTCGCTATTGGGTAACATACTCATAACAATCCATACCGTTATTTCGATGTGGTATTCACCAGCATATTCAAAATCCATACCAAAATAGGTTTCTAAAGTAAAAAACTTAAACAATATCGGCTTACTCTCTAAGAAATGAACACCTGATTGCTCCATTATTTCGATTTCTTTATATAATTTTTCCATACCCAAAAACCAATTATTTAGCTCCTCCATGTTAAAAGTAGCTCCAAATTCTTCTGGATATTCATATAACTCATTTTTACCTACTTGCAGTTTGAATTCAAAAGGTATCCAATTTCTGTAATTAGGGTCATTTGCGTCATAAACAAATCTTCTATTATTCATAAGATTAATATCAAGTTCAATCCTGGTTCTCCTTAGGTGTTCATAGCCATTCTCCGGCTCTAACCTAGAACCAAAATCCACTAATTTAGCCATTATTAACTCCTTTTCTAATACATAGGCATTGTATAATACCCGCCTTGATTTTCTAACATTCTTATAACGTCTTTCCATTCAAGCATAGTATTAGATGCACCATTTTTTGTATTACCGCCAATAACAGATATGATTGTCCTTCCGTTTTTATCCATTACTACGATATGATGGGTTTTAACTCCGCTTCGATAGATGTAAACACTTCGTCCACCAGGCTGATAACGCTTATGTGTCCAGTTATCAAGTATGTGATCTACATCTTGAGGAGAATACTTCCTCGCATTAGCTTGTTCAGCAGCATGTTCAGTAAATTCTCTTCCTCTTGGGGTTACATCTCCAGTGCGTATATTCCACTGAGGCGTGCCGCCTCCCCCTCCACCGCCAGTACCTTCAGCAGCCATTTGAATAGCGTGTGTAAGCTGCCCAATCTGATGGGCGGACATCTGACTGACGGAAGTCATACTATGGCTAACGGCAAAGCTACCTTGC
>Ga0123355_10003645_pt1 | contig 22187 bp, 22 predicted proteins | sample TergutEmb28metaG_3_FD_89872 | JGI IMG/M metagenome (GOLD analysis project Ga0123355, IMG submission 89872) | Embiratermes neotenicus P1 segment gut microbial communities from Petit-Saut dam, French Guiana - Emb289 P1 | ecosystem: Host-associated > Arthropoda: Insects > Digestive system > Gut ... | reverse complement strand
GTCAGGTATTCGTGAAGGGCTTGACATAGACAATGTTGAAAGCTGGCCAGTCGAAGACTTTCCTGCTGGGATGGTTGGGGCTGCGGGTAATGCTGATGCCTACTTCACCGGTGCGTGGCGCCACGAAAAGCCTATCTGGATTAAAGACGCCTGCAAAAATTGCATGCTCTGCTGGATCAACTGCGCTGATACTGCGGTGTATATGGAGGATCAAACAGTGGGCGGCATTAACTACAATCACTGCAAGGGTTGCGGAGTATGTCCCATCGAATGTCGGTCAAATGCGCTGGTGATGGTCCCCGAAAGTGTCGATCACCTAGATCCAGAACAGAGTGCAGCCGCAGTAGCTGAAGCTAGTGCAGCCAAAAACAGGGAAGGAGCATAGCCATGTCTTTAGCAACAACAGTAAAGCAAACCCCCATGGCTGCAACGGGTAACGTTTTTGTCACTGAGGCTTTCCGCCAAATCGAACCCGATGCTTTATGTGCCTATCCTATTACGCCACAGACGACTATCGTGGAAAAGTTCGCCCAGTTAGTAGCTGATGGTCATGTTGCAACAGAATATGTCTGTACTGAATCAGAACACAGTGCTATGAGTGCAACTATTGGCGCAGCAGCAGCAGGTGCACGCGCCTATACGGTAACAGCAGCGCAAGGACTTGCGCATATGTGGGAGGAACTCTATATTGCCTCTGGTCTGCGCTTGCCGATTGTTATGATCAACGTAAATCGCGCGCTGTCAGCACCTATTAATATTCATGGTGATCATAGCGACATCATGGGTGCGCGTGACAGCGGCTGGGTCATCATTATTGCGGAAAATCCGCAGGAAGCTTATGACAATACAATCATAGCGACCCCTATAGCAGAAGACTTGTTATTGCCGGTAATTTCATCACTGGATGGCTTTATTACCTCGCATTCCATTATGCGTGGTGAAATCGCTGATGATGCCACCGTAAAAGCCTTCGTGGGGGACTACGTACCTTCTGACGATCTGATGATTGGAGGGCCGCGCACTATCGGGGCTTTTGCAAATCTGGGGCCGACCTATATGAAGGTTAAAAAGACGCAGCGCAATGCTATGGACCGGGGCTTAGAGAGCATCAAGCGTGCCGGGGATGATTGGGCTGAGGTTGTAGGGCGCAGCTTTGATCATGTTGAAACTTGGGGCATGGAGGATGCAGAGCGTGCCATTGTGGTCATGGGTTCTGCTGCGGGTAATGCGCGTGCTGTCGCCCGTCGCCTGCGTGCTGAAGGTGAAAAAGTCGGCGTCGTCAAAGTGCGCACCTACAGGCCTTTTCCCGCAGCTGACATTGCAGAAGCACTTGCCTCTGTAAAAGCTATTGCAGTCTTAGACCGTGCAGAGACCTTTGCTAGCCAGACAGGTCCTCTAGGTCTTGATGTCATGAGTGCGCTTTATGACGCAGGCATCAATACACCCCTGCGAGCCTACATTTACGGGCTGGGCGGCAATGATGTAAAGCTTGAGCAGATGTATCAGGTCTTTGAGGATCTTATATCGGTTGATACTGACGACATATCTGGAATGGTAAACAAAACACCTCGCTATCTGGGCATTGGCCAGGGCTAGAAGGGAGCAGAGCAATGGCAACATCTATTAAAGAATTATCCCTCGTACCTGAACGCCTTATTGGCGGACACCGCTTATGTGGAGGCTGCGGTGCTTCGATTGCAGTGCGTCAAGTCATGATGGGAGCAGGTCCTGATGCAGAAGTAGTCTGCGGGGTAGCGACAAGCTGCCTTCAGGTATCAACGACGATTTATCCCTATAGTTCATGGAAGTGTAGTTATATGCACAATGGCTTTGTCAATGTTGCAGCAAACATTGCTGGGGTAGAAGCGGCCTATAAAGGCATGCAGCGTGCAGGCAAAATCGATCCTGATCGCGAGATCAAGTTTCTTGCTATTGGTGGTGACGGCGGGACGTATGACATTGGTCTGCAAGCCTTGTCGGGAGCAGCAGAGCGCGGCCATAACATGGTATATGTTTGTTATGACAACGGCGCCTACATGAATACCGGCATCCAGCGCAGTAGTGCAACGCCGAAGGGTTCGTGGGCAACAACTTCTGAGGTTGGAGAGATTCGTCCAGGTAAATCTTCGCCCCGCAAAGATTTGACTTCGATTATGGCAGCACACCACATTCCCTATGTGGCACAAGCTGCTGTAGGCTATTGGAAAGATTTGGTGATGAAAGCAGAGAAGGCCTTTGCTGTTGAAGGTTTTGCTTTTCTAAATATCTTAGCTCCCTGTCCTCGTGGTTGGCGCCATGACTTAGATCAAAGCTTGGTTGTTGGACGTTCAGCTGTGGACACAGGTTTTTGGCCACTGTTTGAAGTAGAGCAGGGCGAATGGAAGATGACCATGCCCGCAAAGACGCGCAATGGACTAAGGCCTGTTGAAGAATTCCTAGCCATGCAGGGACGCTTTAAGCACCTTTTTAAGCCGGGCAATGAACACCTGCTAGAAGAAGCTCAGCAGGAAGTAGATGACTACTACGACTATTTGAAAAAACGCTGCGGATTAGAGTAGCTAGTTACTCTCATGTGATGCGGGTGGTGTATCCGGCGTCCCCCACATGCCGTAATGTAGCTTTACAACTTCAGCAAAGTCCTGACCCCTGCTATCTTCGGGTAGTGGGGGAAAGGGCATAAAGTAGATAGGATCACTGGCGAAATACCAATTGCCGTCAATCTGTATAAGTCTTGCCGCAACGATGCCCGCATTACTTGATACACTTTGAGAAGCAGTCGCATCGCGTACTTCAAAGGTTTTGCCGCTGCTACATTCTTTCAAGACGAGCAATTGCGTTTGAGCATCAACAGCCTCTATCCAAAAGTGGCTAGTGTAGCTGGAATTACTTGCTTGCCGCATAAGGTCAAGCTCAGAATCATCTAGGCTATCAGGGTTACGGTAGATATAAGTTTCGAGCGCTGTTTTTCCTGTTTTCAGACAGAAGTCATAGACCAGCCACTCGTTAAAAAGCTGCTCGATTTTTTCTTTCTGCACTTTTTCCTGGACTGCTTGTACTTGACTGAAGAATTCTTGTCCTGCACGGTCAACAACTTCAGGATGCTGTTCATAGAAGTGCTGAAGTACTAGTTCCATTTGAGGATTAGGGTAGTCAAAGCTTTGTCGTTCTTGCATGGCCTTTTGCCTCCATTCTTATCTTTATTAATCTTCGATGATGCGCCGGCGACTACGTTTCTTGTCTGCCACATGCTTTTTCGCATCAAGCCTACGTTTGACCGAAGCCTTGCTGGGCTTAGTTGCTACGCGTTTGGGGGGACGGTAATTGGCAGCTTCTAGCTGGTAGCGCAGACGCTTTAGAGCAGCACGCTTATTCATGAGCTGGCTACGCTCGTTGCGTGCAGTGACAATGATACCGCTGGGCTCATGCACCAATCTAACAGCACTGTCAGCAGTGTTCACGCTCTGACCGCCAGGACCTGAGCCACGGAACACCTGCACACGACATTGTCGTAGCAGATCTTTATCACCTTTTGGGATGTCGTATTTCATAGCTCTATTCTAAAGTAATAGTAGAATATAGTGCATGCTGCCCGTGCTGCTGGCAGCCACAAGGGAATTTTGCAATTATATGAAGGGATTGCGCTTATGAAAAGAGTACTTAAATCTGTTTTACTCCTTAGTCTTATTACACTTATTTCGATTGTTGGTTTTGCGCTTGCCGCAGGTGCGACTACTGACAATTCACAAGCTCCGCTGGAAGAACGCCTTATTGGTACCTGGCGATGGGAAGATCAGCATTCTTGGACCCTCATCTTCCGTGAAGATGGAACTGTGCTAGACGGACCTCCGGGTATGCGCACTCCTTATAATTGGTCGGTTGTCAATGATAGACTGATTGTTGATGGTGAGGACTGGAATGTACGAATCACAGACAATACCCTTACAGCCGACAGATATTTTGGCATTTCTTATACCTACAATTGGTACAGCGATTCAACTGAAGGCGAAGCCAGTATTTGGGGTATTGTGCTTGCCTGCGGGGCAGTTTTTGTGGTGATTGCAGCTGTGATTGGTGCCGTTGTCTTTGTCCTGGTGCGCAGAAGTCGCCGCAAAGCTCAACAGCAAATGCCTTTTGGTCAGCAAGCGCCACCTGCACCTGGAGCCTTCGGAGGACCACCTCAGGCTTAAGCTGGCCACAAATCACTAATGTAAATATTTTATGTAACAGCTTGTTACATAAAATATTTACATGGAAAATTGCTCTATACTATGTCCTCAGAACGCAGCCTTAAACTTCAGATAAGGCAGCAAGAATTAGTGCGACATATCAGAAAATAAAGTAAAAGGAGTACACACATGCAGTTCAACACACGTTGCTTGCAAGCAGGCTACGAACCAGGAAATGGCGACCCGCGCCAAATTCCTATTTATCAAAATGTTACCTGGTATTTTGACTCCAGCGAACATCAGGCACGCATTTTCAACCTAGAAGAAGGCGGCTACTTTTATTCGCGCCTGTCCAACCCGACCAACGATGCTGTAGCGGCTCGCATTGCTGCGCTTGAAGGTGGCAGTGCTGCTGTCTTGACCGCTTCAGGTCAAACAGCTTCGTTTTTCAGCGTGTTCAACATTTGTCAGGCAGGCGATCATCTAGTTGCTGTCTCGCAAATCTACGGTGGGACGTACAACCTTTTTGCAATCACCCTCCCAAAGATGGGCATTGAGGTAACTTTTGTTGACGCTGACGCACCTCTTGAAGAATTACAAAAGGCTATTCGTCCTAATACGAAATGCGTATTCGGAGAAACCCTCGCAAACCCATCACTAAAAGTTCTTGACATTGAAAAATTCGCTACCTTGGCTCATGACGCAGGTGTACCGCTGATTGTTGATAATACCTTCCCGACTCCCTTTAATTGCCGTCCCTTTGAACATGGTGCTGACATTGTTGTTCATTCAACGACAAAATATCTAGACGGTCATGCTTCAGCCCTTGGTGGTGTAGTCGTTGACAGTGGCAACTTTGACTGGGCAGCACAAGGTGATAAGTTCCCCGGCTTAACACAGCCAGACCCCTCTTATCACGGACTAGTATTCACTGACACCTTTGGTCAGGCAGGAGCCTACGTTACAAAGATTGTGACTTCGCTGATGCGCGATTTGGGCGCTATCACTACGCCGCAAAATGCTTTCTTGCTGGGCATGAATATAGAGTCGCTACCTGTACGCATGGAGCGCCACATCAGCAATGCCCAAGAAATTGCTGAATGGCTTGATGCCCACGACAGCGTCAAAAAAGTTTACTTCCCTGGTCTTGCAGGTGACTCGCAGCATGAATTGGCACGTAAGTACTTTGACTTTGCTGGTGGTAGCGGTGTGATCTCTTTTGACCTCTGTGGCAGCAGGGAAGATGCGACCACCTTTTTGGATGCACTGAATGTGGCAAGAATTGCTACTCACGTAGCTGATGCCCGCACTTGCGTACTGCACCCTGCGTCTACAACGCATCGCCAACTAAGCGATGAGCAAATAATTGAGGCAGGAGTTTCGCCAACAATGGTGCGTATCAGTGTGGGTATAGAGGACGTGCGTGATCTGATTGCAGATCTGGATGAAGCGCTCAAGACCGCCTTTCCCAGCTAAAAGGTATTGCTGAAACCGCTAGAATCTACGCGGTAGCGCTTGCCAGAACTACTAAAGCCCTTGACGTCAGTCTTCGTCGAGGGCTTTTATTATTTCGCGAGCATCATCGACGTCATCAGGTCGTACAAAAATTTTCATTCCGCCTGCTGCTGGACATTGAGAAATGATCTGTCCGTAGCCTATGGTCAACTCATTTTCGATGTGGAAATCAATGTCAGCTGATTTGAGCATTGACTTAACTAGCGCGATTTCTCCTAGACTAATGCTCGTGAAAACGAGGATAGGTGCGTCTGACGCTGCAGCTACCTCTTGCTTAGACGGATTTTTCTTCTTGAAAAACATACGCCCATTGTAGCAAATGTTGTAACAGATGCTACGGGCAAAGGATGTAGCAAACACGCTTTTGCGCCCTCTTTAAGCAGTGTACAATAGTGTGGCGTTTATAAAATCAACCAAGGGAGTACAAGAGTGAACTACGACATTTTAGATATGAATCTGGCAGAAGCGGGCAAGGCTCGCATCGAATGGGCAGAGGCCGATATGCCGGTATTAAAAGAAATCGGCGAACGCTTTGCCAAAGATCAAACTTTCAAAGGTATTCGCATTGGCTGCTGCATGCACGTAACCACTGAAACAGCGAACCTAGTACGTGCCTTAGTTGCTGGCGGGGCAGAGGTAGCCCTCTGTGCGTCAAACCTGCTCTCGACCCAAGATGACGTAGCGGCTGCGCTGGTCAAGTATTACGACGTGCAGGTTTATGCCATCAAGGGTGTTGATACAGAGACCTACTATAAGCATATCGACAGTGTGATCGACTTCAAGCCACAAATCGTTATGGACGATGGTTGTGACGTCGTAAGCCGTGTGCACAGCGAATATCCAGAACTGCTAGAAGGTATCATTGGTGGCACCGAAGAAACTACAACGGGCGTTATTCGCCTCAAGGCAATGGCTGCTGATGGTGCCCTAAAATATCCCATCGTTGCGGTAAATGATGCCAATACAAAGCATATGTTTGACAATCGCTATGGTACAGGTCAGTCAACCATCGACGGTATTGTGCGCGCGACCAATCGCCTGCTAGCAGGACGCACGGTAGTAGTGTCTGGCTATGGCTGGTGTGGCAAGGGTGCTGCGATGCGCGCAGAGGGTATTGGCGCAAATGTTATTGTGTGCGAGATTGATCCACTCATGGCACTTGAAGCGGTCATGGACGGACACCGTGTCATGCCGGCAGCAGAAGCTGCCAAAGAGGCAGATGTATGGATTACCGTTACTGGCAACATCAACGTCATTGATGAAGCCATGTTTGCCAATTTGAAAGACGGCGCAATACTGTGCAACAGTGGGCACTTTAACTGCGAAATAAACATCCCTTGGTTGCGTGAAAATACGACATCATCAAGCACGGTAAAACCTCTGGTGGAAGAGTTCATCCTGCGTGACGGACGCAAACTTTACTTGCTAGCTGACGGAAGACTAGTCAACCTAGCCTGCGCTGAAGGTCATCCTGCAAGCGTCATGGACATGAGCTTTGCAAATCAAGCCTTGGCAGCAGAATGGATGCTTGCAAATCGTGATGATTTGCAGCCAGGCGTAATCGACATGCCATCAGAGATTGATGACGATATTGCAAGGCTGAAACTAGAGTCTATGGGTGTAAAAATTGACGTACTGACTCCTGAACAAGAAAAGTACCTAAGTAGTTGGACAGAGGGTACGGTATAGACTATACTTTTCAGTGCGCTTAAGCGGTGTGGAGAAACCCGTCGCATAAGCGCACCTCACTTTGAGGATAGTGTGGGCCATTAGCTCAGCTGGCAGAGCAGTGGACTCTTAATCCAAAGGTCGAAGGTTCGACCCCTTCATGGCCCACCAAGTGCTATCAGGCGTCCTGTAAGCCTCTCGTGAGTTACTACGCATCGCCTCTTCCCAAAAGACTTACAAAACGCCTGCTAAAACACTTGGAGCCAAAAACTTTATGACTCAAGTAATCGCGACTAAAAATCATCCCTTCGAAGGACTACTCCGTCCCTTTATTATTTGGGTCGCGACATCATTGTTAATGATGCTTTTTGGATCTCAGATCACTGAATTCATCTACAGCCTTACGAGCAGCCTTCTTGATAGGGTAGATAACGAAGCTGTTGCATCAACTGTGTACTATGTGGTGACAGGTGTCTGGGTTGGGGGCACTTTCTACATCCTGCTTTTTTCCTATATTGTTGATGCGATTTTTTATCAACGCAGGCTGCCACGCGACCTTGTTTTAAAAAATGATCACTCTATTACCCTGATGATGCCCCTGCTTATAACTAACAAAAGTTGGCGAAAGAAGTTTTCAAAATTGCAAGGCTCGCGCCGCGGACAATGGCTCGGGGCAAAGAAATTCGATCCCTGGGACATCTGGGATGATGAAGATTTGTTTGAGGAGACAACAATTCCCTTTGATGACATCAAAGAGGTTTGGTTCAATACTCACGCAAAGAGTGCTGACAAAGCACAGGAAAGTGATAGGCGTATTCCTGGTGCACTGATTATCCGAACCCACAACGACAAAATATACATGCAGTCAAAGATTAAAGACTTACGCACAGTAACGGCTACCTTCACCCAACTTGTTTAACCCTTGCCACATCACTAGTTATACAATGGGTAGAGCGTATTTTACTAAATGGTTTATCTTGCCTAACCATGAGCAAGCTACGCTATCAAAAGGCTTAAAGAGGAGTGAGACCCATGCAAGAAGGAACCCATTCGGTAGTATTAGTTACTTGCCCCAATAGAGAAGAGGCTCGCGAGCTTTCGCGAATGCTAGTTGAACGCAAGCTTGTTGCCTGCGGGCAGATGCTTGACATAGAAAGCATCTACATGTGGGAAGATGAGATCCGCGAAGATCCAGAAGTGCTGCTAATCTTGAAGGCACGCACTGATGTATTTTGCCAAATACAAAGTGCTGTCCTTGAAAATCATTCCTACGAGGTTCCTCAAGTTGTGCAGCTGCCTATTACAGCCAGCCTACCTGCCTACTTAAGCTGGATTAATGAGCGTTACGCCTGCATGTAGCAGCAGTAGACACGAGCAGACATGTAGTACACTTAGCTTATGGTGAAAGTGCGGTATAAAAAAAGAACGGGACAAATTGTTTACGCAATAGTCGTTGCTGTGCTGCTGGTTTTTGCAGCCCTTGTGGCAATGCCCGTTTACGGGGCGCTACTCTTTCTTGACGAAAGATTTGAGCAAGAACAGCATGATTCCCTTGACTATGGCATAGAATCAGAACACATTGTCCTCACTACAGAAGATGGCCTTAACCTAGCTGCGTGGCGTACCTATGCAGTAGGGGAAGATTCTGACGCAGATCCCAATGCGGATACTACCGCAGAAGGTAGCGCGCCAGCACAGGATGCCCCAAAGGGCACTGTTATTATCTTGTCTGGAATCCAGCGCCCTTCCGTTACTGAATTCTTTGGTTATGCCCAGATGTTGTCTCAACATGGATGGGACGCACTCCTCATTGAAAAGCGCGCACGCGGCTTAAGTGAAGGCGAATCCATCGGCTTTGGATTTACTGAATGGAAAGATGTGCAAGCAGGCGTTAACTATCTGGATGCAGACCCCCGTGCAGGGGACGCTCCCATTATTGTGATGGGGACCTCTGCAGGTGGTTCAACAGCACTTATCGCAATGGCTGAAGTCCCACGCATTGATGGCGTTATTTCGATTTCTGCCTATACTACTTTTACTGATGCCTATGTCGATAATGTCGTTGAAATGGGTGTCCCTCGCTTTATCGCAAACGCAACGAGGCCCTTCATGAACCTTTTCCTAGATCTTCGCTTTGGATCTGAAGTGGCTCAAAAAACACCTATAGCAGCATTGGGCAGCAGAGACGGACGCCCACTTCTACTAATGCACTCGACTGAAGATACTCAAGTTCCCTTTACACACCATGAACAGTTTATTCAACAGTCTGCTCGTGGCACAGACTGGCCCCTCTATACCTTTGTACGAGAAGGAAATTGGCATTTTGTGTGCTATGACCGCTACGTTGAAAGTCCAGCGAATGACACAGAATTCTCACAGGCAATTCTCGACTTCCTAGATCGGTTCGAAGAATAGGTTTACTACAGGCTGATAAGTTCGGCAAACGGGGGAGTATCAGATCCATCTACTGCAAGGGTAAGCAGGGCGATGCACGCCTTTGAACCACCACGCGGCTCCACAGGGGAACCCGGACAAAGAATCACAAGGTTGCCCCGGTGTTGAATAACAGGCAGGTGAGTATGCCCATGAATCCCCACAATGAAGTTGTGTGTTTCTGACTGACCCTCAGACCTACTGGACACGTCTACTAAACGCAGGGCAGTCTCAAGATCGTCAGGTTTATGTGTAACGACCAGCAGGGCATTGCCAAACTGCTGCTTTGCGATCTGGGGTAGATTCGCTAGCTCTGATGGCCAATCACAGTTTCCCTGTACAGCTATGACAGGGGCAATCAATTCAAGCTGAGATAAGGCATATGCCGACTCACTGTCACCAGCATGGACTATGGCATCGACTTGTTGTGCCTCGATTTCAGCTAACGTCGCCTCAGGCATATGGCCATGGGTGTCAGAAAGTATCGCAAGCTTAATGGAAGCAGACGTCATGCTCCACCAGTTTTTCTCCCTCGTAGACAAAGCGTGCAGAAAAGAAAGGTTTTCCTTCAAGCATCCAGCTCCAGAAAAGGCGATCCCCTTCCCACAGGTTAAGGTCAGAAACTGTGTCAGTATCAACCCAGCGTAAAGTTCCTTCGGCACAGTCGTCTAACTGTAAGTCGCCTTCGTATTCGCTGGCAGTATAGACAAAAATGTATAGCGGTTCCTCCAGAGTTTCTGTTGTCGCAAAAGTGACGAGGCCGCGCAGTGTGTAGTCAGTCAGTGTGATTCCTGCCTCTTCACGAACCTCACGAATAAGACATTGCTCTGGCGATTCACCTGGCTCAAATTTTCCGCCAAGACCAATCCATTTGCCCTGGTTGATGTCGTTATCTTTCTTATTGCGATAAAGCATTAAGGTCTGACCACTTGCAGATTCGCCTTGTTGGTCGTGCTGATCTCGCTGATTCTGTCGCTGGATATAGCATTCGGTGCAAAGTATCATACAGTGACCAACCTTACGCCTTGTCTTATGTTTCGATAAGTAGTCATGCGTAAATTTTAGCGCATATTGCTGTTACAATAATTGGATGTGCGGAGATAGCGAAGAAAATCATGGGCAAAATTACTGACAGCGTTAAGGAAACTTTAAAACAATACACTTTGGGAGAAGAGGTCGCGAACTCTATCACCCACGGCGTTGGAGTTTTGCTGGGCGTTGTCGCCATGCCGATCCTTCTTATCTTTTCGGCGCAGTCTGCTGTAGATGTTGGCTACAAAATTGCTGCGTCCATTGTGTATTGTCTCTCGATGATTTTGCTCTACACTGCATCAACGCTGTACCACAGCCTGACCAATCTTCGTGCAAAGCGCATCTTTAAACTTTTTGACCATGCCAGCATTTACCTATTAATTGCTGGTACCTATACTCCCTTTGCCCTTATCACCCTGCGTCATGACAATGGTTGGCTCATCTTCTTCCTTTTGTGGGGGATGGCACTTGCAGGCATTGTTAGCGAGGCTCTATGGAAGTCGCGTCCGCGCTGGTTTGCGACGGTTATTTACCTTGTTATGGGATGGAGTGCTGTCTGGGTGCTACCCGATCTGTACCGCCTACTTGCGCCAGCAGGTTTCTGGCTGCTTGTTGCAGGGGCAGTTGCCTATACCCTGGGCACGATTTTCTATATCATCAAAAAAGTTAAGTGGTTCCACAGTGTATTTCATGGCTGGGTGCTACTTGCTACCTTTCTACACTTTTTTGCGATACTGCTCTTTGTTATACTCTAGCTGAGTATGACCAACTATCAAAGACATAATTACGGCCAAGCTGTGCCGCAAATGCCGCCGCAATCACCTATGCAGCGACCTGGTGCACCCACTATGCCCTCTATGCCTGGTGTGCTCGGTAGAGCTACGCCTCAGCAGCCACCTTTGCCCCCTTATCCGTCCATGCAACAAGCTCAGCAACCACAGGTGAGCCCAAGGGGACAGTATAAATTACCCGTTATTCCCGGTGTCGCTCCGCGCATATACTTGCCACGGGGGACTTCACTCGTGGTAGAGGGGGGAGGCATGCGCGGATTCTACGGGGCAGGCGTCCTGGATGCCTTTATGGATGCAGGGCTTATGTTTCCTTATATTGCAGCAGTATCAGCTGGTTCGGCAAATGTGTTGAGTTACGTGTCAGGGCAGCGTGGTCGCAACCGTCTTGTGATCGAACATCTTGTAAATGACTCTCGCTACATGAGCCTGCGCAACCTTGTCAAAAAGGGCTCTTATTTTGACTTTGACTTTATTTTTAAGACCGTGCCGCAAACATATCTTTTCTTTGATCATCAGGCTTTTGCTCGCACGCAGACGCGCCTACTGACAGGAGCACTTGACTGTCGCAAGGGTAGAACTATCTGGTATGAGAAGGCCTGGCTAGAACCAGACTTTCTGCCGACGATTGCCTCTTGTTCTATGCCGTTGCTGTCACAGGTAGTGCGCTATGACGAACGGGACTTGCTCGATGGAGGAATCCTTGATCCCATCCCCATTGAGAAATCAATTGCAGACAAAAATCATTTCCATGTAGTAATACTGACGCAAGATGCAAGCTATCATAAGACGGCAACTAAACTAGGCCCTCTTTTCATGATGGCCTATCATCGCAGATTCCCCCATCTGTGCTGGGCGTTGGAAGAACGTCACAATGCCTACAACCGTCAGGTTGCACGCGCTGAACAGCTTGAGCGCGAAGGACGGGCTTTGGTAATCAGACCACAAGAACCCCTAGGTATTTCTCGAACAGAATCAAATCCTCGAAAGCTGCTTCCCCTATATGATCAGGGGCATGCTGATGGTGCTGCAGCTGTGGTCAGGCTTCGCCAGTTATTTCGACTGCCCTACTAGTCTATTTGACTTAAAATTCACTGATTAGACTTGCTGCTAGAATAGGGCAGTGTGAAATAGAGGGAGTTACGGACAATTTAAGGAAAATATAGGTGTTTTGCCCATGAGTAGATTAAAGTTACAATTGCTGCCCTACGTAGTGTTTTGTGCAGGTGCAGCAGGAATGTCCTTGCAGCTGGTAGGATCGCGACTATTGGCCCCGCATTTCGGAAATTCAATTTTCGTATGGACCAGTCTTATAGGGGTCATGCTGGGCTTTATGGCCTTGGGCAATCTGATAGGTGGCAGACTGGCTGATCGCATTACCAGTTCTGACCTTTTATTTTGGATACTTGCCTTGCTTTCAATGAGTATCTCGCTTGTGGCGATGGTAGGGGCTTGGACACTAGGATTTTTTACCGAAATTGAATCGCTGCGCACAGGCATGGTGCTTGCTGCTGCAAGCCTCTTTGCCGTTCCCTGTACTTTATTCGGCATGGTCTTACCTTCATCAATTAGGCTGCGCATGCAGGCAGTTACTGATTCTGGCGCCAATGTTGGCGGGTTATCAGCGATATCAATGATGGGTAACATTGCAGGGACTTTTGCGACGGGCTTTTGGCTGATTGCACTGGTTGGTAGCCGCAGTCTACTTGCCTGGATTGCGCTACTTGTTTTGGTGCTTGCTGCAGTCATGGGTCTGTCGCGCCATGGCAGAGGCGCGGGGGACTGGTGGCAGGGTGGCAGAACTGCTGCACTGAACTTGCGCAAGATTCTTGCCCTAGGGGTAGCAGCGCTACTTATTGTCGGGGCTTTTATGTGGCATCCCCAGCCAGCAAGCCTGCGCGATGTTCGCGTCTTTGATACTCAGTACGACCACTATCTAGTGGGAGAAGTCACCATTGCAAGCGATTCAGATCCAACGATGTCAGACACGACACTGCGTCCCGTGCGCTTTTTGGCAAACAGCCCGCGGGCATGGGAGTCAGCTGTCTATGCAGACAACTTCGCCCCCTTTTTCTTTGAATATTACACCTTTTATGACATAGCGGCAGCGATAGCGGATGAGGCACGGTCTGAAGACCGGGTAACTGACGTGCTCATGATTGGCGGTGGGGCCTTTGTGTACCCACGCTTTTTCTTTCAGCAATATCCAGAAGCAAGAATGGATGTAGTCGAGATTGATCCAGCACTGCTGTATGAATCACAGGATAACTTTGGTTTTGTCCAACCAGATGCCATGGATGTATTTTTTGAAGACGGCCGCATGTTCTTGAATCGCGCTGTACGCCAACAGCAGAGGTCTTATGACTTCGTCATAATGGACGCCTTCAATTCGGCAAATAACATACCCTTCCAGCTAACTACACGTGAATCGATGCAGCACTGTGCTGATCTTATGACTGATGACGGTGTTCTTGCCGTAAATATGATTGCCAGTATTGAAGGTGACGGTTCGCAGTTTTTGGCTTCACAGTACAAGACTCTGCGTGAAGTTTTTTCGCAGGTAGAAATCTATGTGGTTCGTCCAGGAGAGATTGTTCCAGGAACGCCACGCAATGTTGCCATTGTTGCCACTAACAGCACGGCTTTTGATCTGCGCAGAAGGATCGAAGCGCTTCAGCCAGAGATTGCAGGTCACCATGTAGATCCCAACCCGCTGATTGCTGACGTGCGTGGATCTATGGTGCTTACTGACGACTTTGCACCTGTTGATCAGATGCTAATGGGTGTTAACTGGTAGCTGACTAGCAGCTACCTAGGATACTTAGCTCAAGCTGGTTTAGCCTAAGTGTCCCAGGTGTGCTTGATTTTGCACCTAACTTAAATAGCGAGAGATCAAAGACAGGTTGTCGCGAAACATACCCTCTATTTCACTGCGTGCCTCTGGCTTGACTAGGGGTAGCAGCTTTTGTACTAGGGCTTCGGCACGGGCAGGGCTTAGATCGCCGTCCTCGTATTCATCCATGGCCTCATGAAGTAACCTTGACACTGCTGGCATGTTTGCTGGTTCAGTACGCTCAGACAAAAAATCAAGAGCCTTATCAAAGGCCTGATCGACTAAAAAGTTCATGCTGGTTCTCCGTTTCTGTATTAAACCTACAACGCCAGCTATGCCAAGCAGTGCAGGCATTAGATTTCTTCTGCAGCTTCGATAGCAAGCTTTGTGTGGGCAATGATTGCCTGGCCAAAAGATATGCAGCCATCATTTACAGGTAGCTGCTCTCCTGCCAAAACACGTAGCCCTTTTGCTTCTAGAATTTGCCGTGTGCCTGATAGTATAAGGCGATTCATAAATACGCCGCCTGACAAGGCTACGGTATCAAGGTCGCGCTGTCTTGCAGCTTTTGTGCTGATGTCTCCGACCATGGTAACAACCGCATCATGGAAACGGCGTGCTAGTTCAGTTGTAGTCAGTTCGCTTTCAGGATCCTCCATAGCAGCAAGGTCGTCAAGCAGGGCACGAATCACCGGTTCAGGATCGATAATCACGCTACTTAGACTGTGATCGCCAGAAACCACGTCTTGAACAGAAGCCATGCCAGCATCTGGACCTGGGCGCATGCCAAAACGGTAGCGCGGTGGTGTTGGTTTTGCGTCTAGTTCGCTACTCATTGCCTCAAGCATCATGGCAGGTGAGCCTTCGAAACTTGCCTCATCAGCAATGCCTAGTAACGCTGCCACTGCGTCAAATAGGCGCCCCATTGAAGAGGTCATAGGGGTGTTTAGACCCTTTTCTACCATGGCAAGAATAGTCGCAGCTTCATGATCTTCAAGCCTGCGCTCAATAGATGCGATCCCTTCATGTTCCAATAGGTCATATTGGGCAAGTAATGCGTACAGCGTGCGAATGGGACGCTTGATTGCACCTGCCCCTCCTGGCAGGGCAAAGGGTTTTAAGTGAGCAAAGCGCTCGAAGCTGGGATTTGCAGCCCCCGTGATCAGTACTTCTCCGCCCCAGATTGTTCCGTCTGGTCCATATCCTGTGCCATCAAAAGCAATGCCTACAACAGGCTCAAACACACCCTGTTCGGCCGCTGCAGCTACAACGTGAGCATGGTGGTGCTGCACTGCAATTAGGCGAAGAGGCTTCTTGCCCTTTGCAGTTTGCTCCTCTTGTACCTGCGCCCATTTTGTCGATAGATATTCAGGATGCAAATCATGCGCAATAACCTGCGGTCGCACCTTGAAAAGGCGCTCATACTGTGCGACAGTCTGTTCAAAGGTGTCTAAGGTTTCACTGTTTTCAAGATCTCCAATATGCTGTGAGACAAAAGTGTAGCTGCCTTCGGTTGCAGGCTTTGCGAAGCTCTGCGCAAATCCCGATCCTGTTGTTTTTGTTGCCGCAGACTTTTCAGCAGTTGATCCAGAATCCATTAAGGCAAAGGTATTTTTTTGCTCAGGGCCGACCGCCAAAATAGTGGGTATATTCTCTGCATGCGCAGGAAGTTCACTGCGAATGGGCATGGGGGCGTAGCCGCGTGCACGGCGAACCATTTGCATGTGTCCGTCAACAATGCGGACTACGCTGTCGTCGTAGCGACCAGCAATGGGTCGGTCATGCATCAAAAAGGCGTCAGCCACACTACTTAGCTGTTCTAGTGCTTGTGCGTTACCGGTGACTATGGGTGACCCACTGATATTGCCGCTAGTCATGACAACAGGACCATAGAATTCTTCTAGCAGTAGTTGATGCAGGGGCGTATAGGGCAACATCACCCCAACCTCGCGCAAATCTGGTGCGACAGACAAAGCCAGTTCAGGGGCACCCAGAGGTACCTCGCGGCGCCTGCATAAAACGATGGGTCTGACACTGCCCTCTAAGACAGCACGTTCAACTGCCGTTAGGTGGACGTAGCGCGCAGCTTGTTCGATATTTGCAAACATAATCGCAAGAGGCTTGCCCCAGCGAAATTTACGGTCGCGCAGTCTTGAGACAGCCATTTCACTTTGCGCGTTGCAGACTAGCTGGAATCCGCCTAACCCTTTGAGGGCAAGGATTTTCCCCTGGGACAGCGTCTCTACAGCTTCAGTCAGTATGGCATTTGAGCGCGAGCGCTCTTTCTCCCTATCTTTAGGGGTAGTGGCAAGCTGCTTCAATTCCTCTTTAGAAGACCATTCCCAGTGATCATGGTACTTTGCTGCAGCCCTGCTTTCTGATCCTGCATTGCCGTCAGATGTACGCACACGGTTGAAGTAGAGGCGCGGACCGCAGGTAAAGCAGGCATTGGGTTGTGCGTGAAAGCGCCTATCTTTAGGGTCGTTGTATTCTGTAGAGCATTCAGGACACAGGGCAAAAGCGCGCATGGTGGTCTTCGGACGGTCGTAAGGGGTGTCTTCGATAATGGTAAAGCGCGGACCACAGTCTGTGCAGTTAATAAAAGGATAGCGAAACCTGCGGTCTTCAGACGAGTAGAGTTCACGCAAGCAGGCAGAACAGGTCGCAATATCGGGCGAGATAAAGGTGCGCTCATTGACGTCAATGACAGAGGGGCGAATCGCAAAACTATCAAAATTACTGACAGGTACACTGCGAATGGACACATCCTCAATTACAGCAGCAGGTATTTCTGCCTCTGCCCGTGCTTCAAGCATTTGAGGAAAAGCATCAACTAGTGTGTCGCTGCCTTCAATACGAATATGTACACCGTCACTGGCATTAAGAACCCATCCGCGCAGGGACAGTTCTTCTGCCAGCTTGTACACATAGGGTCTAAAGCCCACCCCTTGTACAACACCTGTTATGTGTAGCTTTAATGCTTTCATCTATATCGCCTATCTTGCATACTGTTTACTGGGTATATGTGCAATTATCTTATCTTGGCACTCTATCATACTAACTGGTTCTTTTGTGTTTGTGCTAAAATGGGAATCCGCCTGTTGCTGAGCTGTCTGATAAGATGCTCAGCTATGCTTTTATCTTAAGCCTAATTGCGTCCCCAATACTTAAGCAGAAATGCTTTAAAGATGACTCGACTTTTCTGACGGCATCTTACCTTAAGGGTTCGCATTCAATATGTATAGCAGTATGCAGGAATTCGATCTACGGATCTAAGTAATATTTGGAAATAGATGTGGAAAACTCGAAAGAGGGGATACTTATGACAGATATTCGTATCACTGACGGTTTCACCAAAGAAACCACAACACACGCCTGCGAATTGCCCATTGAATCAGTCATTGGTGCAGAGCGTGTAAAGCTTGACGATACTACACTGCGCGACGGGGAACAGACTGCAGGTATCGTTTTTAGCGATGAGGAAAAGTTCAACATTGCCGTCATGCTAGATGAGATTGGTATTGACCAAATCGAAGCGGGCATCCCTGAAATGGGCGGCTCTGAAATCGAAACGATTACACGAATCGCAAACGCAGGTCTTAAGGCTTCTGTCCTGGGCTGGAACCGTGCAAATGTTAACGCGATCAAGACTTCGATTGACTGCGGAGTAGACGCCGTAGCGATCTCACTTGCGACAAGTGACATTCATATCAACACAAAGCTCTTCAAAGACCGCGCCTGGGTATTAGACACCATTCGTAAAAGTGTTGCCTTTGCAAAATCTCATGGCGTTTACGTCAGCGTCAACGCAGAAGACGCGTCACGTACGGGCATCGACTTTTTGGTCGAATACGCGCAGGCTGCAGCTTCAGAAGGCGCTGACAGACTACGCTTCTGTGACACCATTGGTCTGATGGAGCCCTTCCGTATGTACAGCGCTGTCAAGACGCTGCGCGAGGAAACAGGCCTTGAAATTGAAATGCATACACACAATGACTTTGGTCTTGCAACAGCAAACGCCATTGCTGGTATTCATGCAGGCGCAAGCTGGGTAAACGTCACCGTAGGCGGCCTAGGTGAGCGCGCAGGAAACGCTTCCTTGGAGCAAACTGCCATGGCACTTAAATACCTTGAGAACCAGGAAATCAACATTGATACTACGAAGCTCTTTGAGATAACTGATTACGTCATGCGTGCTGCGGGACGTGAACTGTATCCGTCAATGCCTGTGGTCGGCAAGTCTATGTTTAGTCACGAATCAGGTATCCACGCAGACGGCGTTATCAAGAATCCAAAGACTTACGAAGTGTTCCCTCCAGAAGAGGTCGGCCTTGAGCGCCACATCGTGGTGGGCAAGCACAGTGGTGGTGCTACTATCGTGCAAAAGATGAAAGAACGCGGCATTGAGGTCGGTCGTGAAGACTCACAGGCGATTCTTGCCATGGTTCGCGCTAAGTCAAGCAGGCTAAAGCGTGCGCTTACCGAACGCGAACTCTTTAAAATGCACGATGACTACATGAATAAGAAAGAAGGCAGCTAAACCTTGAATGCACAGAACGGAAAAACAATAGCGGAGAAAATCTTTGCTACTCACGCGGGTCGTGAGGTCAGTGCAGGTGACATCGTAATAGCAGATGTCGACTTTGTAATGGCACAAGACGGTACTTCACCCCTTGCCATTCGCGCACTTGAACACATGGGTGTTGACACGGTGTTTGACCCGAGCAAGGTTGCTCTGGTCATGGACCACTCTGCCCCTTCTCCTCTTGAGGGAGTAAGTGCCCTCCATACAATGATGCGCGACTTTGGCAAAAAGACAGGCTGCATTATCTATGATGTCGGTGCAGGAGTTTGCCACCAGTTAGTTCCTGAGCAGGGACATGTTGTAGCAGGCGACCTTGCTATTGGCTGTGACAGCCACACCTGTACCTACGGTGCGATAAATGTGTTTTCGACAGGCGTAGGCTCAACTGACGGTGCCGCTGCTATGGCTTCCGGCAAGCTGTGGTTTAAAGTGCCAGAGACCATCAAGGTGGTTGTTGAAGGCGAGCTACCCAAGGGTGTGTACAGCAAAGACATCATTTTGCACCTTGCAGGTATTTTAGGTGCTGATGGTGCCAACTATCAAGCACTTGAGTTTAGTGGGTCAACCATTGATGCTATGAGCATTGATGCCCGTATGACCATAAGCAACATGGCTATCGAGCTAGGCGCAAAAGCAGGACTTATGGCAGCTGACCAAAAGGTTTTGGATTACTGTCGCAAGCATTCAGACAAAGAGCCGCGCCCTGCAAATCCTGACGCGGACGCTAACTATATACAGACGGTCCACATTGATGCGACAACACTAAGACCGCAGATTGCTAAGCCTCATACGGTTGACAATGTTTGTGATATTGATGAAGTTGTAGATTTGCCCATTCAGCAGGGTGTGCTAGGAACTTGTACCAATGGCAGGCTTGAAGACTTTGCGATTGCTGCAAAGCTACTTGAAGGCAAGACCATTGATCCTGATGTGCGTTTCATCGTTGCTCCTGCGTCAAAGCAGGTGTACCTAGATGCGATGGAAGCTGGCTATATCCAGACCTTTGTAGAGGCAGGTGCCTGCGTGGTAACTCCGGGCTGTGGTCCTTGCGTGGGTACGCACAACGGAGTCCCCAGTGACGGAGAAAACGTTATTTCTTCTGCGAATCGTAACTTCAAGGGTCGTATGGGCAATAGTAATGCTTTCATTTATCTGGCAAGCCCGGCAGTTGTTGCCGCAAGTGTGCTTGCAGGTAAAATTGTTGATCCAACTACACTTGATTGCTGCTGCAAGGGGGGAGAATAATCATGTCCGTTCGTGCAAATGCTTTTAAATATGGTGATGACATCAACACCGATTACATTATTAGTGGCAAGTATAAATTTAAGTCTAACGATATGCAGGAAATGGCTGTTCATGCCATGGAAGAACTTGATCCTGACTACTACAACAAGGTTAGTCCCAACGGTGGCTTTTTGATTGCGGGAACAAACTTTGGCTGTGGTTCAAGTCGTGAACAGGCACCATTGGTGCTGATTAACAGCAACACAAAGGCTGTTATCGCAAAAAGCTTTGCGCGTATCTTTTTCCGCAATGCGATCAACACCGGCCTTCCTGTAGTGACCCTCGACACTGATCAGATTGATGAGGGCGATGATCTTGAGCTTGACCTAGAAGGTGGCGTTGTCCGCAACTTGACCAAGGGAACAGAGCTTGAGTTTGCGCCACTTCCTCCTGTTATGGCACAACTGCTTAACGACGGGGGCCTTGTTGCGCACCTGCGCAAAAATGGTGGAGATTTCAACCTAGAAGGACATGAAACAGATGAAGCAAAGCTTCTGTACTGATACCCCTATTGAAGATACGGTCAAAGCTGCCAGTTCGTGTGCGCATATGCGCAAAGAACTGGCAGAAGCCTTGGGACATAAATCGCGCTCAGTTCGTGAACGCGCTTCCCAGGCAGTGGTAGAACTTGCCCGTAGTGACGTGCAATTGGTGCATGGGTTTACTGACGATGTCATAGATGCGCTCAATAGACCTGAATCACTGACACGCTATAGCATGATTGAAGTTATTGGCGAACTCTCAGACACGCAGCCAAAGGTCGTCATGGATGCCTATGAAGCTTTGCAGGACTGTCTCTATGATGAAGATTCTGGCACAGTGCGCCTTTACGCCTTTCGGGTTCTTGCACGCTATGGTGCAACAGGATCTGCTCGCAGCATAAAGGTATGGCCTGACCTTTCGATGGCGCTACGCTGTTTTCACGGGGATTCTGAATTCATGGCGATGATGAATGAGACCATCAAGATGCTTGATGGTCGTGCAGACGTTTCAGTTAAAGAGGCGGCCGTAGAACTATTTGCCTTTGACGCAGAACATGCTCGTGGCGAGATGCGTAAAAAGGCAGAGGCCATATCGGGCTTTGCACCTGAAGTCTTAGCGCGCATCAATAAGGAAAACGAAGAAAAAGCACAGGCGGCATCAGCAGCAAAAGAAGCGCAGAAAGCAGCAGCTGAAGAGGACGCAGAAGATACCGAAGAAGAGGAGAACACCCATTCATGACAAGCGACACAGCTAAAAAGACTCACAAGGTAACCTTGATTCCCGGGGATGGAATCGGTCCAGAAATTACCGAAGCTATGAAAGCGGTCATCGCGGCTTCTGGTGCGCAGATCGAATGGGAAGTGCAGCATGCTGGCGAAGCAGCTCTCGAGGCAACAGGGGAACTTTTACCCGACGCAGTTCTTGAGTCTATCCGACGCAATAAAGTTGCGCTTAAAGGGCCTCTCACCACGCCTATTGGTCATGGTTTTCGCTCGCTTAACGTGACGCTGCGCAAAGTGCTTGACCTCTACACTAATATTCGTCCAGCACAATCATTTCGTGGTACGGGCGCGCGCTATGACGGCGTTGACATCGTACTGTTTCGTGAAAATACTGAAGACCTCTATGCGGGAATTGAATTTGAAAAAGGTAGCGAAGGGGTACAGCGCATCTCTGATGTAGTCGAAGATCTAACGGGCGTAAGCATCCGCGAAGACGCAGGTCTGTCGCTAAAGCCCATTAGTGTTTTTGGAACGCGCCGCATTATGAAGGCCGCGATGGATTATGCCGTTGCAAATGACCGCAAGAAAGTAACCATCATCCACAAAGCAAACATCATGAAGCACACGGATGGCCTTTTCCTGCGTGTATGTCGTGAGGTAGCAGCAGAATATGCAGAG
>Ga0123355_10003644_pt1 | contig 22190 bp, 20 predicted proteins | sample TergutEmb28metaG_3_FD_89872 | JGI IMG/M metagenome (GOLD analysis project Ga0123355, IMG submission 89872) | Embiratermes neotenicus P1 segment gut microbial communities from Petit-Saut dam, French Guiana - Emb289 P1 | ecosystem: Host-associated > Arthropoda: Insects > Digestive system > Gut ... | reverse complement strand
CTCCCTTTTCTTTTTTTTTTTCTTTTAGTACTTTTGTTGTTGTTGTTTTTTGTGTGGGGGGGGGGGGGGGGGGGTATTTTAGTCCTTAAGAGCACAGTAAATGTACAACGTCCATCAAATTTTCTTATAACCTTCTGAAATCACTTTAAGCAAATTCAGTGACACATGACCTACATTACAAAACATGACAATATAAAACTACCCATTTCAGCATGTTCCATTTTACACCGCAACTGAATTACAGCAAAATCTCCCTTACGGGATATTGTGCTGTAATTCAGTCGTATCTTTTATCGAAGTTTATAGCATAATATTAATTTATCATTGTTCTACAATTAAACAAAGCAAAACTTATTCTGATTACATTGCGTGCTGTTAAAAGATTGTTGTATATACGCAGTGCAGTGTCTCTGTATCTTGGAGGAATGCAGTGATTTCTAAGGTGCACGGTGACATTACACGACACAGGGGAAAGACTATAAATGTTAAGGGCTTCGGTAATGATGCTATAGGAACTGCAGATAATGTGTTATGTGTCATAAACTGTAGGGTCACGAGGTAACGTGAAGATGCGACAATAAACTCGGATTTCGGCCATTCAAGTTAAAATGTTTGCGGCATTCTGTTCATGCAAGAAAAGAAACTTTATTAACCCTTCGTAAGTGCCATCATTATTGTTTACTGTGTTAATGCGTAGCATATTTGAATATTCTATGAATGACATTTAACCTAACTTCATACTGAATTTTCTTACTGGATCACAAAAAAAAATAATAGGGATATTTTCAAGGCCAAGAGAGTGAGTTTTCTATAGAGAAATAAAGGGTCTTGATGGTGAAAATTTCACAAAACATAAATTCAAATTCTGCATACGTTACAGTAGGAGGTAGGCGTGGTAAATATGCTGAACACCTTTTTTTTTATAATGGTTGCCCTTTTTCTGTACTGGCGATTTTTGTTCCCTAATGGCTGTCCGTTACTGATTATTTCCAGTTTTTTGGAAGGTTCCTTATCTCTTCACCGAAACAGACAACGCCACTTTAACGATGTGTCTGGTGATTTTCAGTTCCTTTAGGATCAGTTCTCAGGCGCTGTAATTTTAGAATAGATCGAAACCACAATAACAAAGAATGTTGCATTAAATGTACATAAAATCAAAGCGTTACAGTCGCTGTGCAGCACGTCATGACACAAGATTAGAGTCTTCGAGTAGGTTTATATGGGATTTGCGAGATGGTAGGCTTCTCCCGCCGTGTTGTTGAGGTTTGACCTACGGACTGCAACATCCCCCCAGAGCGAACACCTAAAGATAGGAAATGTCTCCAGAGCAAAACATATCTGGAGTGTTCGTGAGAGCTTAGAAACTGTGGAACATCGGCAGCCTGGGTAAATAGGGGAGCTGTGCTAACAACGTAACCACAGGAACTTCAGGACAATTGGTAAATCTATTAACCGAGGTTATGATGGGAACAAAGGTAACTGTAGTTACCATTGGAATTAGTACCTTTAGAGACCAAACAATAAATTGTAATCTTTTTAACCTCGTCACCATACTACCTTTAATAAATAACATAGGCATAGGCCTACATTTACGCAAGTATTCAGGCACAAGGTGTGTTATTTTTTGTCTCATTACAATAAAGTTTTGAATATATCTTTGTAAAGGCCCCAGTATCAATTTCCCAGCAAATCGGTGAGATGCGAGTGGTCTTCTCCAAGAAGAAAGACAGACGGACAGGCAGACAAGACGAATATTCGCTTTTCGTCATTGCTGTGCTAAGCACATTTCTCTTCCTCCCTATTTTTCCCACACTGCCTTGCCCTGCGATGTTTTAATTTCCTTCTAGTTATTCGTTCTGGACTCAATTTTGTTAAACAGGAATTTACATAAATTTATTCATAACATGTTCTTAACCGGTTGAATTGACATACACCTAAGTAATTTTAAGAAAAAGATACGTAGGTTATTCGGAAAGTAAGTACCGTCTGCGCGTATCTCTCGCGCATCTTCGAGAATGTCACTTTGCTCAAGTGCAGTGACTTTCTCTATCAATTGAGAAGCCACAGACTTCATTTCGTGAAATTGTTGTTATGTTTATGTTTGTTCCTGTGCGTTAAACATGCTTAAGACAATTGAAGGGGCCGCCGACTGTGAAATACGGTCTGTGATTCGTTTTTTGAAGGCTAGGAATGTACTACCAAGTGAGATTCATAACAGATCTGTCATGTGTATGGTGACAATGCGGTGAGTGATGGCATGGTTAGGAAATTGGTGCGGATGTTCAATGAAGGACGAGAGAACGTGTACGATGAGGCGCGAAGTGGGCGTCCAACTTTGGTGAATGATGATTGGTGCGTAAACTCAACAAAACAGTGCGTGACCACAGACGTTTCACAATTTCTGATCTGTCCCTACACTTTCCTCATATTTCAAGGACTCTACTCTATGACATTATTAGTAATCATTTGGGTCGCAGCCGGCCGCATTCTATGAGGAGGGTATACAAAAACTTGTGTCCCGCTATGATAAGTGCCTCAATAATGGCGGCAAATATGTGGAAAAATAGTCTGAAGAACGTAGAATCTGATAAAAATAAAATTTTATACGAAACATTACTCGATTTTTTTTGCAGCGAAACGGTACTTACTTTCTGAATAAGCGTCGTATTATTAGACTAGTTTTACCACAGAAGTTAAAACTTAAAATGCAACGTTGTGTGTTTGAAGTGTGAGGCAATTTAACACCTTGTCATGTAGTTAGGTCTTTGACGGGAAAATTTTTTTCTCTAAACTGCATTCATTTCCGTACATGTAATGGTACATACGTCAACAAAATATAATGTTACTGAATTAGACTCTCAGTTAATTAAACTACATAATTATTTCGAAGAGCAATGGCAAATAAAGATGAAGGGAACACCTAGAATACTTATTTATATAAACTACTTTCTAGAGCCATCCGTTTTACTTCTGTCATAAATGAGTTGATCGGAAATGAAATTTCTGATATATTTGTGGTTTGGATTTTGTCTCCCTTCCCCTTCCACTCTAAAGCAATCTACTGAAGACACCGTAACTCTGTTAGCCGAAGCTTCCAGGCGCAGAGCGTGTCTAACCAGTGTGCCTACATGTTGTATACTCCTGGGGCAAGCCAAGACGATGTCAGAACCTGTTATCGGACAACTGTCAGGCGCCTCCACTGTAAAGGTAGAATTCGCATTGAACTCTGCCTTATACCCTCGAGAGGCAGGAAGTCATAAAGGAACTAGTACATTTGTATTACTAATTTATTACTCTCCTTATATTTAACTGCCATGTAAATTGCTAATATTACATATCGTGAATAATAATAGGATTAGGACATAATAATATCCTAGTGATGTGAAAGGGGAAACCTTTGCTTAAGTTCAGCTAATAACCTTATATTTGCTTATAGGCAATAAACAAACATTAGAATAACCCTCAGCTTGTTTCTATATATGTAATGGTATCTTTGACACCCCAGATATATTGTGGTCGTAATAACCTTTCGGTCGCAAAATTAGGTCGCTTTATTAAGGGTAGATAATTTCGGCATCTCTCCTAGAGAATATTTGGTGTTTGCAATTGAAAATGTTTGCTTTACAGAATGTAATTAGGAGGGTCCAGGTTAATCAGGATAGGTTGAAATTAAATGGTACATATTAGCTTCTGCTTAATACTGATGATATTAATATATTGGGTTGAAACGTGCATACTATAAAGAAAAACACAGAATCTTTTGTAGTTGCTAGTAAGGAGACTGGACTAGAAGAAAATGTTGATAAAACTAACTACATGGTCATGTCTCGAGATCAGAATGCAGGACGACGTCACAGTACAAAGATTGATAATAGTTCCTCTGAAGGAAGAGGAATAATTCGAACATTTGGAAAAAAAAACTTAACGGATCAAAATTCTATTCAGAAAGAAATTAAGAGCAGAATGAAGTTAAGGAATGTTTGCTACCTTTCGGTGCAGAATCTATTGTCCTCCTGTTTGGTATCCAAAAATATAAAGATTATGATATACATAACTATAATTTTTTCTCTTGTTTTTTATGTATATGAAACATGGCCGTTGAAATTTAGGGAGGAACGCAGGCTGAGGGCTTTAGAGCATAGGGTGCTGAGGAGAATATTTGGGCCTAAGGGGGATGAAGTAACAGGGGAGTGGATAAAACTAAATAAATAGGAGCTTAATGATCTATATTCCTGACCCAATGTTTTTCTGGTGATCAACCCGAGGAAATGGGCGGGACATGTACCCGTGCAGGGGAGAGGAGAGGTGCATACAGGGCGTCGTTGAGGAAACCTGAGGGAAAGAGCCCACTTGGAATACATAAGAGTAGATGGGAGGATAATATTAAAATAGACCTTCAGCAAGTGGAATGGGTGCATGGACTGGACTGATCTGGCTCAGGACAGGGACGGGTGGCGGTTACTTCTATAAGCGATAATGAACCTTCACTTTCCGTAAAGTGCGGGGAATTTATTGGCTAGCTCAGAATCGTTTAGTTTATGAAAAATAACTCCGCTCTATGGAGCAAGTAAGTGACAGAAAATGCAGTAAATAGGAAGTTCAGAAATATGAGAATTTCATGAATGGTTCACTCCACTAAAACTGCTCTTATAAATACGATACTAGTGAATATCCCTAATACTACAGTTAGCATCGCTTTTCACTAAGCGATATACAAATTCAGCGCAAACAGAACCCGATATGGGCAATTTGGTTCAGGCGCTTTCTGTAAAAACAACTTCCCTTGGAGTTTGGAATCCAAGCTATGTTAAATGCCATGCAATACTTGCATCCTAACTGAATTATGAAATTGCTTTGTTATTTCACACTCATTTCTTCAATAACTGAGAGAAAGCTCACACGGTCACTATACCAGCCTACTTTTGTTTAATTTCTGAACAAGTTAACTGAATTTCATAATATGTAGTGTAAATTTCATACCAATGGAGGCCACCTAAATGCAGTAGTTTCGAATTTCCTACAAACATTAATCACAGCACAGCAAATGCGCAATATTGTGAGGCAGTAGAGACATTACCGGCGTTCAGATAAAGGTCCTGGACTGAAAAATGAACTTACGCCATCAAAAAATATGCCACCTTCGTGAAGGTAAACTTCGTAGAAAGTAGTAAAGACGGATGAGGGATTAGCTTCAAGTTTCGACCACTTTAACCTCGGAGGTAAGAGCAGCTAGTACCAACTGAACTGGAATTTACGTCTGCTTGGACGCTGTTGCCTGTACAGTTGTTTCATTACTCTGAAGTAACATGTGTACTTCCTAACTTGTTAGAATGAAGGGCTCGCCACAAATTAACTTACTAGAGTAGTTTAAAAGGTAAAAGCTACATTTACCAAATAAAGAGTGAACTCCTACGTTGTGAAACAAACGAGTGTGTAGTAGAATATATGGTTATAAAAATAGGTAGACAATCGACCGTGTTGTTTCTCTTCCTATGTTCACTTATCAGGAAATACATATCGATGTTTCATGTTGAGAGAGAACTGACGGTGAGAAGTGGAACTAATAACACCGTGCAACCAGACCTCTCTCTCTCCCCCCCCTCTCTCTCTCTCTCTCTCGCTCTCTCTCTGACTTCCGTTTACTCCAGAAGAGAAGAGTTATCTTTCTTTTCGACAGTGCCAGAGAGCAAAGATATTGATGCCATGTATCATGTCTCTCTTTTTTTTACTCGAAAAGTTATGATCGGTTCCATCTGGTGAAAATATCACATTTTCTCACATATGATAATATTTTAGACTCATGGCCTTTAGAGAATCAAGAGCTAGCGAGATTGATATTCTGGATAGGCTTGTACAGGAGTGCGATGCTATACGCCACTCCGGTGCATTGGAGAGATTTGATATCGCTAGCAGCTTCTCCCTTTCTCCCGTCACTTTGCTTGAGGATGAGACACACTGCAGGGGTAACCAAACGAAATAAAATGTCATCAGTACGTCGTACTGTCTCTTAATCCGTTTCATTCAAGAAACAATGGACGTTCTACGAAGTCGTATATTCTGTATATGTGCTATGTATATGCTTCAGCATATATCGAAAACCCTGCTTAATTATCAAACTTTCTGGGACAGACTACGCCTTGAGGATCTGATAGTCCCTTATCTACTCCAAAAGAGACTTTCAGACTGTTGGTATCGTGACATACAAGAATGTCAATTTCGGGTAAAAAATTTTTTAAAAACGAACTAGTGGTTTTTGTGTTGTTTGGCAGATAATACTATTCTTTATGTCATTATGAGTTCGTATTATTACACTGTCAAATATTTAGGTCATAATCCCAAAACAAAGTCCGTGAAAATCTCTCATGTGGAGAAAAGATAAATCCATTTATCACCGTTCTCTGAAAGTTTGGGAAATATAAATTTCCCGAATTTTTTTATGCATCAACCAAAACCTCCCTTTATATAAGTAAGTAGTCAGTGCAATAGTTTGCTTTCTACTTTTCGAGTTTCTGTACGTGCCAATATGTGACACATTGACATTATCTTCATATGATAATGGGAAGTTTGTAGCTCTATATTGGAGCGTTGAGGAAGACATATGAGTAAGGAAGAAGATGTGTCCTATAGCTCTCTGCTCTACAGTTACAAAGTGACATTCTACAACAACAACAACAGAAACAACAACAATAATTCCCAAAGTAAAAGAAACGTTCTGGCCTAACTGAAACAATCCCAATTAGGGAAATATTCGAAAAGATAATGATGACGGTGATTACGATTACGATTACCACGACGACAGACGACAGATGACTGGCTGTTAAAAAGGTCGTTAAAACATAAAAATAAAAAATTAAGTGTGTAATTACATGTGTGACCGCCCTTCTTCAAAACATAAACGTAATGTTTGCAGATCTGGTCGTAAATTTCCCCACATTTTACGAAGCCGTATTCAAAAATGTTCTCCGCTGAATCCTGCCTTGATCCAGCCGAAATAACACCACACAATTCTCCCACATATCCTTCAGCTACATTTCAATATTATTCTTCCATTTTAATTTAGGTCTTCAACTCCTCTCCTCTATCCAAGTGTTGCAATAAAAACCTTATGTACATTTGAAGATTTATGGTTAAGATGTGAACACCGTAATCTGGCAGCTTGGTACTACATCCCAGAAGAATATATTATTAAAGTTCCTAGCCATCGTCCCTGGGTCTTCTAATATCACAATACATACATACTTCATCCCCCTTTTCAACTCACACTGACGATATTTGAATAAAAATAATATTTGATGAAAAGGACAAGCCATGTATCTATGCACTAGGCAGTTCTTTCGCTCTTCTGTTACTTTCTGCGCCTGAGCCTCATATAATACCCACATTACCAAGAACAATCTGTGTGGTTTCCTTAACTTTCAGCTCACATGTCTACACAAACAACAAAACTAAATATTAGATCACAATTAAAATAACTTCGTACCTGACAACCGAAACACATTAGCAACGTAAAACTACTCAATGGTTAACCTAATAATCGTCACCACAATAAGATTTCCAAAATCGTTACAGCACTCACGTTGCGTTCATAGGTCTTAATGTTGTTTATTGGCTGTAATAACTGTCCATATTACCTATGTTACAAGGCAAATATTATCTTTATTTTTACATCAGGCGTCAGCTATGAAATCGTAGCCTCTTTGTGAGCAATTCTACATCCGTTATGATATTGAATGTATGAATAAAATTCGACCTCATTCCACATACTGTACATCCTGCCAAACAACAGGAAATGTCAATGGACAGAACGTTGCGTTTCTAAAAAAAGCTAATATGAAATATACCTGGCGTAAGTGGAGGTTAGTCAGTAGATATTCTGGGTCACAAATGTTACCTGAAGTGCAGTGGATCAAATTGTGTAATGACAGACGTGACGCGATTTGTGAACTGCAATGCAGGGTAAAGTAAATGTTGGAATATTTTCACACAGCAGAGTTCGTAGCAGCAATGGTACTGACACTGGTTCCATTTCTTGGTAAGTAGGCTACCGCTGATATTAAGTGAATTTTTCACGTGTTTTCTACACGCAAATGGCGGCAAAGAGAACACAGTCTCTATAGCGACAAGCTTCGGGCTGGGCGGTCTTGAGTTCGAATCCCGGTGGGAGGCGAGATTTTCGCCACCAGTTTACACTGACCCTGTAGCTTCCGGGTATCCTGTACAATTGGTACAAGGTATTTCCCGAGGCTAAGGCGGCCGGAGCATGTTGCTGATCACCCACGTCCATTAATGTCGAGGTTACGAATTGGTTGGTTCTGTACAACCGCCTCCCCTCTCTGCGTACACAGACATGTCATGTGGTAAACTTTACTTTTACTATGTAAGTAGGCCTATATTTAAAAATTTACACATTTGAAAACGTTAGTATGAATTTTATGAAATAGGACAAATATCTTTAACTTATTTTCTTACGTTTTCCATTAATTTTTTTTACGGCATATTAACGAACACCGCGTTTCTCACCCGGAGGATCTTCACGTGTTTCATACAATTCACAACACATATGGTGACTATTTCTATACGCAATCGTCGCCATCTTCACTCTGAATCATGAACTGAAATTTTAGATATTATGGGGATAAAATTTGTCGCTGAAGATTACGCCACATAATGTGCCTTAAAGATTATAAAAAGTGGTTTCTCAATGTAGGGGGAGAATATGACGTAATGGTCTTTTAAAGAAAGTGCTTAAGAAAATATATGGATTTTATCCAGATGAAGAAATTTGGTGATTTACGTAGTACGGCTGACTTGAAACGTCGTGAATATTCAACACATGCCTCAGATAGCGTAACATTCATAACAGATATAATACGTGAGGAATCAGCCAATCACATATTAGTTTGCTGTAATGTTATAAGTGGTGAATGAATAGTTATTGTTTATTGACGGGTCTATTACAGACTGTTGTTAAAGAAGACTAATATTAAATTTAAAAAAGTTTTTCGTTTTCTCACAAAATATTTAACTGTTTGAAAAAAGTCAAAACTTATTGTCTAAGTACTATTTTAAATTCTCTTTAACTCGTGATAGCTGAAAATCGCATTGAATTGTAACATCAAGAGGTGTTCCACGTCACACAAAAAGTAGATCGTGTGCACTTCAAAACACATTAATATTGTTTTTGTACTTGGTAACCCTAACAGCATCTGTGACGGGTAATCCCACCGGATGTGTGTGTGTATGTATGTCTAATTTTGTGTGATATAGGAACCTCAAAAAATGAGGCGCCCTAGACCCACTTTTGTCTGTTGCGGCACAGAAAGAATACCGAACGCTAGTCTCTAAGTCTAAAGAATACAGTGTGTGATAGTGATTATTTAACTCACATTTATTGGCACGCAGTACAGAAAGAAACGTGTCATTCTTTCGAAAGAGACAATTAGCCTATGTATTTCGTCACTCATGGATCATACCCGTTAATAAACTCATGTGAACCCAACCAGAACGAGCCGTAATTGATATAGAACTGCACCAGCCACTCGCTTAACCACATCACTCAGCCTTGGTAAACTCCTAGTCTTATTTCCTTTGTTTATTGACTGACGTTGGATAGCTACTGAAGTTATTTAGTTCAATACTGAGAACGTGAAGGATTTTGGAATAAAGGGGAGTGGAAATGCGTTAGTTCATTAGGACTGTATGAATATACAGGCCTCCAATAAAGGAAGTGATTGCATCAGTTATACCCCTGTTCAATTTTCGGACATATGACCAGCAATTCCATTGCTTGACACAGTTATTTCAGGCTTATACCATAATAACGCATCATAAACAGCTGCGTTCAAAATTAAAACATGATTAGGATTTTGAAGACTGGCCTAAGAGAAAGACGTTATAGAAAATTAAGCAAAATCAAAAGAATTGAAGAACACTGAGACACTTTTATTTCGGGAGTTGGAGGGAGGACGAGTAGACAGAGCATCCTATTGTTAGAAGGTTCCGAGCTTCGCCCGCTCTCCCTTCTGATTAGACGGTATGAAATTGGAGTTACTATAGTTAAAAGTAGTGGCTTTGAAATAACGGCCGCTGAATTTTTATTTGCTGGTTTCAAGTGTAAAATCTTGAAAAAAAAGTAATGTTTTGGACTTAATACTAAGGAGGAAAATTTTGATAAATACAAATAGGGAGGGCTTTGTGGGCAGCATGCAGTATCAACTTCTAGACTGGGAACTTCCTCAACATTTTATTCAACAGGCATTGAAGAATGACATTCATCTAAATATAACGTAAATCCTCAATACTCAGCTCGCAGAGAAACGCTTCCGTATCCAGAATAAAGATCATTGTTTAAGCCTGTTTAGGTGAAGATTGCGTTTAACCTGAGTCAAATGAAAGACATCAGCAGGCCATGTAACAAAACACGAAGTTTTAAAAGGATACATCAGGTGGTGCATATAATCACTACAGGGTTTTAATTTTGGTATAAAATGTCCCTTAGAGATAGAAACAAATGTGTGATGTTCCTTATGTTTACGAACATAAAATGTGCTGTATTCTAAATGTAAATATACTAAATTTTATTCCAGCAGACAGGATTCATTTTACAGGACTGCTAAATGAAAAAAAAAAATCAATATAAAATTCAAAATAATATTCATACACATACTACTGCCAGATGTTGCAAACAAACCACTTTTTCCTGTGTTAATGTGTAGAGTACAAAGATTTCTATAACACTTAGCAACAAGGTAGAGTAACTTCGGAGTCCTTATTACATTAATGGAATATTGTATAATGTTAGAATTGTGTTTCCAGAATGCGGTAGAAATGGCAGCAATTTTGGTCATATAATCAGCTTACACTGTGTTACACCTTTCACCTTTCCAATTTAACATCACGTGAATGTACTAACATATCGATAACCGATCTATGAATATCAGGGGATAATTGTGTTTGTTTTGAACGACCTGCCCTGTGATTAATTTGTTAGAGATTAAGCATTGCAATATCTTCATTATTAAATAATTAGCCATAAATCAATGAAGTGCAAAACCAGGCTTCAATAAATAATGCATTTTAGGTTTCGAAACTGTAAATTGGGCTTTTGTACATGCACTGGAGTAATGGTACTTCCGCCTTTATATATCTTTTGACGTTCAGGTGACCGTGGATCGTGAAAAATTCTTATTAAAAAATCAAATAGATGCACTTATTTCTCAAATTTATTTTTGGAATAAAACTACATGTTTCGGACAGTTCCTCTGTCCATCATCAGGAGTTTTTTACTGGACACACAACAATGATATACGTCATACAGGTTTGCTGATTGCTTGCGAACAGGATCAGGACGGCGATTTATTCCAAAAACAAATTTCAGAAATTAGTGCATCTAGTTGGTTTTATTATAAGAACAAGCCTTTACATTACTTTAGTAACTTAGCTATGAATATCCCTAAATCTTCGCAATTGTTATCGGTACAAATAATGTTATTGGTTTTCCACACAATAGACCTGCATAAAATGTAAAATGGGGTGACGAATAAAACAAGGCCTAAATAATTAACTAATAAAAGAATACTATTGTTTTCCGAAAGTATATTTGCTTAGCTAGTAAATAAAGTAAATGGAGCTTACGTTTTCTTTACCATGATCAAAAGAGGGAATATCTGGGCCCTATCCTGAGGGAGATTATTCCATCCCACAACATCACACCATATTACGTGAAAACCACCTTACACTATTTACATTAGTGCCAGAGTCTTACGACTTGAATCAGATATTCAGGCTAAAACGTTTATGCATATCTTATTTACACCTCCAAGGTTTCACTTCCTGTCTGTTTCGTCCTCTTCCATTTTGTGTACATTAATATATGATGAAGAGTTAAAACTACGGAGCCTTTCCTTCTTTAAATTCCTACATCTCCCTTTTAATCCTTTGTTAGATGCATCTATTTTTGTTCGTGGGACATCACCTACTTTTCCAGAGCCTCCTCCTGTTAGAGGATTCACGATCACACTCAGACTCACTACGTTCTGTAGGAATCCTCTGGATGAGTAATCAGCCCGACGCAGACAAAATAGAAAATTCTCAAGAGAAAGATCTTCACGCCCAAGTGGAATTCGAACTCATAATCCAAGCAAGCGAGTGGCCGCAGATCCATGTCTTAGAAGACGCGGCCGTTGGGCTCGGCAGTTGCACGTATAGACCACCCCAGGATATTTTGATTTGGAAACCTGTCAATCCCTTTTCATAAACTCAAATACAAGTGTCGCTGTGAGACGCACATTTTCAACATGTAAATGAAAGAAAGGCAAGCAGAATCAACAATCTTCGACATAGGCGTTTATCCAGTGAAATTTTTGGGTGAATCAGATAAATTGGGATTTGGGGGATTCTTTTCAACACAATAATTAACCTACTTTTTTCATAGAAAATACAGCATCTTTTGAATAGCTGAGAGACTATCAGTTTCGCATTGGTACCGCTTCTACAAAGGCACAATTTCTTCAAAGTTAAGCTAGGCCTATCTACAACTCTGACTGAAAGCAAGGATATCTTTTGGAATTCCGTGAGCTGTTTATGAATTTAACACAGAGAGAAGTATGAGATAATCTGTTAAGTAGGGAATAAGTTATAAAACATAAAAAGTACAAATGAAGTATTTTTACGTTTTAAATTAGCTTTCATTTGTTCTCTTAACATATTCTTTTCTTCGCTGACCTAATTGTTCTCAGCTACAAATTTTCTCTATTCAATGTAACAAACATTTTATATTTTTAAATCATTTCTACGAGATCGTTACAGAATGAAATGTCAATTTAATTAGTGTTGATTTATTCAAATACATTCAGTTTTCTAATTTTTTATCTAAAAAAATGAATATATTATTCGCGTTAAACTCTTTTTTAATCAAGGACATTAAATAAACTAAATACCACACACAGTACTACACGACGTCATTAAAACATATGTGAACAAAAAGCTGGGAAATCTTCGTTCTACATTGTACACCCCTAGGATTTGAAACACTGTCTGTACGATGGCAGGCTCTTTAATGTAATTACGGAAAAGTTTACAGTACAGCAATCCTGTACTTCTCTTAATTACCCAAAACATTTATTTTCCTGATACTTAATTGCCTGTGTGTGTTACAGTTATCATTACCGTGAGTGCACCAGTTGTGTCTCACTGGCGTATTAAAGGCGAATATATATGTCTTGAAGCAGCGAAGAACATTACGTACGATCCATTGTGTGCATCAAATAACCAAACTTTCCAGAATTTTATGACGTTTCAATGTTACGCACGATATTTTGATGGTAAGTAGAAATAAAGAAAACTGTTTATTTCGCTTTTTTTTAATTTCACTGAAACATGTTTGCTAAATTTTTGTCAAAGAAAAAGTTTTATAAATATGCGTAAATGTGTAGTTATACTCCACTTACTTAATTCTGCAGAAGCATGAGAAGTATTAGACATATGAAGATATGAAGCTGTAGTGTGTATATATACATACAGTCATGAACACAACAATATTACAGTTAGTAGCGACACATAATATACAACTACATGTTTCGGCCCTGTATATAGGCCATTATCAGGACCGAAACAGGTAGTTGTATATTATATATCGCTACTAACTATAATATTGTTGTGTTTGTGACTTACGTATATATAGATATATACACACTAAACTTCGTATTATTAACCTAACCCAACGGGCATGACATATAATAAAAAACAATTAGACAATTACATTTTCACAACGAGGGAAACTTCCGACATAATGAAACCTTAGAAATCGCCAGGATTGTTAAACAACACGTTTAATATATAAGGAAACCTTAAGAGGGAGGTTTTCGAGCAGAAGTAATGAAAACAATTCTTGGATTCAGAAAGTTTTGAAATTTGAATGTCCAGGCTCACATGACAGAGCGTGTAGCATTTATATGCATTACATAAGATCAGGTAATTCTCTGTAATTATTAAATCTAATTCATCTAAATTATCAGCAGCTTCATGTTGCAGTGAATTCATAGCCTCTTTTCGAAAGGTATCTTTTCAAATGTCGGCGGGGTTACAGGCTATCCTGACTGTTCTAAATTTTGTTTCTCTTCTCGTCATTTTTACCAAGAAAACTCACGGGGCAGTACCTTCTATCAGGCCAAAACTCCCTCCCTCTAAGTCCTTATCTATTCGTTTATGTGATTATATTCTCATCTGTGTTACTGCTACACCTATAGTATGTAAGCTGATAAAGCGTCTTTCACCACGTGAAATGCAATACCCTTTGCAGTCCACGGAGTGACGGTGCGACGCGGCGCATGCTCGACGAACCCAGAACCCGACCACTGTGTCTTGTCATTTGTGGTGTGGCGTCAAGTGTGTGGCTTTGACAATGTCACGTACAGCAGCGTATGGGAACTGATGTGCGTGGCCCAGCGCCAGAGAAAGCGTGAGTCGTCTGCCGTTTGTACAGCACTTGATCTGAGAGTGTCTTCGTTATTTCAAAAAACTAGTACAAAAGTTGTATTAAACCACCATTCTGGTGATTTTCAACACACTGTAAAATACAAAATTGACGCAAGTTAATAATGAAATAATGTGAAATGCCAACTTGATGTTACAAGGTGATTTTATTGATGTATTCTTAGCTCTACATGATTCGGACGCATACGCCCTTCATCAGGAGCATTAGATGTTGAGTTGCAGCATATGGTTTTCTGCACCGAGTTTGTGGATGGATAGAGGTCTTGAGAGCCGCTGCGTAGGTCGTGTGTATGGTGCGGACGGAGCTGTGCACCGTCCGCACCATACACACGACCTATGCAGCGGCTCTCAAGACCATCATCCATCCACAAACTCGGTGCAGAAAACTATATGCTGCAAATCAACATCATCTAATGCTCCTGATGATGGGCGTATGCGTCCGAATCATGTAGAGCTAAGAATACATCAATAAAATTACCTTGTAACATCAAGTTGGCATTTCACATTATTTCATGAGGAAAATGCACGGTCGAACAACCCGCAATTTAAAGATATTTGTAATTTCTTAGTAGCCAGTGATTCACAGACACAACTGTCGTAGACAAGCCAGGGTTAATACACGTGGATTACGCAGTTTTAGTCGTAACATTGCAATTATTCTGGATGTGACATTACATAACCTGTTACGTGGATACCAAAGTTCAGTAGGAAATGATGTCTCCATCTTCTGCCTTAACTGACTATTCTGTTCTAGTTACATATCATTAACTCTCACGTTTCTGTCCTCTATTGCAGATAAAACTCTCCAAATTTAGTTATATTACCTGTTGCACATTGCACACAAGCAGGAAATATTTTTTTCTTGTAACTTGTTAAATATTCACTGCACCGAAAATCTTTCCGGATTTTGTGTCATATTGAATGTGTTCGTAATACAAATCCCTTTCTTTAGAAATTTTACAGTTCCATTCTGTTTTCATGGAAGGTAGGGTTAAACACTAAATTGAATTTGGTCCCACTGACTTTTGTTGTTCTTCTATAATAAATTAAATAGAAATCCAATGAGGAGTTTCGGATGTTCATGACACGGACAGCAAAATTTGCATAATTACGAATGTTTATGAATAGCATATCGTAACATTGCATTACATGATTTGATCTTAAGTTACATGAGTGTTGCTGGCACCGTGGGAACAGGCAGTTTCTTAATTAGATATTCTAACGGTGATAAGAAACAAACATATCGTTAAATAAAGAAGTTCAGCGATTATTTTGAACAACATCATTCCTTTAATTTAAAAATTAGTAAACTTCGAGGTAGCGTTTATGTTTCCTCTACCGTATATTCTGATACAACTGTGTAATGTAAACCAAGAAAATACACACTATTTAAATTAAAATAAAAAGGCTGTGCTTTTTGTTGGTTTACATTAAATAATTACTTAACTCGAAGTAGCCATTAGAGAAACGTCCCCACGATTCCCTTGGGAACTGGTCGCAGATCCCTTGGAAACCGCGGAGCACAGTTTTGGAACCACTGGCCTAGCGTATAGACGGAAACTTCAGTTTTCGCCGATAACTGGAAACTAACTACCGAAGTATATGTCATCACTCCCCATAATAATGCCATGTTCATACTCACACATGTGAGAATCTCGGTCTTACCATATGGCCGGCTCTCCAACATATTAACCCCACACACAGCGAGGTCATGGAAGATTATGAGACTGCTGTACTGCACAGACCCTTTAGCGAATTCAGATATTTTATGAACCTTATTCTCACAGGTTAAGAACATAAAACAACTAGGTTAATAAAACTTTATGTTATTAAAAACAAGTTGTTAACTCACTCATGTACAAAATTTCAAAATATAAAGATAAAATTTGTAAGTCGTCTAACACCGGGGTTTCGTATTAAAGGGAAATGTTTTGCTGGCTTAGCTACTGTAACAGAAAACAACTCATTGCCTCTTCGATTCCTTGGCTCGCTTTGTAAAGTGCGTCAAATATAAACACAAACCTCATGTGGAGCTCTTCCTTCCGATTGGCTACAAGTTCCTTTACATATTACACAGCAGTTGATTTTGGTTAAATTAGAATTTAGGTCCCCCAGAAAATAAATTTCAGGACAGTTTAATTGGTGGTTCGTGCCGGTCTAATACAAAAATTTTATGGGAGTTTGAAATAAAAATTTCATTAAATCTCGCAAAATAAAAAAAAAATCCGTTACTAAACGGTATGCAATTTATGTACGTAGCTCTTCTCAATGGTACCAAATTCCGGATGAAGGACATTTATATCGCCTGTGACGAAGTCATATATTTATCAAATTATAAGAATAGGAGTTTGTTAAACCTATGTATTCCTAAATTCGGGCCGGGCACGCAGCGCACTGGTTACACAGGAGAATTACAGTGATGAGCACACTAGAAAGAGCTAAGTATGGACGAGTGATGATATTAAAATAGAGTTTGAGAAATATGTAGTGGGACAATGTTGACTGGATTAGTTTGGTTCAGGAGATGAACAAGAGGCGGTCTGTTTTCAAATCGCCATTAAAAATCTATAAACGATGAGGCAATTCTTAACCAGGTGAGAGGCTTCTAGCTGATGATAAATGGAATAAGTTTTGATCGTGATCTCAGCCTCTGTAGTTACTGTAAAATTATGCCTAAACGATCATCAGAAAATGTTAGGGATCCTGTAAATCATAAGCGAAGTGTAGGCTACCTACACTGCTGCAGGCTCCTGCACTAATTAAATGCTTGTAATGCTGTTGTTAGCGAACAGTGTGCAGTACGAAGGACCCTGCAGAGTTCAGTGTCCCATGTCTGTAGTATACAAACCTGTATGCAGCTCGGAAGATGTAGTTTACCCGAACATGGAAGCACTGAAATGTTCTGCACTGAGAAATCCGGAACGAAGTGAGTATAGGAAGAATTGATAACTTCTCTGGTGTTAAAATTTCAAACATGCAACCTCGGATGTGGTTGCTGACTTGTGATTTTCAACAATAAGGGTAAATTACAGGGATGGTCTCTCTCTTTTGGTTATGTAAACTGCGATTAATTTCTTCGTCTTTTTTAAATATTAAGGGACTGCAAGTAATAAACTTTCTTGAAACAAATGCTATATACATCAGGAATTACAATTTTTTAAATCCTATACGACTTTCTAACTACCGTTGAATAGCTGAATTTATAGAATTAAAAAAGTGCTTCAAAAATATTAAACTTGACGTATTTATCACTATTTAATTACACACACCAACACCTACATATATGTATATTATTTAAGAAGCCTAAAATTTACATTAAAACATTTAAACCGCTCCTACATGTTTCGATCACACGATCGTCCTCAGGGAGCATATATTGTTCCTTGCTAAAGTTATAATTTAAAACATTCAGTGAATTACTTCGTTGTGTTAACTGAATGTTTTAAATTATAACTCTAGCAAGAAACATTTTATGCTCCCTGAGGATGATCGTGTGATCGAAACATGTAGGAGCGTCTTAAATGTTTTAATGTAAATTTTAGACTTCTTAAATAATATATATGTGAATGTGTTGGTGTGTGTAATTAAATAATCTACAGAATGCGTGGTGAAATGGTAAAAATAGTATTTATCCTTACTTCACCTGGGCACAAATAACAGAATAAATCTCCTTAAGTTGACAGAATGTTTTTAGAAAGAATTTAGGACCCTTAAAATTGAGCACAGAACGAAAGCATACATACTTGTAATACAGGTATTATATTCGCCAGTCTTTGAAACACTGTAACTAAACTGGAGATTGGAAGAACGAATTTGTATTTCTGACAGAGGCCAGCCCACAATATATTACATGTGAAGCCAAATACGTCAACGTCAATAAGTTTAATACAAGTGGAAATGAATGCAAATCCTTTCTTTGAAATCCTTGTACAAAAGCGCATATTTCCTGCGTTTATACCTGTTTATTCCATATGCATAAATTTCATGGGTCCGTTATTGATGTAATTTTAATGCATTTTCTGATGGAACCGTGGACTGATACTCAGTGCTCCCCCCAATACGCAACGCATCAAAAGACTCTTCCAGATACGAAATAACGCAGTACATTCACTCTTTGAATGTTGAAGTTCAGCTAAAGTGGATATAAAACCTCAAGCCATACCTCACAGAGAACCCATTATGTGTCCATCATGAAGATAAATGTGCTAATGCTGTGTTAGAAATTAATGAATGTTGACAAAGGGAATTACATTAAAAAAGCAAATAAACCCTGCAGACCAGCCGCAAGTTTCTGAATGTTACACAGGTGGAATATACCGTACAGTTGCCGTTGTTTTCTGAGCCGTCAAATACATCTCTACTGATGATAATTGTTTTATTCGAACATTTCAGATATTACTGTGAAGAAACGCGGTTTTTGTTGGAACATAATTTCACCCACATTCATCTGCCAACCACCAAAGGGTACTCTGAAAAATGAGCAGAAACATCAAGTCTGTGCCAGTAATGGCGTCACTTATGCAAGTTATAATAATGTAGCATGCCTGCGAATTTACAACCATGGTGAGACTGAAATTAAATGCATTTATTTACGATCTTTACTTTCGTAAACAAACTAAAATTACACTTATTGTTCACAGTTCCTCTTGGTTTTTTTTTTCAGGTTTACGCATTCTGCACGACGGGCCTTGCAATTATAAAGATATTGTATTTCCAAAACATGTGACACAAACCTGCCATCTAGCAGATAATAACGTAATTTTGATGCCAGTTTGTGGCTCAAATAACGTGACGTATCCAAATCCGTATGTCCTGAAATGTGCCCAACACAGAGGGACTGTATCATCAGGTACTTCTAGAATCTGCTGTACTTTTCTACATGTTTACAGTGTTCGTATCAATCATTGCATTTTATCGATTAAGCAGCATTCTTCTTACTTCGATCACTAACAGATCCTAACAATTATCGTCATTACCTTTAAATGTTATACTCATCGTAAATATTCACCATTGACGGTTATATGTAGCAAATAAGTGTCCATTTATTTCAGTAAGGTTTTGAACTTCCTGAGATTGGGTCAGCAAACTTCGGGGTTCAATAATAAATTGTTCCCTGAGCTTAAATAATGATGTGTTGAGTAGTGATGTGTTATTTCTAACCTTGGTGACGACTGGAGGTGCGTGTTCATATTTGATCCCCTGTCGCTTTGCCACCCCAGAACCAACCCTCTGTATTCATTGGCTAGGAGGCTCTGTGGGCCCGAATGTCGCTAGGACGCAGTGGGAAGGAATCTAACCTCCAACATACAAACTCTGGTCTAGTTACTGTATGAATGAAATTCTATGGCTCAAAATAGTACAGAAAATATTTGCAACCTGGTGGGCATAAGCGGCTTCTTTTGTATTCTGTATCACACTCGACATAAAATAATATGTGGTATTATTATTTTTCGTTTAACAGTGTACGTAAACAATGTTCTCAGACGTAACAACTGTAATGTTACATTCATCTTCTGAACTTCTCGGGAATTAAAACCAGTTTTCACAGAGTTATTGTGGAATGAGGCCCTCACTCGTATTCCCTTATTGAGGTATCAGAGAACATAGCGGATTACTGAGGGGCATTCCTGTTTCTTATTCGTCAGTTCATTACAAATTCATTATTTGTTACTATTTACCCTAAAATTTTATAACATAAAGCCAGAGAAAATATGCAGAATCATTAAAAGATATATAGTTTATTGAAACTTGCCAGAACGGAACTGTAAAGTGCCGAAGTTTTTTCAGTTACAAGCAGGTTTCCTTTAATATGGACATATGAGGTTTGGATCCTCGAGAAACCGGATTCTCGACACTGTAAAATTTTTCCGATTTTCCTTCAAGCGCAGGTCCCGTTTAAAATAAGTTTCACTCTTACATTATTATGGTATCAAACCTAAAAACGGCATTTCGTCACGGGCGAGCACATTCATAATTAAAACTAACTACTAACTTACTAAGTAACTAATTAAGTAGTTCTCTCGCTCTAAGCATTCCTTCTTCAGAAGCTAACCGACTCTCAGCAAGTTACGCAATTCCCCGCATTTTACGAAACCCAAATTTTCATTACAGCTTTCACAAAATCTCTTCACTTATCCCTCTCCGGAGCCAGATCATTCGAAACCCCAGGCCCGCTTCTTGAAGATCCATTTGGACATTAAACTCCGCTCTACAAATAAGTCACCCAAGTGGTCAATTTCCCTCAGGTTTCCCCACAAAAACCATGCATCCACATTTCCCCTCACCCATAAGTGTCACGTGCCCAGCCCATCTCATCAGTCTTGATTTGACCACCCAAATAATGTTCCATGAGGAGCACAGATCATGGTCTAAAGTTCCTCATTATACACCCTCCTTCACTCCCCTCTTACTTCGTCCCTCTAAGGCCAAATATCTTCCTCATCACCCTATTCTCGAACACTCTCAACCCACGCCTCTCCAACAGTGTGAAGAGCCAAGTTCCATAAAGGTACAAAACACAGGCAAAATTATAGTTCTGTGTATGTCAATCTTTACATTTTAAAATACATCATAAATAAAAAATACAGCCTAATTTTGGTACAAGAATAGCATTTCAGATGACAAGCTGTGTAAAGCGCATGCGCGTGAATACAGGGAGAATCAACGCAATGAATACGTCGAAGAAAAGTCAGGTTTTGTGGCGACAAATGACACCAAAAAATCTTAGCATACACATCAGTCCACATACACAGGTTAACAACGTGAAAGTTTTGTAACTGTGCATGCGTAGCGCATGTAATTACTACAGCGTATAAAAGTTACTAACATTTAAAATTACGGAACTAATAAAATACCGAAGAAAAATCCCAAGTATTATGCAAATCGACATACAATCACTACAGTACATAGTTACGAGATTCTCTTATAGGTTTAAAAATCTGAAAGCTTCACAGGCAATTCAGTTCTAGATAGTTTAATTATGTTGCAAGCCCGACAGTAACGAATTATTGACTTTATTGAGGAAAAAGTACAGAAGAACAATACGTCTGAAACAAGTACGTAATGTGAATTATTACGTTAAGAAATTGAGTTGAAGTCCTGTAAAAATAGCAGACTCAGGATACGGATCAACCTTATTTATAGCAACAAGATTCCATGGATTACGCGTAATTATCGGAAAAACTTTTTTAATCACATGTCTTCTGTGACAGACAACCTTACATTTATCATCATGTCCTCGCTTCGGATTCGAAACAGCAGCCTGATACTGATATTTCGTTGACGGAGTTTGATTATTCCTACAAATTTCAATCTAATGATGGGGGAGATAAAATAATATTTATCAACACAAGATCACTGTTTTACATTTAATAAACTTTGGCCTTTACAACCTTCGTGATTTCCCTTATCTCCGGTTGAAATTGCCGAAAAAATCATATAAATCCTGCTAAAATTATATGTCTGCCTCAGTTTTCACTGGTCGTCTCTTGTTACGTGTTGAGTTTATAACAAACCTACAGTCAAATACACGCACACCTCTAACCAGATAGCAAAAATCAACAGGAAATTCTATCTTGTAACTTATTCCTTTTTGGGTAATTCCCCGGCGTCTGAGATTTAATTGCCGACGTTTCGGAACTCACTATCGGTTCCATCTTCATAGGCAGGTGAATGAAGTATACTTCATTCACCTGCCT